>Ga0207701_10005882_pt1 | contig 12277 bp, 12 predicted proteins | sample KBSSwiSSwithPhiX_FD_184294 | JGI IMG/M metagenome (GOLD analysis project Ga0207701, IMG submission 184294) | Switchgrass rhizosphere bulk soil microbial communities from Kellogg Biological Station, Michigan, USA, with PhiX - S5 (SPAdes) (version 2) | ecosystem: Environmental > Terrestrial >...
GCTCGCGAGCGATGCGGCGGCATCGCCGAAGGCGGCGACCTGGACCGCGGTGGGCGTGCCGGCGCCACTGGCCTGGGGCATCGCCAGCGCCGAGGGCTTGTATGACGCGCTCGATGTCGCCGAGGTGGCAGAGAACGTGCAGCGCAGCGTGGCCGAGGTCGCGGAGGTCCATGCCGAGGTGGCCGACCGGCTCGGTATCGCCCGTCTGCGTCAACAGATCGACGCGCTCCCCGCTGACAGCCATTGGCAAAGCCTGGCCAAGGGCGCGCTCGCCGACGATCTGGGCGGGCTGCAGCGCAGGATCACGCAAGCCGTGATGGCTGCGGGCGAGGCGGCCCCGCCCCATTGCTCGCCGCCTGGGAAGCGGCCAATGCGAGCGCGCGGAGCCGGGCACAGCGCCTCTTGGCCGACCTTGGCGAAACCAAAGCCGCAGACCTGGCGATGCTGTCGGTCGCGCTGCGCGAGCTACGGAACCTGGCCTAGCGCGGTGCTCTGCGTTCCGGAAACCGACGCGCCTGTCGACGCCTACCGAGCCGGCGAGGCGAGCATCTGGACGATGCCTTCGAGCTGCGGGCTCATCGGCAGGTTCAGGCTCTGGCCCGAAGGCAACTTCTGCAGAAACCAGCGCTGGTAGCGCCGCTCGATCTCGCCGTCTTCTGCGAGGGACCGGAAGGTGGCGTCGACGAGCGCAGCGAGCGGCGCGTCGCCCCTGCGGAACATCAGGCCATACGGATCGTAGGAAAGGAAATCGCCGATGACGGCGTACTCGCCTTGCGCCCGGTTCTGCGCCAGCAAGCCATACAGCAGGACGTCGTCGGTCGCGAAGGCATCGACCGCGCCGCTCGCCAGCAGGGCGAACGAGGCGGCATGGTCGGGCGCCACCTGCAGGGTCATGTCGACCTTGAACTTCGCGGCCAGCTCGCGCATCGTCTTCTCGTTGGTGGTGCCGGCGGTGACCGCGACCTTTTTGCCGGCGAGATCGCGAAACGAGCGCAGCGGCGAGCCGTTCTTGACCAGCAGCTTGGTGCCGGAGACGAAGAGCGTCGGCGAGAAGCTCACCAGCTTCTGACGCTCGAGGTTGTTGGTGGTCGATCCGCATTCGAGGTCGATGCGGCCCGAGGTCACCGCGGGGATCCGGGATTCCGATGTCACCGGCACCCAGCGGATCGCGACTTCGCGGCCAAGCTCGTCGGCGATCGCATCGACGACCAGCTTGCAGAGGTCGACCGCATAGCCGATCGGCGCGCCGCGCGCGGAGAGGTAGGAGAACGGGATCGACGATTCGCGGTGGCCGAGGGTGATGGCGCCGGTGGCGCGCACCTTGGCCAGCGTGCCGGTGAGGTGCGCCGGATCGGCGCCCTGGGCGGCGGCCAGGCACGCACTGCCCGCCAGCAGCAGCGCCGCGAGCGCTGCGCGCCACGGGCGGAACCGCCTGCGCGAAATCATGCGTCCGCCTTCACGCCGGGACCGGCAGCGGTTGCACCAATGCGGCGTCGAGCGCGTGCGCGTTGGCCGCGGCTTCGGCCTCGGGAAGCAGCTCGCCTTCCCACTTCGCGACCACGGCCGTAGCGATCGAGTTGCCGACGGCGTTGGTGGCCGACCGACCCATGTCGAGAAAGGTGTCGACCCCGAGGATCAGCAGCAGGCCCGCTTCGGGGATCGAGAACTGGTTCAGCGTGGCCGCGATCACGACCAACGACGCGCGCGGCACGCCGGCCATGCCCTTCGACGTGAGCATCAGGATCAGCAGCATCGTGATCTGCGTCGCGATGGGCAGGTGGATGTCGTAGGCCTGCGCGATGAAGAGCACGGCGAAGGTGCAGTACATCATCGAGCCGTCGAGGTTGAACGAGTAGCCCATCGGCATGACGAAGCTCGAAATCTTGCGCTTGACGCCGAAGCGGTCGAGCGCGTCGAGGATCTTCGGATACGCCGCCTCCGAGCTCGCGGTCGCGAAGGAGAGCAGGAACGCCTCCTTGATCAGCACCATCAGCTTGAACACGCGTGGCCCGAGGAACGCGAAGCCGGCGCCCACCAGCAGTACCCAGAGCAGGATCAGGCTGATGTAGAAATCGCCCATGAAGACCGCGAACTTGAGCAGGATCTCGAGGCCGTTGACGGCCACGGTGGCGGCCATCGCCGCCATTACCGCGAGCGGCGCCAGCTTCATCACGTAGCCGGTGATCTTCAGCATGGCGTGGGCCAGTTCGTCGATCACCGCGATCATCGTCTTCGCCTTTTCGCCGAGCGAGGCGAGCGCCACGCCGAAGAACATCGAGAACACGACGATCTGCAGGATCTCGTTGTTGGCCATCGCCTCCGCGAACGACTTCGGCACCAGGTGGCTGACGAAGTCCTTCAGCGTGAACTTGGCGGTCGCGAGGTTGGCCGAAGTGCCGATGTCGGGCAGCGGCAGCCCGAGGTTCTTGCCCGGCTCGAGCAGGTTGGCCATGACCAGGCCGAGCACCAGCGAGACCAGCGACGCGGTCACGAACCAGCCGAGCGCCTTGCCGAACACCCGGCCCACCGACTTCGCGTCGCCCATGTGAGCGATGCCCACGACCAGCGTCGAGAAGACCAGCGGCCCGATCAGCATCTTGATGAGGCGCAGGAAGACGTCGGACATGATCGACACGTAGCCGGCGATCTGCGCGGCCGACTTCTTGTCCGGAAAGCTCGTGAAGATCATGTACCCGAGGACGATACCGACCACCATCGCGATCAGTATCCAGGCAGCCTGTGGCAGTTTCCTCTTCATCGGGACCTCCGTCCTTGTCGTCTCCGGCTATTGGAAGCAGTCACGAGCGCGACTGGAGAGCGCAAACCCTGATCCCGTCCGGCGCGGCGCGCTCGCGAGGTTAAATTCGCGGCGAGACCGAACGACGAGCGGCGACCTTCATGAAGGAACTCATGTACGACATTCCTGCCAGCCTGATCGCGGCCCTCTTGCTCGTCGTCGTGCTCGCCGTCCTCGAGCTCGCGTTCCGCATCGGCCGCCGGACGCAGGCGGCCTCCACCGAGGACTCGAAGGGCCACATCAATGCGATCCAGGCCTCCACGCTCGGCATCCTCGCGCTGATCCTGGCGTTCACGTTCTCGTTGTCGCTGCAGCGGTTCGAGACGCGCAGCGACGCGGTGGTCGACGAGGCCAACGCGATCGGCACGGCCTATCTGCGCGCGCAGCTGCTGCCCGCTTCCCTGCGGGAAGACGTCAGGCGCCTGCTGCGTGAATACGTCGACCTGCGGGTACGGGCCGGCACCGTGACGACGAACGACGAAGACGGGCGCACCCCGCTGCTCGCCAAGGCCACCGGCGTGCAGGATTCGCTCTGGGAATACGCCCGGCGGTCGGCGGAGATCGAGCCGAACCCGGTCACCTCGGGGCTGTTCATCCAGTCGCTGAACGAGCTCATCGACAGCTTCGGCCGGCGCGATGCCGCGATCAACCGGCACGTCCCCGAAGTCGTGCTCTTCCTGCTGATCGGCACCTTTGTCTTGACGGCCGCCATCGTCGGGTTCGGCGCCGGGGTCGTCGGGCAGCGTCCGTCCTGGGTCACGTTCGCCATGGTGGCCTTGATCGTCGGCCTGGTCTTCGTCATCCTCGATCTCGACCGGCCGCTGCGCGGCCTCATCGTCATCAGCGAAAAGAGCCTTCTCGACCTGCAGGCGTCGACCCGGGCACCGTCGAGTCACGTCCGGATTCCGGCGGCTGCCGCGTCGATGCCGGCCGGCGCGAGCGCACCCACACGTTGAGCGTCGGGCCGGTCGAGAAGCTTCCACGCGAACCGTTCAGAAGGCCGCGCCGATCGAGGCGACGAAGACCTGGTCCTTCGAGCCGGGGTTGAACCAGAAGCCGCCGAGCGTGATGCGCTTCCACGTCACTTGGGCGAAGGGCCCGCGCTGGACGTCGCGCTCGCCGCCGTAGGCGCGGGTCCGCTGGGCGGCGAGGCCGATGCGCAGCGGCTCGATCGGGCGATAGCCGAGTTCGCTCCAGGCGTAGAGGTAGCTGTCGTGGGTGACGTGACGGTCGCGGACGTATTCGGCCTCGACGTAGAAGTCGAGCCGTTGCCATCCGAGACTGGCCTCGAGGCCGGGCACCACGGCCTGGGTCGCGCCCCAGGCGCCGCCGATCAACGGCGTCAGTTCCCAGGTAACGGCCTCGCCGCCGGAAAAGGTCCAGCCGACGAATGCCGAGCGCGCGCCGATCGACTCGTAGTTGTAGCGGGCCTCCAGGTGCAGCGGCCCGCGGTCGGCGACGGCGATCGCCGAGGTGTAGTTCTCGCCGCCGCGAACGTTCGTCGGGTAGGCGGTGACCGCAAACTCCCACGACGGCTTGTCGGCAGGCGAGGCGCGGCGGCCGCTGCCCTCGTCGGCAGCGAATGCGCACGTGGCGGTGGCGACCGCAAGGGCGCCGAGGATCGATCGCGCGGCCTTCATCCGCCGAGCGCGTTGATGGCGACCACCAGTCCGGTCCCGAGCCCGGCCATCGTCAGGCCGACCTTCCAACTGCCGTAGCCCGCATACCGGCCGAGCGCCAGCCCACCCAGGAACAACATCGCGAGCGAGACGCCGCGAGACACCTTCTTGGCGGTGTCGACGTCCTGGATCAGGAGAAAGGGCAGCACGACCGGGAAGGTCGCGACGACCACGATCACGAAGATCTTCAGGGCCGCCACCGCGTCGGGCCAGTGGAGCTCCGGTCGCGCGGGAAGCGCGGGCAGGGCGGCGATGCGGGCGCGAACCGACTCGATCTCCGCCGGCGACACGAGGCCTGCAGCCACCCGCGACAAGGAGTGCTCGACGACGACGCGACCGGCTGCGGCGTCCGGAGCCTCCCGCACCGCGCGGACGAGGGTGATCAACCGGCCGCGCTCGGTGATCGTGCGGACCAGGTACATGACCGCGTCGACGAGCCCCCATGCCAGGTTGCAGCCGAGAGCGGTCGTGAACAAGGTATGGATCTGCTCTTTCCCCGATTCGGCTGCCGACACGGCGCCGATGAAGGTGAGGGCCATCAGCAGGCCGAACAGCATCTCCGAGACGCGGTCGACGGGATTGAGCACCGCCAGTTCCGCGCTCGGCGCGCGTTCCTTGTTCGGGTCGGGCTGGTCGTAGATCATGCTGGTCGACATCGTTTCCTCCGTGATATGTGTTATCGGGTCATCCGGCCCATGCGGGAGCCGCCATCACAGCAGCCACTCGATCGGCAGCCAGGAGAAGATCCGCACCTTGACCCGCTGCCCCCAGACTGGCTTCCGGCTCGCTGTCGAGCGTCGCGCCGTGACCGTCGTGCCACTGCACTGCATCGTTCGCCCCGAGGGTGACCCGGTAGGCGAGCCGCGGCGAGGCGGTGTCGAACATCGCGGACAGGCGTTGGGCCAGCGCGGGGCTATCGATCACCAGGCCCATTTCGGTGTTGAGCTTGGCCGAGCGCGGATCGAAGTTGAACGAGCCGACGAAGATCGAGCGCTGATCGACGGCGAAGGTCTTGGCGTGCAGTCCGGCCTTCGAGTGCTTGCCGATCTCGTCGGCGTGCGCCTGGATGGTCGCTGCATCGCGTTTGATCTCGTAGAGCTCGGACCCTGCCTTCAGCAGCGCGACGCGCCGCCGCTCGTAGCCGGAATGCACCGACACCTCGTCGGTCGCCGCCAGCGAATTCGTCAGCACCCGGACGCGCACGCCGCGTCGGGCCATCGATGCAAGCGCCTCGGTGCCCTGCCCGCCGGGCACGAAGTACGGCGACACCAGGTCGAACTGCTGGGCGGGCGCGCCGAATGCGGCCATGAGCGTGCGCAGCAGCAGCTCGGCGTCTTCTTTCGAGCTGAGCGTCTTTTCCGGGTCGTGGACCACCCGCGCCGACGTCCATTCGAACTTCAGCTCGCCTGCAAGCAGGGCCTGGGCCTGCGGCGTTCGGGCGATGGCGTCGGCGTATTTACGGGCATCGGTGATCGCGTCCTGCGCGCGCTGCGCGAACTCGGCGCGGCCGAGCGCCGGACTGCGATCGATGATGAGGCGCGCGGGGTACGCCGAGGCGCTGTTCCAGTACAGGTCGAATTCGGTCGAGATCGCCGGCACCACGGACCCGACCACCATCACGTCGATGTCGGCAAAGCTGACGTCGTCGCCGGCCTCGAAGTACTCGTTGGCGACGTTGCGGCCGCCGATGATCGACACCTGGTTGTCGACGGTGAACGACTTGTTGTGCATGCGGCGGTTCAGGCGCTCGAAGTCCCCCAGCATGCCGAGCGTTCGCGAGCCGCGGCCGATGAACGGGTCGTAGAGCCTGAGCTCGATGTCCGGCTGCGCGTCGAGCAGCGCGAAGGTGGGGTCCATGCCCTTCGTGTTGACGTCGTCGAGCAGCAGGCGCACGCGCACGCCACGCTCGGCCGCTCGCAGCATCTCCTCGAACAGCAGGGTTCCGGTCTCGTCGGATTTCCAGATGAAGGTCTGGATGTCGATCGATCGCGTCGCTGCGCGCGCGAGGGCGACGCGCAGGCCGAAGCCGACCCGGCCGTCGGTGACGGCCTCGATGCCGCTCAGCCCGGGGTGGCGCGCTGCTTCGGGGGCAATCGCCTGGCCGAGCCGCGTCGATCCGGTGTCCTTCAGCGCGTGCGAAGGCGTCCGGCTCTCGAGGGAAGGCCGCGAGGCGCAGCCGGCCAGCGCCAGCGATACGACGAGAAGCCACCCGGTAAACGCGCGCGAAGCCTGTCTGCGCATCCTCGCGCCTTCAGTCGGTGATGTCGTGGACCTGCATGCCCGGTGTGCGCGCGGTCGGGTTGAGCCAGTCATGCCGGGTGGCGGCATGGCGCACATCTTCGAGGCCGGCGGCCCAGTGCTCGTTCACCGTCGCGCGCGAGAACTCGTAGTCCTTGGTTTGCGAGACATTGGCCAGACGCTTGTTGGTCAGGCGGGCCAGCGTCCATTGCCGGTTGTCGCAGACGGCGGCGAGTCGCTTCGCGTCCGGGTCGGACGTCAGGGCGGCCGGCAGCTTGGCGAGCAGGCGTTGCAGCGCCACGCGCATCTCGGCGACCTCCTGGATGTGCGCGATCGAGAAACGCTGCTTGCTCGAGTACTGGATGTCCTTGTGGCGCTCGAGCACCTCGTTGAGGTTGACGGGCATCTCGCCCTTCGCGTTGAACAGGTCGACCTGGATCATGAGCGCCGTCGCCATCGGCTTCTCGTCGGCCACGTAGGTCAAAGGCGAATTGCTGACGATGCCACCGTCCCAGTAATGCTCGCCGTCGATCTCGACGGCCGCGAAGCCGGGCGGTAACGCGCCGCTGGCCATGACGTGCCGGACGTCGATCTTCATCTTCTGGCTGTCGAAATAGATCGACTGGCCGGTGCGCACGTTCACCGCGCCGAGCGAGATCCGGGTCTTGCCGCTGTTAAGGAGGTCGAAGTCGACCATCTCCTCCAGCGTTGCGCGAAGCGGCTCGGTGTCGTAGATGCTCGTGGCCTCGGGGCCGCCGCCGAAGCCGAAGAACGGCGGGGGCATGCGCGGGGTGAAGAATCCCGGCGCCCCGAATGTCGCCACCGTCCCGGCGCTCATGCGGTTGAAGGCGGTTCGAAAGGCCTCGAATCCGGGCGGCAGATCGTTCGGCGCGTAGCCCGAGATCCGTTCCCAGAAGGCCCGCAGGCGTTGGTTCCTTCGCGCCGGCGGGTTGCCGGCGATCAGCGCTGCGGTGATCGCGCCGATCGACACGCCGACGACCCAGGTCGGCTCACGACCCAGCTCGGCGAGCCCTTCGTGGACGCCAGAGTGGTAGGCGCCGAGCGCGCCGCCGCCTTGGAGCAGCAGGATCTCGTGGTCGTATGCCTTCTTGCCGGTCGCCATGTGGTTGTCCTGCGGATTGGTGGCCCGAGAGGGGCGCAGCGGATCAGGGCGCTTGCTCAGGCGAGGGGCGGTGGTTCGTCGACGGACCAGCGGATGGTCGGTTGGCCACCCAGGCCATGAAGATCTGGTAGCCGATCGCCAGCAGCGTCGCGCCGATGAACATGCCGAGGATTCCGGACGTCGCGAGGCCGCCCAGCGCGCCGAGGAGGATCACCGGCATCGGCGCGTCGACCCCTCGACCCAGCATCAGCGGCTTGAGGATGTTGTCCATCGTTCCCGCGACCAGGAGCAGCACGGAGTAGAAGACGGCCGGGCCGGTCGTGTAGGCGCCGCTCGACCAGATGTAGGCGATGACCGGGAGCGTGACGATCAGGGCCGGAACCTGCACGATGCCGAGCACCAGCGCGATCATGGCCAGCACGCCCGCGAAGGGCACACCGGCGAGGATCAGCACCAGGCCGATCAGGATCGCCTGGACGAAGGCGATGCCGACGACCCCGAGCGCGACCGCGCGAATCGTCGCGGTGGAAAGCTTCGCGAAGACTTCGCCGCGGTCCTCGCCGACGATGCGCCTGAAGATGTTGGTACTGGCCCGGGCGCCCGCTTGGCCGAACGCCATGATGATCCCGGCGATGATGAACGAGGCCAGGAAGGCGAGCAGCATGCCGCCGAGGCTGGCTACCATGGCGAGCGCTTTCTTCGACAGGTCGGCGATCTTGGGCTGCTGGCTCTGGATGAACCTCGGCAGATCCTCATGGGCCTGGGACCACAGGCCGAAGACCTTCTTGCCGACGACCGGCCATTCGGCGACGCCCGGCGAAGGCGGCGGAACGTGCAGCGTGTTGTCGCGCACGTGGGCGACGAAGTCGTGGACCGAGTCGCCCAGCGAGCCCACCACGAGGGTCGTCGGGCCGGCGATCAGCACGAGGCCGCCGAGCACCATCAGGGTCGCGGCCAGGCCTTGCCTGTCGCCCATGCGATGGGCCAGCTTGCGAAACGCCGGATAGAGCGTCACGGCCAGGATGACGGCCCACACCATCAGCGAGAGGAAGGGCGAGAAAACCTGATAGCACAGGAAAGCCAGGACGAGGGCCATCGTGAAGCGGATCAGGAGGTCGAACAGCGCGCGCGAAAGACGCGCTTCGAGCTCGGGATCGGGTCTGGGGGGTGCATTCATGGCTGAGCTCGGTTCCGGACACGAGGAGGTGCGCCGCGGCTCATGCCGGGACGGCGTTTGCTCCGCCCGTGCTGGCGCCGCCCAGCCTGCGGTAGAGCCGCACGATGACTTCCTCGGCGACGAGCATGACAACGAGCACGATGATGAGCGGGATGATCCCGTGATAGAGGCCCTCGAACTGGACCTTGTCGCCGAAGACGAAGGTGAGCGCTTCGAGGATCACGAACTTCGATCCGAACAGAACCAGCCATGCGAAGAAGAAGCGCAGGAAGGTGTTGAAGCCGCCGGGCTTGCCCTTGAAGCGGGCCGCGACGCGGTGCTCGACGGCGATCGTCAGCTTCAGCAGCACCTGCAGCAGGATCGCCGCGAGCAGCGATGTCGTGAACGTGTCGACGTGGACCTTCTTCCAGTACTCGGCGAAGAGGTTCAGCACCACCAGATCGATCAGGATGGCCGTGAAGTAGCGAACGAACGTTCGCTGGGCGTCCGAGGGCGGCTGCGCCGTGGCGGGCATGAGTGCTTCGCTGGTCATTATGGGTGGTCCCCTTGATGTCGCCGACGACCGGCTTGCGGCTCCGGCGTTACCGCCGCACTCTAGGATGCGGAAAACTCAGAGGCTACTGGACTTTGGGACAGTGGACTGCGCGCCGGACCATGCAGGCGGGCCAGCGCTTTCCGCAGGTTCGTCCAGGCGGGCCGCTTCAACGAGGCCAGCCCTGCCTCACGCCTCTTTCGCGATGCGCTCCAGTTCCTCGGCAAGGATCGGCACGCCGAGATTGCTCGCCTGCATACCCTGGGAGACACAGATCTTGAGTACTTCCATGATCTCCTCCATCGTCGCTCCGAGTTTCAGCGCGGCCTGGATATGGCGGCATGCCCCGGGCGCGTACATGTGCGTGATCGATGCATCGACGGCGATGCTCAGGAACTCCGCAAGTTGGGCGAGAGGATCCCGCTGGTGTGGACCGGGAGGCTCGCGGCGATGATGGCTTCCGTCCATGCCGGGTCGATCTCGAAGAAGCCGTCCCAACCCGTGTTCCATTGGCCCGCGGCCTTCATCTTGTCGCAGACCGGCGTCGCCGCCTTCTCTTTCGGCCCCGGCTTCATACCGGCTGCCTTCGCCTCTTCCAACAGAATGGGTGCGCCCAGGCTGCACGTATGGATCGCCAGCAGAGACGCGATCTTGAGGATCATCAGGATCTCTTCACGGGTCGCGCCGGCTTCGAGTGCGCCGCGAATGTGGCGGCGAGTTCCGCCTTCGCTCAGGTTCGTGCAGCCCGCATTCACCGCAACGCTGATCAGCTCGACTTCCTTGCGCGGCAAGATGTTGCTCGTCCACGGACTGTCGGACATCTTGAGGCACTGGTCGACCCAGACCGGGTCCCATTCGCGAACCTTGGCCAGCGCAGGGCCGTCCCACGGGCCGGCTTCACGGGCGGGTGTCGAACTTGTTTGCTTGGTCGGTTTCATGGCTTTCCTTTCGGCTCAACGGTTGCTGCTTTCGCGTGATCATCCCGATCTGCGTTCCGGAAAGAGTGAACCAGATCTTGAGGCGCGCCAGCGCTCGAGCGCCCACACCATCGCCCACGCATACAGCGAGGCGGCGATGAACAAGGAGACGCGGGTCGCGGAAGCGCTGCCGACGTCCTTGCCGACGGAGGCGTCCTCGATGGCGGGACCGAGCAGGATCCACATCGTCATGAGGGCGTTGACCCAGAACGAGGGCGGCCAGGGGTTGGCCTTGATCCCGACCAGCCTCACTCCCCCCCAGATCGTCGCCGCGACGACCCACAGCATCAGCATCCACAGCACCGGCCACAGCGACAGGCCGATCCAGACCGCCCCGGCGATCGCGGCGCCCATCAGCGTCGACCCCACGAGCTCGCGCCCGGCTGAACGCGCGTTGGTCACGCCGGCCTGCTGGCCGAGCCCCGCGGTCTTCATGATCGCGGCGAGGTACAAGGCAGGGTTGGTCAGTGCGAGCACGAATACGGGCATCACAACCAGCGTGGCCTGCAGGGCGGCCCAGCGCGCCGTCTCTCGGCTGACTGCGGCGCGAGCGGCCGCGGCGCCGGCGGGCGCGGGAGGGTCCGGAAACAAGGCATGCGAGATGCCGTTGACGAACATCCCGGTGGCGAGCCCCACCGCGAAGGCCTGGCTGAGCGCGGTGACGAGCGTCTGATCCGCGACGCCAGCGACCGGGATCGCGGTGAAGGCGACAACCAGGATGGTCGTCAACGGATTGGCGGCGAGCGCGCCCTTGAAGTACACGGCGTAGAGCGCGACCGCCGTCACCGCGACACCGGCCACCCGATAGTTTTCGAGCAGCGGCACCATCAGCACGCCGGCGAGCAGCAGGCTGCCGACCACGCCGGCGACCACGAGGCCCTTGACGAAGGGAAGCGGCGGCCCGGGCTTGCACAACAGCAGGAGGGTCACGACGCAGACCACGAACGGCAACGACAGCGCGAGCCCGTAGGCGATCAGCACCGAGATCGCCATGCCGACCGCCAGCCGCAGTACCGCCTTGTCCGCCCGATGCATGGCCGCGATCAGTACAGGTACGACAGGTAGCTCATCAGGCCGATGAAGACTCGGCCGAGCCAGTTCATCAGGCCGTGGTCGCCGGTGTAGATCAGCACGTCGGCCTGGCCGCCGATCCGCACCGCGCCGAGTCGCTCGCGCTCGGACGGATCGAACTCGACGGCGACCGGGAAGCGCTGTGCCTGACGCAGCCAGTCGCGGTTGTTCTCGATCTTGGGCAGTGCACCGGCCGTCGGCTGCTGACCCGTCCCGACACCTCCGCCTACGCTGCGCACGCGGCCTTTCAGCACTTCGCCCGGCATCACATCGAGCACGATGGCGACCGGATCGCCGGGCTTGATGTTGCCGAGGTTGTTCTCCGTCATCGCTGCATCGATCCAAAGGTCGTGGACGGCGATCAGGGTCATCGCCGCCGCGCCGGGCTGGGCGTACTGGCCGGCGTCGATGCGCAGGTCGGTGACCCGGCCGCGCGAGGGAGCAACGACTTTGGTGCGCTTGAAGTCGAGCTCGGCCTTCTCGACCGCCGAACGCGCGCTGACCAGCTGGGCGTTGTTCTCGCTGCGCTCACCGGCGCCCTCGCGGGCCTTTTTCAAATCGGCTTCGGCCGCCTTTACTTGGCTCCGGGAGGAGATGAGGCTGGCTTGCGAGTTCTGGACGCGGCGAAGCGAAATCGCCCCCGGGTCTTCGGCATAGATCTGCTCGAGGCGTTTCGCGTCCTG
>Ga0207701_10005883_pt1 | contig 12275 bp, 10 predicted proteins | sample KBSSwiSSwithPhiX_FD_184294 | JGI IMG/M metagenome (GOLD analysis project Ga0207701, IMG submission 184294) | Switchgrass rhizosphere bulk soil microbial communities from Kellogg Biological Station, Michigan, USA, with PhiX - S5 (SPAdes) (version 2) | ecosystem: Environmental > Terrestrial >...
ACAACACCGTGCGCGAAGCGATGCACGCCGCTTTTCTTTACCACGCAATTCGTGCGGGCTTGGACATGGCGATCGTGAACGCAGGCCAACTGGCAGTTTACGAACAAATCGACCCCGAACTGCGGGACCGCGTCGAAGACGTCCTGTTGAATCGCCGCGACGACGCAACCGAACGCATGATCGAATTTGCAGAACGCGTAAAGGCAAAAGGCAAAGCGCCGGTCGCCGACGAAACATGGCGAAAGCAACCCGTCGAAGAGCGTCTGAAGCACGCATTGGTTAAAGGCATTGTTGATCATATCGACGTCGACACTGAGGAGGCGCGCCAAAAGTGCAGGCGGCCGCTCGACGTGATCGAAGGTCCGCTCATGGCTGGTATGAGCGTGGTCGGCGACTTGTTCGGCTCGGGCAGAATGTTTTTACCGCAGGTGGTGAAAAGCGCCCGGGTGATGAAAAAAGCAGTAGCGTATCTGATGCCGTTCATGGAAGCGGAGAAATCCGCGAACGCAAAACCGCAGGGGCGCATCGTAATGGCCACTGTCAAAGGTGATGTGCACGACATTGGCAAGAACATCGTCGGCGTGGTTCTCCAGTGTAACAACTACGACGTGATCGATCTCGGGGTGATGGTTCCTGTGGCAAAGATCCTGGACACGGCGCGGGAGAAAAAAGCGGATGTGATCGGGTTAAGCGGTCTAATAACGCCGTCGTTGGACGAAATGGTTCACGTTGCGCAGGAAATGGAGCGAGAAGGATTCCGATTGCCGCTTTTGATTGGGGGTGCCACGACGAGCCGGGCCCACACTGCGGTCAAGATCGCGCCACATTATCACGCCAGCACCGTGCACGTGCTCGACGCGTCGCGCGCGGTGGGTGTGGTGAACGCGTTGCTCAATCAGCAACTGAAATCGGATTTCGATAGAAAAACGCGGGAAGAATACGAGCGCTTGCGCCGGGAACACGCTGCAAAAACGGAAGGGAAAAAGCTGCTGACGCTCGAGCAGGCGCGCGCAAATCGAACGCCAATTGATTGGAGCAGCTATGTGCCGCCAAAGCCCGAATTTTCGGGACTACGCATTTACGCGTCCAATCCGGGGAGCGCACGCGGCCCGCGTGCTGGCGAGCGCGCCTCGCGATCGCGAACTTTTCCTCTCGATTCTGGATCAAAAGAGGAGCCACGCGTCAAGGAAAGTCTGTTTCGGCGCGACGCCGAAACCAACGCGCGTGACGCGTGGGCTCCCCAGACAATTGCAATCGCGGTGCGCGATCTGATCGGATTCATCGATTGGTCGCCATTTTTTCATGCGTGGGAATTGCGTGGTCGTTATCCAGCGATTTTCGACGACCCAAAGATCGGCAAACAATCGCGCGAACTATTCGATGATGCACAGGAACTCCTTGAGAGCATAGCAGCAAGAAATCTTCTCATCCCGCGCGGCGCTTACGCATTTTGGCCCGCAAACGCCGTCGGCGATGACGTTCATGTCTACACTGACGACACCCGTACTAAAGCAATCGCCACTTTTTATTTTCTGCGTCAGCAGATGCAAAAGCCGTCGGGACAATTCAATCATTGTCTTGCGGATTATGTTGCATCGGTGGACGGAGGTCAGGGACCACTGCTACAGGATTATCTCGGCGGATTTGCAGTCTCCATTCATGGCACGGATGAGCTTGCAGACGAGTTCAAGCGTGAGCACGACGATTACAACGCGATAATGACCAAAGCTTTGGCCGACCGATTAGCTGAAGCGTTTGCCGAATATCTGCACAAAGAAGCTCGCATCGCGTGGGGATTTGGACGCGCTGAACATCTCTCCAATGCGGATCTTATCCGTGAAAAATATCGCGGAATTCGCCCCGCTGCCGGTTATCCAGCTTGTCCAGATCACGCCGAGAAACGAACGCTCTTTGATTTGCTCGACGCGGAAAATAACACAGGAATCACACTGACAGAGTCATTCGCGATGCATCCCGGTGCCAGCGTGAGCGGGCTCTATTTTTCGCATCCGGAATCGAAATATTTCGGGGTCGGACAGATCGGACGCGATCAAGCAGTTGATTACGCGACCCGGCGAGGCGAAGCCGTATCCGCAGCGGAAAAACGGCTCGCGCCGAATCTGGGCTAGACGCTCAGGTAGGGTGACCACTTCGTGCGCACCGAACGAATCACACCATCGTGTGAAGGATTACTGTGCATTATGTAGCCGATTGCATGGATCTGGCGTGTCGCACCAACGCCGACCGAAAATTCAAGGTAGAATTCTTGCGTGTGTTTTCACTGGCTTGCGGAGTCTTGCGAACCCTCGGTGATTTGCCAATTACGATTCGCGCCGCCTTGCGTTGAATTGCGCTGTTTTAAAGCAAAAATTTTGCAGGCCGAGAAAACGATCGTGAAAGATTCAGAATTGTTTCAGACAGTTTTGCTGATGCGTCGGTGATTGCATCCTCGGATTGGAAATGATTGCAACGGCGCAAAAGGAACAAGCGCCAGTCGCCTACCCGCCCAGTCATTTTAGGCGGGCTCGGCAAAGAACGCTGCGATATCGCGGGCGAGCAACTCGGGCTCCTCGGCTGCGGCGAAGTGCCCACCGCTCGGCATCGGTGTCCACCGGCGCACGTTGTACAGGCGTTCGGCCCACTCACGGGGAGGTATGCCCTCATCGACGAAGTTACGCGCGAAGACAGCGACGCCAGTTGGTAATTTGACGAACTCGTTTGGTCCGATTTTGACTCGGAAGCGCCTGTTGTCGTTGTCGAAATAGTCCCGCATCGACGATGCGATCGTCTGGGTGACCCAATAGAGCGTCACTGTCGTCAATAAGGAATCGCGGGAGAAGCGCTCATCGAGATTACCGCGGGAATCAGCCCAGGAACGCCACTTTTCCAGAATCCAGGCGGCGAGGCCAGCCGGCGAGTCGTTCAGTCCGTAGGCGAGCGTTTGGGGCTTGGTGGATTGGATTGCTTTATAACCACCTTCCAATTGCCAAAATACTTCATTGCGCTCGAGATAGCTTCTCTCCGCTGCGGAGAGTGGCCGCGTCCCAGGTCCAGTGTAAGGAGTAATCTCTAAATTACTCAGGTGGACACCAATCATCGGCTTCGGATTCTTCAATGCCATGAATGTGGCAATCCCGGCCCCGAAATCTCCGCCTTGAGCCCCGTACCGTTCATAACCCAGACCGCGCATGAGGTGGTGCCATAGCCCGGCGACGTGCTCGTAGTTCACGGGGACGTGAGCGGGCCGTTCGGAGAAGCCGTAACCAGGCAGTGAAGGGATGACAACATCAAAGGAAGGACCGTCGATGCCGTGGGCGTGCGGATCGGTCAGGAACGGCACGAGCGGAAGCAGCTCGATGAACGTGCTAGGCCATCCATGGGTCAGGATGAGCGGTATACCATTCCCATGTCTGGCGCGCTCACAAACGAAATGGATGTGGACGCCATCAAGCTCGGCGCGGAAATGATGGACGGCGTTCAGCTCGCGCTCTTGTGCGCGCCAATCGAACTCGTCGGCCCAATATGCAAGCAACTGTTTTAGGTAATCAACGTCAGTCCCTTGGTCCCAGGCAACGCCTGGCGCTTGATCGGGCCAGCGCGTGTTGCGGATACGCTCGCGAAGATCGGACAGAATCTCCTCCTCAATGTGGATCGAGAACGGAGTGATGTGGAGGGGTGATTTCACACTAGGTCTTGCGGTCTAGCTCTGAAATGAAGTCAGGCTGCGGATGGCGATACGCCCTCAGTAATCCGTCGAGGCATCAAGGCTGCCAATACAGCTCCCACAACAATTAGAGCCGAGGCATCTCCCATAAATGTCCGATGTGCCGGACGTCCGCGATGGATTGAAAGGCCATGATCGCCCCATGCACGAAACTGGACCAAACCGTGAACCAGATAAGGCTCTTATGGGCCATTGGATCTCGTGAGGCAATTATCAAGAACACGCCGAGCGTCGCATACACACCCAAGATCATCTCAAGATATTCCGAGCGACCTCCGGCGTGCCACGCCCAGCCAGAAGGCCAGACAATCGTGAGTGACCAGATGCCAAATATAAAAATTAGTCCTACAACCAGCAAAGCGACGCGTAGATATTTGATACGATCAGATTCAGTCATGTTTCTTCCTCCGTTGGCGATTCGGGTTACGTATTGGACTTCACTAATGCCTCCCCGCGATGACTCCATGAAAGCGGAATCACGGAAAATGCCTTTTAGCGGGAAGTGCGATCTGATGCGAGTGAAAACTCAGCACTGTTTGAAATCGCCGTTGTGCTCGTGCGTCTCGGTCACGTTGCCGGCCGCATCGTAAACTCGGATCAAGGCTTCGTGTGACTGCGGCGGACCAGCAGCGGAATGCGGCCGCGGTGCACCAGGGATGTGCTCCGGCTTGTCACCTATGATCGCTGCAAAGCGCAGCTTAAATTCTTCAACAGTTTCGACTTTGCATTGTTGTTCAGACATCCTTGAACCTGTTGTCGCTTTTGTTGTCAGTCAGTCCCCTCCAGAGCTCGTTTTGCATATGCAGTCGGGGCGAGAGGATTTGAACCTCCGACCTCGTGGTCCCAAACCACGCGCTCTACCAAGCTAAGCTACGCCCCGAATTCCGGCTGGATTCTTACCACGGGTATCGCCTTCCCGCATCGGGAAAGTTGGCTACATTGACGCACTACAGGGATGAAAACATACGGGCTGATCCTTTTGAGCGCGCTACTGATCGGGGCGCTGATAATGCACGGACAGGAAGCGGCTCCTCCTTCTGTCGATCTATTTCCAGAGCAAGAGGAGCCCAGCCCCACGCCGCCGCCAAACGGCCCTGAGTTACCGGACCTAAAACAGCTTGACGACAATTTTGTTAAACCGAAGTCGCTGGGCACAGACGCCGATGCATTGCAAGTGCATGCGCTATGGCGGCAATTGAGGAATCGCACCGTCAATGATCCGGACGTGCAGGCGGCCAAGAAATATGCGCAGGCCGCCCGAACAGATTTGGAAAAGCGAAACCGGCTCCGCGATTATTATGAGATCTATTATCAGCGAATGTCTGCTTTGGCCACGACGCCGGAGCTCAAGCTGGCATTGCAAGCACAGAAGGCTGGCCATCAGGGCATATTAGCTCAGCCACGCGTGCGACCATCGCCGACACCAGAGCCTTCTGGCACGCCCTCACCCACACCAACAAGCACGCCTTTCAAGAAGAAGCCGAAAGAGAAAAAGAAGAAGATTCACAAGTAACGTCGGGTTTTCCGGAAGCGCGGGGCCGCCGTTTGCGGACTGCGGAGTTGGACGTGTGCAAGGCGAATCTGTCAGGCTGCCAACATTGGTAAGTGCCGCGCAGTCTACGATCTAAAAAGGATTTTGCTTGCCGCGCGCGCAGCAGTCTTCTAAACCCTCGCGTAACTCTTCAACTCTATGAACTTACTCATGGCCGTTACGCAAACGGTTTTCTTCGTTCCCGCAGGCTTGTTCGCGCAAGTCGAGTATTCTTACTCGTCCCGGGGACAAGCTCCCGGCCCACTCTTCTGGATCTGCGACATTGCGGTCACTGTTTTGATCGTTGTGGCGATGTGGAAGATATTCAGCAAAGCCGGTCAGCCCGGCTGGGCCGCAATCATCCCGATTTATAATCTCTTCGTCTGGTGCAAAATTGTTGGCAGACCAGCATGGTGGATTCTTCTGCTCCTAATCTGCTTTCCGATCTTCTATATTATTCTCTGCATTGATCTGGCAAAAAGCTTTGGCAAAGGAGTCGGCTTTGCGCTCGGCCTGATCTTTTTATCAGTCATATTCTTCCCTATCCTAGGATTTGGCAGCGCGACCTATCAAGGTCCATCCGCGGCACCGAAGGTGTAGAAACAGGGTGCAACCAATAACGGAGTTTTACTCGGCCCAATTGGGCTTGCGCTTTTCGTTAAAGGCGGCGATGCCTTCGCGCGCTTCCTCTGATTCACGCGCCTGCATGTGATATTTCAGCGCAAGATCGACGTCTCCCTTCACGGACTGCCACCAAAGTTCCTCTACCAATCGTTTCGTTTGCGCCAGCGCGCCAGGCGCGCCTTGCAAGACCGAGGCGGCAAATTTTTGCGCTTCACTCATCACGTCTCCCGCAGCGACAACGCGATTCACCAACCCAATTTCCTTCGCGCGCGCAGCGTCGATTAATTCCCCGCTGAACAAGAGCTCGCGCATGTTTCGCTCGCCGACCTGACGACGCAAAAATGTCATCACCAATCCAGCAACCAGCCCGCGGCGCACCTCGGGATATCCGATTTTGGTTCTCTCCGCCGCGACAACAAAATCGCATGCCGACATTATCCCAGCGCCGCCCGCGACCGCTGCGCCGTGTACTGCCGCAATGGTGACGAGGCGCGTTTGGCTAACCGCGACCAAAGCATTCGCCACCATTTCGGCAGTCGCGTGCGCTTTTGTGGTATCGGCGGCTTCCTTCAAGTCGAGACCGGTGCAAAATGCAGCGCCGGCTCCACGCAAGATTAAAACACGCTGCTCCCTTTGTTCTGACGCGACGTTAATAGCTGCACATAATTCAGTCAGCAGTTCGAGAGTAAGCGAGTTCCGGCGCTCAGGTCGGTTGAGAGTTAACACACTAATCTGCGCCGATTCCTTTTCGACTAAAACAACAGGCATGATGTGAATGACGAAGTCCGAATGACTAATGACGAACTAAACTTGAATGACCCCGGTATGGAAATGTGCTTTCGGCATTGGATGTGAGACGTATTCCAGAAGGCGAATCAGCACGTCACGTGTTTCGGCCGGTTGAATAATGGCGTCAACCCAGCCGCGAGCGGCGCCGTAGCGAATATCGGTTTGCTCTTCGTAACTCTGTTTCACCTTCGCGCGAAGTTCCTCCAGTTCCTCAGGTGAGGCTTTCTTGTCGCCGCGTTCACGGGCCTTGGCCAAAATCGAGAATACCGTGTCCGACGCTTGCGCGGCACCCATCACTGCGTAGCGCGCATTCGGCCAAGCCACGATAAATCGCGGATCATACGCCTTGCCACACAATGCGTAATTGCCTGCGCCGAAAGATCCCCCCACAATCACGGTGATCTTCGGCACAACGGAATTGCTCACGGCGTTAACCAGTTTCGCGCCGCTGCGAATAATCCCGCTTTCTTCCGCGTCGCGACCGACCATGAACCCGCTGACGTCCTGGAAAAAAATGATCGGCAAAGTCGTCTGATTACAATCCATCACAAACCGCGCTGCTTTGTCGGCGCTTTCCGAATAAATGACACCACCCATCTGGATTCCTTCTTTCTTCGTCCTCACCTGCACGCGTTGGTTGGCGACAATTCCCACAGGTCGACCATTAATGCGGGCGTAGGCAGTCACGAGCGTTTTGCCGTAATCGGCTTTGTATTCGTCGAAAGAGTTCTCGTCGACGATTGTCTCCAACAGATCACGCACATCGTAATTTTTTCGCCCATCGAAACTGATCAGATCGTAAACGCTGTCCGGATTTTTCGCGGGCTTTGGTGGGGCGTGCACTCCGTGCGCGCCGCCCGCGCCGCCCGCTTTAGCCTCAGGTAGCAATGCGACCAACGACCGCAGCCGTTTCAAACACGACGGATCGTCCTTTTCAAAAAAGTCCACGGTGCCGCTTATCTCCGAATGCATTTTCGCACCACCGAGTTCTTCCGCGTCGACAATCTGACCAATCGCCGCCTTCACCAGAGACGGTCCGGCGAGATACAGGCCGCTTCCTTGCGTCATCAAGATCTTGTCGCACAACACCGGCAGATACGCGCCACCCGCGACGCAATTGCCCATGATTGCGGCAAACTGTGGGATGCCCGCTGCTGAAATCACCGAGTTATTGCGAAAGATCCGGCCGAAATCATCTTCGTCTGGAAAAATTTCGTCCTGCATCGGCAGGAACACCCCGGCGGAGTCGACCAGATAAATCAGCGGAAGGGCGCATTCGAAAGCGATCCGCTGCGCTCGAATCACTTTCTTGGTCGTCGCCGGGAAAAATGCGCCCGCTTTAACAGTCGCGTCATTGGCGACGATCATGCATGGGACGCCCTCGACGTTACCGATTCCGGTCACCACTCCCGCTGCCGGAATCTTCCCCCATTGCTCATACATTTTGTACGCGGCCCAAAGTCCGATCTCGAAAAAGGGCGAATCCTTGTCTAGCAGCTGACGAAGCCTTTCGCGCACTGACAACCGACCCATTTTGCGCTGACGCTCGTGCCCAGCCTTGCCGCCGCCTTCACGCAGCACCGCTTCCTCCTCTGCAATTGCCGCGCAATGCGCACGCAACACTTCACTCGTATTCGATCGAGCCATATGCCAGAGCCACGCTTAAGCTGCGCGAGCGACTGAATCAAGCCGACAGAACCACGAATGGACACGAATACACACGAATACCTCGAGGAAGACATAACGCACAGATTCGCGGATTTCTGGGGAGCGCGCGGGCAGTTCCGGGGAGCGTTATCGGTGCAATCCGTGGTTTCTGTACAAAGAGAAAGCGCCGAGAGGATTTTCACCTCCCAGCGCTAACTTGCTGTTCGTATGTGAATCGTCTAACGCTTAGGGAATGAGTTCGCCGCAGAGTTCAGTGGCGTTTGGCGCGCCGGGGATTGAGCCACGCTGGACATCGAGCGCGAAGGAGGGCGTTGGCACGGCGTATCACACCAGTTGCCGCGTCTGGTTCACGCTGAGTCACGGCATTGTAAACGAAATTTATTATCCGCACGTCGATCAACCGAACACCCGCGACTTTCAGTTTCTCATCAGCGACGGCGAAACATTTTGTCACGAAGAAAAGCGCGATCTGAAACATAAGATTCAATATCCGGAGCGCGATTGCCTGTTTTATCGCCTAACTAATTCGGAGCCGAACGGCCGCTATCGTTTGGTGAAAGATGTGCTCACGGATCCGCACCGGTCGGTTCTGCAGGTGCACACAAAACTCGAAGTGTTCGACAAATCGTTGCAGGGCAAATTGCACCTGTACGCGTTGCTTGCGCCGCACCTGGCCGGTTATGGCGTCGGCAACTCCGGGTCGTGTTCTGAAATAGGTGGTTACAAACTGATGCACGCACGGCGAGAAGACGTTCATCTGCTTATGACATGCAGCAGTGGATTCTCTCGCCGCTCGGTCGGCTACGTCGGCTTCAGCGATGGTTGGCAGGATCTGATGCATAACTTCAAAATGGACTGGCAATTTCGATCAGCTCCGAACGGGAATATCGCGTTGACCGGCGAAATCGATTTGCCGGACACCGGCGAATTCACGATTGCCGTTGCACTTGGTCGAAGTTACCAGAGCTGTGCCACGAAATTGTTCCAATCGTTGGCCGAGCCCTTTGAAGAAAAACGCGAAGGATATGTTCGCCAATGGCAGCGCGCACTAATAAACCCAGAGTTCGATTTCAGTAACGACACCTCCGATGAAGGCGGCGAGTATCGACTGAGCCGGTGCGTCTTGTTGGCGCATGAAGACAAGGTTTTCCAAGGCGCAATCGTCGCCTCGATGAGCATTCCCTGGGGCGAAACCAAAGGCGATCTGGACCTCGGCGGGTATCATCTCGTCTGGACGCGCGACCTCGTGCAGAGCGCAACCGCACTACTTGCCACAGGTCAGACTGGCACGCCCCTGCGCGCGTTGATCTGGCTGTCAGCGATACAGAGGCCGGACGGCAGTTTTCCGCAAAACAGTTGGATCGACGGGACTGCCTACTGGTCTGGGCTACAGCTTGATCAAGTTGCTTTCCCGATATTGCTCGCCTGGCGTTTGCATAAACATCGTGCGCTCGACTTGTTCGAGCCGCGTGTAATGATTATGCGTGCCGCTGCGCGCCTGATCCTGCGAGGGCCTGTGACAGCGCAGGAACGCTGGGAAGAAAATTCCGGCTATTCGCCTTCGACCCTGGCAGTAGTGATAGCCGCACTCGCCGCCGCCGCGGAATGGGGCATGGAAGTGGGCAGCACCGACACGGCGGATTTCGTTTTTGCATACGCCGACTGGTTAGCAGCGCATGTCGAAGAATGGACAGTCACAACAACTGGTGAATTGGTGCCAGGAATTCCTCAGCACTACATCCGCATTAATCCCGCCGATCCAAATGAACCTGATCCTCATGCCGATCCCAACACACAGATGATACAGATCGCCAATGGCGGAGGACTGCATCCAGCACGGAATATTGTGGGCGGCGATTTCCTTCATCTGGTGCGGTACGGCATTCGACGGCCGGATGATCCGCTCGTGCTTGATTCGATCGAAGTAATCGATCGCGTCCTCAAGCACGATCTGCCGCAAGGCCCTGGTTGGCGTCGTTACAATCACGACGGTTACGGTCAAAAAGATGACGGCAGCGCCTACGACGGAACGGGGGTAGGCCGGTGCTGGCCGATTTTGACGGGCGAACGCGGTCATTACGAACTCGCTGCCGGTCGTGATCCAAAACCGTTCATCACGACGATCGAAGGTTTCTCGAACGAAGGCGGTATGCTTACCGAACAAGTCTGGGACGGGCCGGACCTGCCGCACGCAATGAAATGCGGTTGTCCGACAGGGGCGGCGATGCCGCTTTGCTGGTCGCACTCCGAGTACGTTTCGCTGGTTCGGAGCCGACATGATAGCGTTTGCTTCGACCGGGTCGATCCGGCCTACCAGCGATACGTGGTCAATCCAGTGCCGAACCGTTTTGAGATTTGGACCCTTCGTTATCCCATGCGGCGGATGCCGCCCGGGAAAACTTTGCGGATCATCCTCGCCGAAGAGGCGAGCATCACATGGACAACGGATAATTGGCAGCGGACTAACAAGTCGGAAACACTGCACCAGGAGAAACTGGATCTTTGGTTCGCAGATTTTCCAACCACCGAATGGCCGGCCGGTTCAGTATTTGTGTTTACAATTTTTTGGAAACGCGAGCAACGCTGGGAGAACCGCAACTGGCAGATAACTGTTGGTTAAGAACAAGGGGCACTGAGTTGGCAGGGTCGCGATGTATAGCGATAATCGCCGCGGCTACGATACTCGGAACATTGTCGCGGCAGGTTGTGCAGGCACTCGCTGGTGCTCATTCTGGAGAGGGAGCAATGATTCGCTCGGAAGTAGCAAACCAGAATCCAACGCACGCGCAATCGCGCGGGCCGAATCGAAGAATAAGGTGAACGGCATGAAAACGATTGTTCAAACCGCAAATCTAGCGCGTGGAACCATTTCGTTGAGAGAAATGATTCCCTTCTGGTTTGCCGTGTCCAGTCCGCTGCTGGGTGTGCTTCTAGGCCTAATGGGTGCGTGGTTTGTTACTTGGCTTAGCGCGTGACATTCCGTAGCCAATGTGCATTCATGAATGATGCAAAAATTGAAGGCAGCAGATTTTCTCCCGCTGGCTTCTGGCGCTGATTCGCATCCACTGGAACCCGTCTCTGGCTCAGCAACCAAAGAAAAACGACGGATTCTGATCGTCGATGACGATTCGAACAGCACGCACGTTGTAAAAGTCCTTCTAGAAAGATCCGGCCCGTATCTCGTCCTCGAGGAGAACGATCCCACCAAAGCTGATCAAACAGCGCACAATTTTAAACCGGACCTGATCCTGCTCGACATCGTCATGCCGAAAATGGACGGAGGCGAGTTAGCGACACAAATCGAGGCCGATCGTGAATTGCACGATACGCCGATAATTTTCCTGACAGCGTTGGTCACGCACGGTGAGGCGAAGAGCGGACTTCATATCCAGGGGCATCCATTGGTCGCGAAGCCAATCAGCATTCCAGAGTTGATCGACGCGATTGAAAAACATCTGCCAGCGTAGGCGTGCTAGCCGGCGCGTTCACGCGCCGCGAAATCATGCTGGGGAAAATTCCTCGCCGCGCTCAAGCGCTGCTTCCGCTTTGAGATTCTCGCCATCGCGCCCCACGCTCGCGATAGCACTGAGTTTACCGTCAGAGCGAAAGAGCACCGAGCCATGTTTAGCTTTCAAGTCACCAAACACACTCGCGTCATCGCCGCCGCTGCCATGACCGACATAGTGGATGTGCAGATCGAAATGATTACTCCAGAAAAACGGCACGAGGATGAAGGGTTCGTGTGCGCCGAGAATATTGCGCGCCGCAGTCTGACCCTGCCGCTGCGCCACAACCCAGTGTTCCACACGGATCCTGCCCGCACGCGGATCGGGCCAGCGCGCAATGTCTCCCGCAGCATAGATCCCGGGAACATTCGTTTCCAAAAACTCGTTGACCAACACACCGTTGTCAGTCGCGATGCCTGCTTGCTCAGCAAGA
>Ga0207701_10005884_pt1 | contig 12274 bp, 10 predicted proteins | sample KBSSwiSSwithPhiX_FD_184294 | JGI IMG/M metagenome (GOLD analysis project Ga0207701, IMG submission 184294) | Switchgrass rhizosphere bulk soil microbial communities from Kellogg Biological Station, Michigan, USA, with PhiX - S5 (SPAdes) (version 2) | ecosystem: Environmental > Terrestrial >...
GTGAGGACGTTGACCGAGAGGCGCCTCCCCTCCGCATCCATGAACCCGCCAAACGGCATCCAGGCGACGCCGCGCCGGACGCGGTCGGAGACCCGGCAGACGGCCCGCACTTCACCGCTCCCGTTCCGCACGGACACGAGGTCCCCGCTGGCGACGCCACGTGTTCGCGCGTCTTCCGGGTGAATCTGAATGAACAGTGCCCCCGCCCGGCGGCTGTGCCGGTCCTGGTTGCTGTATCCCGAATTCAGGAAGTGCAGCTGCTTCCCCGTGATCAACCGCAGACCGTGGTTCGAGCGAATCTCGCCCGGCGACGGCAGCGGGTCGTGGCCGGCTTCGCGCAGCGGCTCGGAGTACAGCTCCGCCTTCCCGCTCCGCGTCGGAAAACCTCCGTGCGCAAAGGGGCGCCAGTCCTCGGGACGGTTCAAGCGAGCATATCCCTGCTCCCACAGGCGTTCGTAGGTGATCCCGTCGAGCCACGAATGTCCGCTCGCCAGGGCCGCGCGTAGCATGCACTCGTCGCTGTCGAACAGGTGCGACTCCGTGCGGCCAAGCGCCCGTGCCAGCCGTCGAAAGAGCTCCGTGTTCGACACCGATTCGCCGCGCGGCGCGATGGCCGGGCGATTCAGCGCGAGATAGAGGTGGCCCCAGGCCGGAGACAGATCCAGATGCTCGATCTGGCTCGTGGCGGGCAACACGTAGTCGGCGTACCGCGCGGTCTCGGTGACGAACAGGTCGTGCACGACGGTGAACAGGTCGCCGCGCAGGAGACCCTCGCGAACCCGGCTCTGATTCGGCATCGACACCATCGGGTTGGCGCCGTACACCATGAGCGACCGGATCGGCGGCTTCAGGTCGCGGTCGCAGAGATCCTTTCCGAGATCGCGCATGTTCAGGACGCGGACGCCGGCCTTGTGCGCCTCGGGCCTCGTCACGCTGTCCATGTCCAGGACGGCGAAGTGCAGCTTGTGTGTGGAACGGGCCAGGCCGCCGCCGCGGTGTCTGAACGCTCCTGTGAGCACCGGCAGGCAGGCCATCGTGCGAAACTGCATCGCGCCGTTGCGATGATGCTCGGGGCCGATGAGGGGCCGCAGCAGGGAGGGCTGCGTCGTGGCGTACTCGCGCGCAAATCGCTCGATGTCGTTCGCCGGCAGGCCCACCGTGTCCGCCACGCGCTCCGGCGCGTACTGCAGCACGCGCTCCGCGAGCGCCTCGTAGCCGACGGCGTACTGCGACACGTAGTCGTGGTCCACCAGGCCGTCGCGAACGATGACGTGCATCATCGCGAGCGCCAGGACGGCGTCGGTGGCTGGCGTGATCGGGAGGTGCCAGTCGGCCGCTTCCGCGGTCCGCGTCCGGACCGGATCCACCACCACAATCTTCGCGCCGCGACGCTGCGCCTCGCGGACCAACGGCCAGTAGTGGAGGTTCGTGACGATCGTATTCGTCCCCCACAGCACGACGTAGCGGCTGTGGACGATCTCCTCCGGATCGATTCCGGTCCCGGTCCCGATGGTGGCCGAGAGGCCGGCGGAAGCAACCGCGCCGCAGATATGGCGATCGAGGCCGCTGCACCCCATCGAACCGAACAGCCGCGCGTCGATGGACTCCTGCTGAATGAGCCCCTGCACGCCTGCCGAGCTGTACGGGAGGATCGCTTCAGCGCCAGATTCTTCGACAATCGCCTTCCACTGGGACGCGATGTCGGCGAGCGCCTCGTCCCAGCTCACCCGGACGAATTGCCCCTCGCCCTTGTGGCCGGCCCGCTTCAGCGGGTGCAACACGCGGTCGGGATGGTAGACCCGTTCGAGGTAGTGATTCACCTTCGCGCAGAGCGTGCCGCGGGTGAACGGATGGTTGGGATCGCCGTACAGGCGTCCGGCGGTACCGTCCTGGACCTCTACGATCCAATGGCAGGTGTCCGGACAATCGTGGCCGCATGCGCCGCGAACGATCTGTGAGCCGTTCGGCGAAGTCACTGCTTCAACGATGATACCTTCGAGGCCCGCAGGCCCCGTTCTCGAATTCGTCATCGGTAGCGTAAGCCCTTCACATCGTCACTTCAGTTCGAACGGCTGCCGGCCTGACCAGGCACAGGTCGCCAGACGATGACGGCCCCGTCCTCTGGCGGCCGGCAGCGTGACGACACGCGGACACGCTTTCCAAGCGTGCTCGATCGACCACTCCGACATCTCTCCGCTGTAGAATCAACGATTTGCGGACGGTCTGCATCCGATTACCGCAAAACGCACCTTCAAATCCGCATGTGCAGATAGCGCATGGGTCGCCAGCTCGTTCAGTTCGCGCAGCAGGCGTTCGTCCCAGCGAGCGACTCGCCGTTGGACGATGAACATACCTCGCCCGCGGTTGTCGTCACGACTTACGGATCAGATCCGGGATAATTGATGCGCCCTGGCTGAAGTGCCCGGCGCTCCTCATTCGCAAACGTCAGGCGCGAAAGGGCTACGTGAGGTCAGTCAGAACGAAACATGCTCTCGCAATAGTCTTTGCGGCTGGCCTCAGCCAGGCCGTCGCACTGTCCCAATCACCGCTGCCCCAAACGGAGTCGAGTCTTTCCAGAAACCCCGCCCTGGTACGTGACTGGGCAGATCGGCTTCTGGCCACCGACCCGAAGGTCCGCGCAACCGCCGAAGCCGCCCTGGTCCAGGCGGGGCGGGGTTCGTTCCCATTGCTGAGACGATTCCTCGGCCCTGAGCATGAAGACCTGCATGTGGTGACGTTTCACATCATCCAGCGAATCGGTCCTCCTGCCATTCCGCTCCTGGTGGACCTGTTGCGGCATGAGTGGGTCTCCGTCCGGCGAGGCGCCATCAGTGAATTGATTGACTTGGTACCGGACATAGAAACGATTCAGCCGGCGTTGAGGCGGGCGCTGAGAGACGAGGATTCGACGGTCGCGGGCGATGCCGCACGCGCCCTGGGCGCGTTGGGCAAGCGTGCCGCTCTTTCGGTCGCCGCGCTCGTCAACACTCTTTCGCACGAGGATCCATACGTCCGCGTCTACGCGGCGGAGGCCTTGGCGTCCATCGGCCCGAGCGCGGCCAGTGCGACCAACGTCCTGGCAGGAGCCCTGGGTGATCCCGTTGCCGGCGTTCGATGGGCGGCGTGTGAGGCCCTCGCCAGCATCGGTCCGGCTGCGCAGTCTGCGGTGCCGCAGCTGATCGAAGCGCTGGAGGATGAATTCCTCTATGTGCGAATCTTCGCGGCCGGGGCCTTGGGAAGCATCGGACCGAAGGCGCAGTCGGCTCGAGAGGCGCTGCGGGCGGCAGCAGACGATCCCGCATTGCGTGACGAAGCCGAGTGGGCGTTGAGTCGCATCGCTGGAATCAAATCGGCAGCGCCTGCCGCGTCGCCCGTTGTGCCCGCGCCTTCCGGCATGCCGCCGCTCCCGACGACGGTCGTCCCGACAGGCAATCCTCCGGTTGACTGGGATACGGCCACCGGTCGAAACATCGTCTGGAGTGTCGCGTTGGGAAACGAAACCTACGGTCGTCCCGTGGTTGGTGGCGATGCGGTCTATGTCGGCACCAACAACGCACGGCACATGAACCCCGCCTACCAGAACGACGCCGGCGTGCTGATGGCATTTCAAGCGAAGGATGGCCAGTTCCTCTGGCAGGACGTGACGCCGCGAGTCGAGCGAGGTCTGCGAGAGTTTCTGTTGCCGTCGACGACAAGTACGCCGTATGTGGAAGGGAACCGGTTGTACTACATCACCGCCGAGTGCCAACTCCGAAGTCTCGACACGCAAGGTTTCCTTGATGGCGCGAACGACGGTGCGTATCAGGATGAAGTGTTCCAGGGCAACGCTGCGGCCGACATCGTCTGGGAGTTGGACATCTGCGGCCGCCTGGGCGTCTTCCCGCATGAAGCCACTCGCAGCGACGTGTTGCCGGTGGGTGATCTGCTGATCGTCTCGACCTCCAACGGGTTGAATGAAGGCCATACGCGCGTCCCGTCGCCGCGCGCGCCAAGTCTGATCGCGGTGAATAAGCATTCGGGGGACGTCGTGTGGCGCGTCATCGGCGCGAGCCCGCAGGTGCTGCACGGCCAGTGGTCCAGCCCTGTGGGCGCCAACGTCAACGGGCGCATGCAGGTGTTCTTCGGCGGCGGAGATGGCTGGCTGCGGGCCTACGACGCGGCGTCCGGTCACGAAATCTGGCGATTTGACGGCAACCCGAAAGACGCCCCCTGGCTTCCGCGCCCCGGCGTCTTTTCGCGCAGTTTCATCGTCGCTTCGCCGGTGTTTGCCGGCGGCCGGGTCTTCGTGGCGATGGGACAGAGTCCCGAGCACGGCAACGCCCCGTCCCTTATCCACGCGATCAGTCCTAGCGGCCAGGGAGACGTCACCGCGAGCAGGCTCCTCTGGACTTCGCGCAAGGTCGGTCGCGTCGTGGCCACGCCGATCGAGAAGGACGGTCTGCTGTACGTCGGCGACGTTGGTGGAATGGTCTATTGTCTGGACGCGGCAACCGGCGCTCTCGTCTGGGAGCACGACACCTACGGGGCGATTTGGGGAAGCTTCCTGTTGGCCGGCGACCGGCTTTACGTCGGGAACGAAGACGGCACCATGACCATCCTCCGTAGCGGACGGAAAAAGGAATTGCTGGGGAAGATCGAGATGGATGGGGCGCTCTATTCGCTTCCGTCGCTCGTCGGCGATGCGCTGTGGCTGACCACTTCGAACCGGCTGTACCTCATCGCGACAAAGCGTTGAACCCAAGCGCGCTTAGAGTCCGCTCAATTTCCGCAGACGAGCAGGGTTCGGCGTAACATCATCCACCTCCAGAGGGACTGACGCCGCTTTACCGACCCGGCAGTTCGACAGCCACCGGCACCTCCGGCGCCTTTTCCACGCTCACCGAGGGTTCGGTTGGCGTCCGCTCAACCTCGATCGCGCTCGTACTCGAGCGTCGCCATCGACGGCGGTTCGCTTCCGAAGGTCTTCGCCGCAAAGTGCCATGTCGTGCGTGCACGCCTCGGGCGTCCACCGCACCCCCGTACCCAGATCAGCGGCGCCCGTCAGCAGCGGCTCCTCGACCGAGAACACGATCAGGCGCGCCGCGATGTGATCGGCGATCGCCGCGGCGTAGCGCAGTGCGCCTGCCGATGCCTCGGAGAAGTCGATGGGACAGAGTATCGATGGACGGCCGCTCATGGTTGCCTCCGCTCAGGTGCGGTCGATCGTTGCTGCGACGCTCAACGCGAGCGCACGTTGTAGCGAACCTCGTCGAGAGCGAGCTCGATGTAGGCGTACTCGCCCTCGGCCTCGTGCCATCGCCCTTCGCCGGCTGAGGCGAGCCGTACCCCGTCGAACGAGCGATACGCGCGAAGCGGTGTCGACCATCGCACCCGCTTCACCGTGGCGCCGTCAGACGAGGTCTGATACCGATCGTTCGACCAGAAGTTCGACAACTCCCCCGCGTGGTTGAACCACAGCTCGGCGTGAATCGTCTGCCCGGCGTTCGTGAACGTCGCCCGCGCGGTCCGCGCATCAACCGGCTCCCAGACGATCGCCGGATCGACGAGCGTCGCGGGCGCCATCACACACATGTCATTGAAGACCGTCACGGTTTCGCCCTGGTTCATCTCATGACCCGAGACGTCGACGAGACGCACGAGCCCCGCCGCCTTGACTCGCATCGTCGCCGACGGCCCGACGTAGCGGTGGTATCCCTGCACCGGGACTTTGAACATCGAGCCGTTCAGGAAGAAGAGGCGCGCCGCGGGGTCGACGAAGTTGTACTGCTCGGCGGTGAGCGGCAGCCAACGCGCACTGGGGCCGCTTCGTATCCGGCCGTGCAGACGAACGCGAAAGTTATCGACGCGCGGACGGCCGACGACGCCGGTGGCGCGCAGGTAGCGGCGCACGGGATCGGGCAGCCGGGCGAGGTCCGCATCAGTAACCGGCGCGGGCGAGGCGGCACGCTCGAGCGCACGATCGACGTCGCCGTCGTACTCGGCCCGCAGGCTGAGCGGACCCTGGAGGAGGAAGCCAACGGCGACGCCGATGAGGACGAGAACGTTGGCCAGCATCCCGAACTTTGCGTCCGACCAGGCCGGGACGATCACCACGGTCGACACGACCACCGCGCCGGCGCCAATCGCCCACCAGCCACGTGGCCACACGACGAGCGCCGTCGCGGCAAACAGAAACAGACAGCCCGCAGCGAGCCACAGGCCGCCGAGGAAGCGTGAAATTGGCTGCAACTGCGGCATGTCGGCCACTTCGAAGGCCCGGGCAAACCCGAGGAGGTGAATCAGGCCGTGTGCGGCGAGCAGGAGCGCCAGCGTCAGGACCATTGGGCTTGCCCTCGACGCGTCAGCCGAGCGGTGCAGATTGAAGCGCCTCGTGAATGAGCGGTGCGAGCTCGTCCATCTCGAACGGCTTGTTGATCACCCTGTAAGCCCCGAACCGTTGCGCCCGCTCGACGATTTCGGCCGTGGCATAGCCGGTCATGACGATGATCGGCACCGTCGGCGCGAGCCGGCGAATGACCGCCAACAGCGACAGGTCGCAGAAGTCCGGCAGCATCAAGTCGAGCAGGACGAGATCGGCGCCGCCGTTCGGCTTCGCCAGCGCAAAGACGGCGCCGGCACCGCTGTCGACCTCAATCGCCTGAAAGCCGTGGTCGGCCAACGTCTCGGCGCACGACCAGCGCACCAGCGGCTCGTCGTCGACGACCAGGACCCGCCGGAGTGCGAATTCCTTCGCACGCAGGGGAAAAGTTCGCGGTTCCGCGTCGCCGGAGCCGCGTGGGTCATCGATTCGTGTGTGCGTTTCAGCTAACATCACAGGTCCACTTCCTTTTCGCAGATCGCGCGTTATTGCCGCTGGTCGAAGCGCGCAAACAGCGACGCCACCAGCATCGCAAAGCCGATCAGCCCGATCACAAGGCCGGCCGGGAGCATCACGATCGTGACGCCGAGCGCCAGCCCCAGAACCATGAGCGCCAGCCCGGCGAGCGCAAACGCCGCGTGCTCGAAGAAACCGACGATCTGCTGCAGCGCACTGCTGTGTGACATGGCGCCCTCCATTCGCTGGCGAACATCAAAGCCTGATTGGACGGAGCGCAACCGGCGTGCCAGGACGACCGGGCTGAAAACTCGTCGCCCGGTTGAACATCCCTGGACGGACCGCAGGATTGATGGGGATTATTTCGGGGCAGGTGGGGAAACCCCCGCGGCGTTCCGGCTGGCGGGCGGCCGTTGACGACTCAGGTCGCGGCCGGTCTTTCGAGCTTGAATTTTTCGATCCGGTAGCGAATCTGGTCGCGGTTCAACCCCAAAAGTCCGGCCGCGCGCGTCTGGTTCCAGGCGCTGCGGTCGAGCGCCTGCACGACCAGGGATCGCTCGAGCTGCTCGAGATCGATGCCGGTGGCCGGCAGTTCCACCGCCTCGGTCAGGCGCGCGCCGGCGCCGGTCGCCACCGGAAACTGATCGACCGTCAACTGGTCACCGTCGACGAGCAACATCGCGCGTTCGACCGCGTTCCGCAGCTCCCGGATGTTTCCCGGCCAGCCGTAGGCCTTGAGCACGCGCATCGCCTGGTCGTCGACGCCGCGCACGCGCTTCCGGAACTCGGTGTTATAGGCGTCGACGAAGTAATGCACGAGCGCCGGGATATCGTCGGCGCGGCTGCGCAGCGGCGGCAGCACGATTGGCAGCACGTTCAGGCGGTAGTAGAGATCTTCGCGGAAGCGCCCTTTCTTCACCTCGTCCTCGAGCTGGCGGTTGGTCGCCGCGATCACCCGCACGTCGACGTGGATGTCGGCGACGCCGCCGACGCGCTTGAAGGTCTTTTCCTCGAGGAACCGCAGCAGCTTGGCCTGCAGTGGCGGCGCCATCTCACCGATTTCGTCGAGGAAGACGGTGCCGCCATCGGCCGATTCCAGCAGCCCGCGCTTCTGCGCCCGTGCGTCCGTGAAGGCGCCGCGCTCGTGGCCGAACAACTCACTTTCGAGAATCGTGTCGGGCAGCGCCGAGCAGGTGATGTTCATGAACGGTCGCGACGCGCGGGCGCTGGCGTAATGGAGCACTTTCGCCGCCAGGTCCTTCCCGGTGCCGCTCTCGCCGGTCAAGAGCACGGTTGACGCCGGGCTGGTGGCAACCTTCTGAATCAACGCCTTCGCCTCGGCGATCGCGCGGCTCTCGCCGACGATCCGATCGATGCCGAACGGCTGCGCCTGTGACGCCCGCAGCGCCCGCACCTCGCGCCGCAGCCGGGTCGTTTCCAGCGCCTTCTCCACCAGCAGCGCGATCTCGTCCAGGTTGAACGGCTTGTTGGCGTAGTGATACGCGCCGCCCTTCATCGCCGCCACGGCCATATCGATGCTCGAGTGGGCGGTCAGCAGGATGACGAGCGTGTCGACATCGGCTTCCTTGATCCGCTTCAAGACCGTCAGGCCGTCGCCGTCCGGCAGTTTGTAGTCGAGCAGCACCAGATCCACACCTTCAGCGTGACGCTCCAGTGCCGCAGCCGCCGTTTCGGCCTCGACAACGCGATAGCCTTCCTGCTTGAGCCGCTCGGTCAACGACCAGCGAATGAGCTGCTCGTCGTCGACGACGAGGATGGTCGGTGTCTGCATTTGGCCCCATCTTAAAGGACCCGTGACCGGCTCGCACAGGTGCGGGTCGTCCACGGTTCTCCACGCGCCTTGAAGCATCAACCGGGCCGGCACGCCGCGGGCCCCGAGTTTCAGGCGGACCGCAGCCGCGCCCGGACTGACGCAACGCGTAAGGCGTCTTGACGGCGGTCCGTGACGGATTTCCGGCACTCGAGCGACCGACCGAGCCGCCGTGGCTCGAGCGGCGATCGCGGTCGAAGGCGCCGTGCAACCCATAGAGTCTCATCGCATCCCGGATACGGAATTGCAACGGCGGCCTCGTGAGGTCGCGAGTCGTCCAGGAGCATCGCGCTGTCAGTCTGGAACCGGCGGCCACGCTGTCCGCCATCGTCGCCGCGCTCGCCGTAGTGGCGTCGGCCGGCGGGCTCTTCCTCCGCGGGCTTTATCGGGACAATACCTTCGTCACGGCAGCGTGGAGGGGCAGCGACGTCGTCACGCTGATCGTGGCGGTTCCCCTCCTCGCTGGCGCCGCCCGGCTCGCGATCGACGGCTCGAGACGCGCGCTGCTCGTCTGGCTCGGCATGCTCGACTACATGCTGTATGCCTACGCGTATTACGTGTTCGGCGCCGCGTTCAACCGCTTCTTCCTGATTTACGTGGCGATCTTCGCGCTGTCGACACAGGCGCTGATCTTCGCGCTGGCGGGCACCGACGCCGGCGCGCTGAGCGCGGCGTTCGGCCCGCGCACACCCGTGCGAGCGATCGCCGCGTACATGCTGATCGTCGCCGCGGGCCTGAGCGCCGTCTACGTCGCCCAGTCAATCGGATTCATCGTCACCGGCGAGCTGCCGGCCATCGTCGTTGCCACCGGACACTCGACGAGCATCGTCTTTGCCATCGACCTGTCGCTGCTCGTCCCCGGCCTTGTGCTCGGCGGCTTCTGGCTGTGGCAGCGGCGGCCCTGGGGCTACCTGCTCGCCGGCATCCTGAACATCAAGGGCGCCGTCTACACGCTCGGGCTCGCCGTTGGATCGTGGCAGGCGGCGAAAGCGGGCATACCCGGCGCTGCCGCGCAACTACCGTTCTGGGGCCTCCTGTCGCTTTGCGGGACGATTGCCTCGGTGGCACTCCTGCGTCGCCTCGGAACCGGGCACGATCGGCGCACAAGCCAATCGCCACGCCGAGATACCCACAGCCGATGATTGGCTGGGCAACGTATGATCGCCCTCCATGCAGGAAAAGATCGACGATGCCCTTCGCCGCAGCGCGATCTTCCGCCGCTTGACGCCGGAGGACCGGCAACGGATCGCGGCGGTGGCGATGGTTCGAGAATTCGACAAGGCGTCGACGCTTTTCAGCGAGGGTGACGGATCGGACTTTCTTTACACGGTGCTGGCCGGGCGGGTGAAGGTGTTCAAGACGACGGCGCGAGGCACCGACGTCATCCTGGAGATCTTCGGCCCGGGTGATCCGGTCGGCGCCGTGGCGGTTTACGAATCGCGGCCGTACCCGGCGAGCGCGATCGCGCTCGAGCCCACTACTTGTCTCCTCATCCCCCGCCAGGCATTCTTCACGCTGCTCGAAACGCATCCCTCGCTCGTGCGCGGCCTGCTGGTGGGGCTCACGCACCGGCTCGTCGAGCTGACCAACCGGCTCACGGAATTATCCGGCGGGCGGGTCGAGGGACGGCTCGCACGCTTCTTCCTGAAGCTCGCCCAGGACATGGGTCAGCGCCGCGAAGAGGGCACGTTCATCCCGCTGGCGCTGTCGCGGCAGGAACTCGCCGACATGATCGGCACCACGATCGAAACCTCGATCCGGATCATGAGCCGGTGGAGCAAGGAAAACGTCGTCCGCACGGAGAAGGATGGCTTCGTCGTCCTCGATCGATCGTCGCTCGAAACCGTGGCGATGACATGAAGGCGGTGTGGGCGCCTTGTCCGCCGTCTCGAATAGGGCGCTGGAACCAGCTTACGTCGCGGAGCGCCAGCGCGCACGGGACGCCGTGTTCAAGAGAAACATGAGCAGGGCGAACGCGTTGAGCAGGCCGCCCCACGCCCGGTATCGTCCGAGTTCTTCGATCAGATCGCCCACCAGTCGCAGCGCCATGGAGAATTGGAGCAGGAGCAGTGGCGCGTAGAACGTCGCCCTGTATCGCAGCGTCAGCCCGGTCACCGCCGGCAGCACGATGGGCGCGTGGCCGAAGACCATCGACAGCGCGAAACCGAGGAAGATCGCGTGCAGGATGGCGTCATGCGCCGGGCCGGGATCGAACGCGCCGGTCACAATCGCCACGGCGGCGCCGATTCCGAGCCAGCAGTACGCCAGGAGCATCGACACGGCGATGTACCGCGTTACCCCGGGCTGGCGGATGGTGCGGCGGGCGATGTCGTTCACGGCGAGCCATCCGCACAGCGCCGCAAGACCGACGCCAGTCAGCTGAACGCCTGCTGACGGAGCCCATCCTGTCGCGCAGACGCCGGCGACGACGACCATGACCGCCGCAACAAATGCGGCGCGGACGGCACCGGCCGGCCGCAGCAGGCGATTCAACTCGAGACGCTCACCGGCAATGGTCAACACCAGGAACGCGATCCACCAGAACACGACCCGAAAGATCGCGTAGCCGCCGATCCACAGGGCGTTGCCGATCAGCCACGACGCGCTGCCGGCGAGCATCGTCGCCGCGAACAGACTCGGCTGTGCGCGCACGATCACGATGAAGACGGCGGTGACGATGCCGCTCGCGACCGTGATCAGGAGCGCACCGGCGGTGCCCGTCGTGCCGAACACCAGGAGCACGGCTCCTGCGGCGCTCGCCGCCGGCGCAGCGTACGCCCATGGGCGGGCGGTGCCGATGGCGCGCTCGAGGCCGACGAGGGTTCCGAGAAAGCCGCCGATCATCAGCGGGCCGTGCAGGATCAGCTGGTCGGGCCACGGCAGCGGCAGCGCCCAGCCGAGACGCAGCAGACCCAGCCAGATACCCCATCCGAGAGACAGCACGGCCGACGCGAGCAGCGGCAGCCGGCATGCGCGAGGCTTCACTCGAGCTGTCGCCGCGCCACCTCGGACATCATGTCCTCGGACCACGGCGGATCCTGGACGATGTCCACGACCACGCCCTGCGCGCCCGGCAGTCGATCGAGGAGTGTCGACTCGACGAGGTCCCGGATGTAGTCCCGCAACGGGCAGGCGGGCGTCGTCATCGTCATCGTGACGTGTATTTCTTCGTCGACCACCTCGATGGCATAGACGAGACCCAGATCGACAATGTTGACACCGAGCTCGGGATCGACCACCTCCCGCAACACGTCGCGGATCTCGGCGGGGGTCATTGAGTGGACGCCGATTGTTCGAGCGCCACGGCTCTCGGAAACAGCACATGGTTCTCCAGATGGACGTGGAGGTGCAGGTCGCGCTCGAATTGCGCCAGCTCCGCCATGCAGACGGCGTAGGTGGTGCATCCATCGACCGGAACGGCATACCCGCCGGTCAGCTCGCGAATCAGCTGCAGCGTCCCGGCAGCGTCGCGGTGTTCGCGCTCCATCATGCGGATCGGATTCTCGACCGTGCCGAACGGACTGATCGTGCGGCCGCACGCTCCACGCTGCCGCTCGACGAGATCGCGGACGTACGGGAACAGGATTCGTTCCTCCTTGAGCATGTGCTGCAGCAGCTCGTCGTGCAGG
>Ga0207701_10005885_pt1 | contig 12274 bp, 9 predicted proteins | sample KBSSwiSSwithPhiX_FD_184294 | JGI IMG/M metagenome (GOLD analysis project Ga0207701, IMG submission 184294) | Switchgrass rhizosphere bulk soil microbial communities from Kellogg Biological Station, Michigan, USA, with PhiX - S5 (SPAdes) (version 2) | ecosystem: Environmental > Terrestrial > Soil...
CGCTCATGTCGATAAACGCGGGCGTGTCAGGCCAGATTTTCCTCGGCGCGCCGCCGCCCCAGGGACAGTGGGCGGCTCAGCCGTCGACCGCCAGCGGCGAATGGCCGTCCTACAACGCCGACATCCGCGGCACGCGCTATTCTCCCCTCGACCAGATCAACACCTCGAATTTCAGCAAGCTGGAAGTGGCCTGGCGCTTCAAGAGCGATGTCTTTGGACCGCGGCCGGAGTTCAAGCTTGAAGGCACGCCGATCATGGTGAAGGGCGTGCTCTATTCAACCGCGGGCGTCCGCCGCGCAGTCGTCGCGCTGGACGGGAAGACCGGCGAGGTGATGTGGAGCCACAGCGTGCGGGAAGGAAAGCGCGCCGTGGTCTCGCCGCGCCAGTTGTCGGGCCGCGGCGTCTCCTACTGGACCGATGGCCGAGGCGATGAGCGGATCGTCTACGTGACGACCGGATACCGCCTGATCGAGCTGAACGCGAAGACCGGCACGATGGTCAGCTCCTTCGGCACCAACGGCGTCGTCGATCTGAAGCAGGGCGTGGTGTACGGCAACCGCCAGCCGATTGACCTCGAAACCGGTGAAATCGGGATCCACTCGACGCCCGCCATCGCCAGGGACGTCATCGTCATCGGGTCGTCGTTCCGCGAGGGCGCGACGGTCGTGTCGCACAACAACACCAAGGGGGTGGTGCGCGCGTTCGACGCCCGCACGGGCAAACTGCTGTGGACCTTCAACACCATTCCACGGCCGGGCGAGTTCGGCAACGAGACGTGGGAAAACGACTCCTGGTCGGTGAACGGCAACACCGGCGTGTGGACGCAGATTTCCATCGACGAGGACCTCGGGCTCGTATACCTGCCGGTTGAGACGCCCTCGTCGGACTACTACGGCGGCCATCGGCCCGGGAACAACCTGTTCGCCGAGTCGCTTGTCGCGGTCGATCTCAAGACGGGTCAGCGCAAGTGGCATTACCAGTACGTTCACCACCCCGTCTGGAACTTCGACAACTCCTCGTCGCCCATCCTGATGGACATCAACGTGAACGGGCGGGCGATCAAGGCCGTGGCGTCGCCGAGCAAGCAGGCATTCCTGTACGTGCTCGATCGCGCGACGGGCCAGCCGGTGTGGCCGATCGAGGAGCGGCCCGTGCCGCAGTCGGACGTGCCGGGCGAGAAAACATCTCCGACGCAACCGTTCCCCACGAAACCACCGGCCTACGGCCGCAACATGCTTCGGGTCCCTGACGATGTGATCGACTTCACGCCGGAACTGCGCACGCAGGCGCTCGACGTGCTGAAGCGCTACAAGGTGGGGACCTCGCCCTTCACGCCGCCGATTCTCGGCAGCGTCACCGGCCTGCTCGGTGCGGTTGGCGCGGGGACGGCGACCAACTGGCCGGGCTCGGCGGGCGACCCCGAGCAGCACGTCGTGTACGCGCAGGCAGGCAATGCTCCGAGTTCGCGTTCGCTGGTCGCTCCTCCGCAGGGGTTTTCCGACATCCGGTACGTCTCGGGGCTGGGCGGACGTCCGTTCCGCGAGGTCCTTGGTCCGGGCGACTGCTGCGCCGCCGACGGATCCGGCAAGCCGTTCGCTCCGACCAACCTGAAGGCGACCGAAGGCGCGCCCGCGCCGTCCCCGGCCGAGGAGGCTGTAGCCAACGCCGGACTCACCGTGCAGGGGCTTCCAATCTACAAGCCGCCATACGGCGTGCTCTCGGCCCTCAACCTCGATCGCGGAGAACTCGTGTGGCAGGTGCCGGCGGGCGACACGCCGGACAACGTGCGCAACCATCCCGCACTCCGCGGCCTGAACATCCCGAAGACCGGCCAGGCCGGGGTGTCGGGTGTCGGGTTGATGGTCACCAAGAGCATCGTCGTGATGGGTGACCCGCAGGTGACCACGACGCCCGAGCATCCGCGCGGCGCGATGCTGCGCGCCTACGACAAGAAGGACGGCAGGGAAGTGGGCGCCGTGTTCATGCCTGCTCCGCAGAGCGGATCTCCGATGACCTACATGCTCGATGGCAAGCAGTACATCGTCGTGGCCGTGAGCGGAGGCAGCTATTCGGGCGAGTTCCTCGCGTTCTCGCTGCCGGGCACCGGCGCGAACTGATCGCGCGGGCTGCTGTGACAAGATAGGCGCCGCCGCGTGGCACGAGGTCACGCGGCGGAACCGTCCCTGGAGACCTGCATGCGGAACTCACTCGATCGAATCGTGGCGGCGTGTGCCGTCGTCCTGTTCACATCAGCCGCTGCGACAGCGCAGCAGACGCCTCCGCCGCCGCTGGCCGTTCCCACTCCCCACTACGTGGCGCTTCCGATGGAGATCGCCGTGAATCGGCCGGCCGCCGACGTCTGGAAGCGGATCGGCAAGTTCTGTGACATCGGTGAGTGGCTTCGCATCCCGTGCACGATCACTGCCGGCACCGACGGAGAGTTCGGCGCCATTCGCTCGGTCGCCAGCGAGGTTCTCGTCGGCAGGACCGAACTGTCGTACACCTACACGCAGCCGGTCCGCGAAGGGCGCCCGTTCGACGCGTATCACGGAACGCTCGAGGCCCGTCCCGTGACGGCAACGACGTCAAAGATCGTCTACACGCTCTTCTTCGACAACTCGATGCTGCCCGACGATGCCGCACGCGAGCGGAACCTTGCACAGCGGAAGGCCACCTTCACGCAGGCGCTCGAGAACATGAAGATCCTTGCCGAGGGTGGGACCCTGCCGCCCGCGCCGGCGCGAGGCGCTGCGCCGGGGCAGCAGTAGCAGACGACAGACTGTGGAGGGAGTCGAGTACGTGGCGGCGGGTCTTCAGACCCGCCCTTGTCCGTCGGGTCTAAAGACCCGACGCCACGTACGGTAAAAACGTCACCAAACGGACGGAACTCCAGTCTTTGAAAACACTCAGACCGACCTGGCCGCCAGCTCCTTCAGCGCCTTCCGCTGAACCTTGCCGGTCAGTCCCTTCGGCAGGTCGGGCACGAAATAGATCCGCTCGGGAATCTTGTACGCTGCCATGCGCGGCGCGAGAAACTGCTTGATCTCTTCTTCGGTGGCCGCGGCCTTCAGCGCGATGAAGGCCGTGACCACTTCTCCCAGCGTCGCATCCGGGGCGCCGACCACTCCCACCTCACGCACGGCCGGGTGCTGGTAGAGCGCCTCCTCCACCTCCAGCGGCGAGATGTTCGAGCCACCGCGGATGATGATCTCCTTCTTGCGCCCGACGAACCAGTAGTAGCCGTCCTCATCCACCCGGGCAAGATCGCCGGTCCGGAGCCAGCCGTCGCTGATCGTAGCGGCCGTCGCTTCCGGGTCGTTCCAGTAGCCGATCATCATTGCCGTGGTGCGCACCAGGATCTCGCCCTCATCGCCTCGAGGCACGTCTCGCCCGAACGGGTCCACCAGCCGCAGCGTGGTGCCAGGCGCCGGAAGGCCGATCGAGCCGGGCTTCCCCCGCCCGCCGATTGGGTTGCAGCTGAAGGGATGCGCTTCGGTCATGCCGCACCCCTCCGTCACGTCCACGTCGAACGTGTCCTTGAAGCGGCGCTGCAAGTCGGTCGGAACCGCGTCGCCGCCGGCGACGCAGACGCGCAGCGACGGAAAATGGAACGCCCCGGCTCCAGGAGCATGGACGAGCGCATTCAGCATCACCGGCAAGCCGCCGAAGATGTTCACCGCGTGGCGCCGCACCTGCTCGAGCACGAACAGCGGTTCGAACCGGGGAATCATCACGGCCGTGCTCCCTGCGGCGAACGCCGCGAGCAGCATGCTGAGCCCGAACACGTGGCACACGGGGACGACGATGCCGACCACCTCCGTCGTCTCCATCTCAGCGAATTGCACGAGGTGGTCCGCCATGTGACTGAGCGTGCGAACGGTATGAGTGACGCCTTTCGGCCGTGACGTCGTGCCCGAGGTGTAGAGAATCGTGGCGACGGCATCCTCGTCCACATCCGGCAACGCAGCCGGAGCACCGGACGAGGCGCTCAAGTCTGCCAACTGACGGACACCGCTCGCGGCGGTGACCTCGCCGTTGAGGAAGTAGCCCTCGACCGACTGCACACCCGATCGAACAGGATCGATTTCGGCGAACAGTGCCGGCTGGCCCAGGTACAGGCGCGCACCTGAGTGGTTCAGCACGTACTGCAGTTCGGGCCCCTTCATGCGCGTGTTGAGCGGCACGGCGATCACACCGGCTCTGAAACACGCGTGGTAGCCGACGACCACGTCGATGCCGTTCGTGAAATGCAGCGCCACGCGGTCGCCCGGTTTGATGCCGAAAGCGACCAGTCCTCCGGCCAGCCGGTCGATCGCCGCATCGAGTTCGGCGTAGGTCCAGCGCTGTTCTTCGACGATGATCGCGGGTCTGTCGGGATGGCGCGAGGCGACCGACCTGATTGCGTGTCGCAGCGTGATGGTTTCCACGCGCGGATGTTACACCAGCCCAGCCGGGCTGCTGAGCGGCAGGAGTTCGACCGAAAACGGTCATGTCATAATCCGCCGGAATCTGTCCGGAAAGGACCTTAATGGATTCCAAACATCACCTGACCCTCCGCTCCCGCTTTCTTGCCGTTGCCGCGATCGTCGGGCTTGCCTCGACCGCCGCGCACCACGCCCAGGCGCAGACGGCCGAGAAATGGGATCCGGCCATTGCGAAATTCGAGGCGCAGGACAAGGTTGCGCCGCCGCCCCGGGACGGCGTCGTGTTCATCGGTGCCTCGAGCATCGTGCGCTGGAACCTGCCGGAGTACTTCCCCGAGCTCGGGGCGGAAGCGATCAACCGGGGATTCGGCGGGTCGGAGAGTGTCGACTCGGTCCGCTACGTCAACCGCATCGTCATTCCGTACCATCCGAGGGTTGTCGTCTATTACGCCGGCGACAACGATGTCGAACGAAACGTTCCGGCATCCGAGATCGCCCACCAGTTCTCGCTGTTCGAGCAGAAGGTGCACGACGCGCTGCCTGACACGAGAGTGATTTTCATCTCCATCAAGCCGAGCATCCGCCGCTGGAAGTGGATCGACACTATCCGCACGGCGAACGCCATCGTGAAGGCGTACTGTCTGAAGACCCCGCACACGCAGTTCGTGGACATCGAACAGCAGATGCTCGGAGCGGACGGAAAGCCCAACGCGGAACTCCTCGTACCGGACGGTCTGCACATGACGCCGGCTGGTTACCGCATCTGGACCGACGCCCTCGGGCCGCTGCTCAAACAGTAGGAACCGGATATGGGAGCAACAGAACAGACGCCCGTGGAAATCGGACCCGACTGGGTCGTAGCCGAGATGCCGCCCGGCTACCAGAACCGGGTGCGGGAAATCCAGATGCTCGTGGCGGACCTGGAAGCCATGAGCCGCTTCGGCCGCCTGCTCACCGAGACCGGCGCACGCCTGGGTGAAGCGGTGCGCGACGTTTTCGCCTCGCTCCGCTACGAAACGGCAATCACGGCCGACGCGCCGTCGACCGACGTGGTCGTCGGGCTTGAAAGCGGTCGCCGGCTGCTCGTCCACGTGGCGGGTGATGGCCAGGTGGTGCAGAAGAAGAGCCCCGAGATTGCGCGCGTGTTCCAGGTGCTGCAGGAATTGGCCGAAGAGAGCGACCACGTGGTGTTCGTCACCAATGCCGAACCGGAGCGCAAGCCCGCCGATCGCGGTCGAAGCCTGACGGCCGAAGCAGAGGGCTTTCTGAGCCGCATGGGGGTGACCCACGTGTCGGCGCTGACGCTGTTTTCGCTCTGGAAACTGTCGCTGCAGGAACCCGAGCGCGCCCGCGAACAGGTACTCCGCCTTCATGCGCACGAAGGCGGGCTCTTCGAGTTGCCCTCGTATGCCCGACTCACCGACTGAGGGCAGGCCTGGCGTAGCGTCGGGTCTTTAGACCCGACGGTCGTGGGCGGGTCTGAAGACCCGCCCCTCCGTACGTCAGACGCGGCTACGTCTTGTCCCCCGCGGCATCCTCTCCCAGCCCCGCGTAGTAGTCGAGGACCATCTGTCGCGTGCCCGGAAGCGTGTAGACATCCGGCTTGCGGCTCCTCATCACTCCTGCAATCACGTCTGCGACCGCCTCCGGCGTCTGGCCCTGCGGCAGCGTCCGCGAGTCGACCCCGCCGTGCTTCGCGCGCAGCCCGAACTCGGTGAAGACGATGCCAGGAGACACGAGCGATACCTGGATGTCCGGATAGCTGGTCTTCAGTTCCTCGCGGAAGTTCGCCGTCAGCGCGTTGAGAAAGTGCTTCGCGCCGTTATAAGCCGACCGGAACAGGGCGAACGGCATGCGGCCCAGCATCGAAGAGACGTTGATGATGTGCCCCCGTCCGCGCTCCTTGAAGTGCGGAAGCACCTCCTGCATACCGTACAGCGCGGACTTCACGTTCACGCGGACCATGTCGTCGACGTCCTCGTCCGTCAACTCGGTCGGCATGCGCGTGATCCCCTGGCCGACGTTGTTGATCCACACGTCGATGTGTCCGAAGCGGGCCACCGTTTCCGACACCGTCCGGCGCACGTCGGCGCGGACCGTCATGTCGGCCACGATCGGGAGCACTGTCCCGCTGCAGCGCGCCGCCGTTTCGTTCAAAGCGTCCGCACGCCTCGCGACGATGGCGACCGATGCGCCCTGGCGTGACAGCTGTTCGGCAAGGGCGGCACCTATACCGGCGCTCGCGCCTGTGACCACGACGACAAGATCAGCCATACCGACATTCTAGGGCAGCCGTGGTCGGACCTTTTCGCGGTACAACTGTGGGCACATGCCCGTCACAGCAACCCTGGTCGATCTCCTGCACGACGTGCAGTGGGATCCCACCAGCGACCGCCTGCTCGACTACTTCCTCAAGTACACGACCGCCCGCAACCTCTCGCTTTATCCTGCGCAGGAAGAGGCCGTGCTCGAACTGCTTGACGGCAAGAACGTGATTCTCAACACGCCGACCGGTTCCGGCAAGTCGCTCGTGGCGTCGGCGATGATCTTCGCGGCGCTCGCGCGCGGCAAGCGCGCTGTTTATACCTGTCCGATCAAGGCGCTGGTGAACGAGAAATGGATGGCGCTCTGCCGCGAGTTCGGGCCGGACCTGGTCGGACTGTCGACCGGTGACGCCAGCGTGAATCGAGACGCCCCGGTGCTGTGCTGCACGGCGGAAGTGCTCGCGAACATCGCCCTGCGCGAGGGGCCGGACGCAAATGTCGACGACGTGGTGATGGACGAATTCCATTACTACGCCGACCGCGAGAGGGGTGGAGCATGGCAGGTGCCGCTGCTGACCATGCCGCAGACCCGCTTCCTCCTCATGTCGGCCACGCTGGGCGAGACGCGCTTCTTCGAGGAGGCCATCACCCGGCTCAATGGCAGGCCGACGCTGACGATCAAGTCCGGCGAGCGCCCGGTTCCGCTCGAGTACGCCTATTCGGAGATCCCGCTGGCGCACACCATCGAGAAGCTCGTGGACGAGCAGCGAACGCCGGCCTACGTCGTGCACTTCACGCAAGCCGACGCGGCCAGCAGCGCGCAGGACTTCACCAGCCTGAAGATCTGCACCCGGGAGGAGAAGGCTGAGATCGCGTCGCGCATCGCGGGGTTCTCGTTCAGCAGTCCATACGGTTCCGACGTCAAGAAGTGGTTGCGGCAGGGCATCGGGCTTCACCACGCGGGGCTGCTCCCGAAGTACCGCGTGCTCGTGGAGCAACTGGCGCAGGCCGGGCTGCTCAAGGTGATCTGCGGCACCGACACGCTGGGAGCCGGCATCAACGTGCCGATCCGGACGGTCCTCTTCACGCGGCTCTGCAAGTTCGACGGGCAGAAGACCGCAATTCTCACCGCACGCGATTTTCACCAGATAGCCGGCCGCGCCGGACGCAAGGGCTTCGACGACCGCGGCTACGTCGTCGTCCAGGCGCCGGAACACGTCATCGAGAACCTCCGGTTGGCGGAGAAGACAGCGCGGGACGGCAAGAAGGTGACGAAGCGCAAGCCGCCGGAACGCAACTTCGTCAACTGGGATCTCAACACCTTCAAGCGCCTGATCGGGGCTCAGCCCGAGCAGCTGGTGTCGAGATTCCAGGTGTCGCACGGCATGCTGCTGAACGTGCTGAGCCGGGAAGGCGACGGATGCCGCGCGATGCAGCGCATCGTCCGCGACAGCCACGAGACGGAAGTCGCGAAGAAGGCGCACCGGAAGCGTGCGTGGCAGCTGTTCCGGGCGCTCGTCGCTCGCAATGTTGTGGAAATAGTTCCTCGGACTGCAACCGGCGCCAGGCTCCGTGTCAACGTCGACCTGCAGGAAGACTTCTCGATGGATCAGGCGCTGTCGCTCTATCTGCTCGAGACCCTGCCGTTGCTGGACGGTGATTCGCCGGATTACGCGCTCGATGTGCTGACGCTCGTCGAGTCCATCCTCGAGAATCCGGAGTTGATCCTCCGGAGGCAGCTCGATCGCATCAAGGATCGCGCTGTCGCGCAGATGAAGGCCGACGGGATGGAGTACGACCAGCGCATGGAGGAACTGGACAAGCTCGAATATCCGAAGCCGCTGCGCGATTTCGTCTACGAGACCTTCAATGCCTTCGCAGATCGGCACCCGTGGGTCGGCGAAGAGAACATCCGCCCCAAGTCGATCGCGCGCGAGATGTTCGAGCAGTTCCGTTCGTTCGCCGAGTACGTGCTGGACTACGAGCTGCAGCGGTCCGAAGGTCTGCTGCTCAGGCATTTGAACAGCGTGTTCAAGGTCCTGAGCCAGACGGTGCCAGACGGTGTGAAGAACGACCAGGTGCGTGAAATGGAGCTGTACCTCCAGACGCTGCTTCGCGCCGTCGACTCCAGCCTCGAAGAGGAATGGGAACGGATGCGGTCGCCGGCGTACCAGGCGCCGGTCGCGGAGGCAGGCGGCGGAGCCGACCTGCGGCCGCCCGGCGCCGAGGCTGCGCTCGCCGACATCACGCGCGACGCGAAGGCGTTCACCGCACTCGTGCGGACCTGCATCTTCACCTTCCTCCGCGCCTGGGCCATTGGCGACGGAACCGCCGCGCTGGCGTCGCTCGACCTGGACGTCGACGACGCCGGCGGGCCCGATCCCTGGACGACGGAGCGGCTGAAGAAACTGCTCGACGAGTACCGCGTCGAGCATCCGCACCTGCGGTTCGATCCCGAAGCGCGCAACCTTCGCCACACGCACGTGACGGTCGCCGGCGACGGGCGCTCGTGGCTGGTCCAGCAGGTGCTCGTCGATCCCGAGGAGCACAACGACTGGGTGGCGACATTCGAGGTCGATCTCGCCGCGTCGCGGGAGGAAAGCCGGCCCGCGATGCGCCTCCAGGACCTCGGCCCGTTATAATCCGCGCTCATGAGACACATTGCCGCCGTCTCGCTCCTGGGGCTTACCCTCGCCACCTCCGTCGCGCTCCTCGCACAAGTGCAGGATCGCAATGCCGCCAGGCAGGCGGTCATCGCGCGGGGCAAGTCACTCGAACTCCCGACGAAGTACGTGCCTCCGCCCGGCGAGAAGATCGAGCACTACGCCTCCGGCTACGCGAAGATCATGTGCACGGCCGTCTTCGTCACCGGGCTCGACCCAGCCTTCGCCATGGAGAACGTCGGCTACTTCACCGCGCCGTACGACTCTCGAAAGGAACTGGGCACACCGAAGATCGATCGGCAGAAGCAGACCGTCGAGGTCACGATGCCGAACGGCACCGTGCGGGTGGCGAAACACGTCGGCAGCCAGGGATGCGTGACGCTGCCGATCGGCAAGACGGACGTGTTCTTCACGCCGTCGGTCGTCACGCCGAAGGTGCCCGATCCGAAGACCACGCCGTGGCCGATTGGCGACCTGCTCCCGGGCGGTGCGCCGCCGCCGGGTGTGGATATGGCCATGGTGGAGCAAGCCGTGGACGCGGCGTTCGACCCTGCCGCGATGACCGCCGCCTTCGTCGTCACCTACAAAGGGCGCATCATCGCGGAAAAATATGGCGAGCACATCACGCCGACGACGCCGCTCGAGAGCTGGTCGATGGGGAAGAGCCTCAGCGGGACGCTCCTCGGAATCCTGATCAAGCAGGGCGTCTACACCCTCGACCAGGCGGCGCCCATCCCCGAGTGGCAGACGCCAGGCGACCCGCGCCAGAAGATCCGCATCCGGGACATCCTCAACATGTCGAGCGGGTTGCGGATCATCGCGCCGCAGGATCCGGATTACGACGAGAGCGGGCCGTATCCCGATCACCTCTACTACTACACGGGGTCGATCGATGCCTTCAAGTACGCCGCGACACGTCCGCAGGAATGGGAACCCGCCAAGGTCGGGCGCTACCGCAATACGGACCCCGTCCTGACCAACTACATGGTCCGCATGGCGGTGGAGAAGCGCGGCGAGAACTATCACGCGTGGCCGCAGCGGGCGTTCTTCGACAAGCTGGGCATCCGCACTTTCGTGCTCGACACAGACCCGTACGGAAACTTCCTGACGCACGGTTACGAGTCGGCCTCGGCGCGCGACTGGGCTCGAATCGCGAACCTGTACCTGCAGGACGGCGTGTGGAACGGCGAGCGGATCCTGCCCGAGGGCTACGCGAAGTTTGTGGGCACGCTGGCTCCGGCGTGGATTGCGGATGGCCGGCCGCAGTACGGCGGGCTCTTCTGGGTGAACGGCGACGGAGGCTGGCCCGCGCCGAAGGACATGTTTTTCATGTCCGGTGTCGGCGGGCAGCAGGTGATGATCATCCCGTCGCATCAGCTCGCGGTTGTCCGCCTTGGCCACTACAAGGGTGTGACGGCCGCGGGACGCGCGACGCGGAAGGCCGTCGGGATTCTGGTACAGGCGGTGAAGTAGCACTCACCTCGGCTGGTGGCGCGGCCACCGCGATCGTGTCATGGTCCACACGCGCGTGAGTGACCTACACTGGCGTGGTGGGAATCCTCGCCCGGCTTCTGTCGCCCGCGAGCGTGCCGGCTCTGACCACAAGCCGCATCCGTTCCGCCTACGCAGTGGCCGTGGCAACAGACGTGCTGCAGTTCGTGGTCGGACCGCTCGGCTGGCTAGGCGCCGACGAGATGCTCGACCTCATCGCGGCAGGCGCGACCTGGCGCCTGCTCGGGTTTCACCCGCTACTGCTGCCGACATTCATCATCGAGTTCCTGCCGATTGCCGACATGCTTCCGACCTGGACCGGATGTGTCGCCCTGGTGGTCGCCGCCCGAAAGGCACGGCAGGGTGTCGACCCGCCGCCTCCAGGGCCTGGGCAAGTCATCGATGTTTAATGCTGGCGATGGGCGATGGGCGATGGGCGTAGAACGCGGGCCAGCGCCTCGGACTTCTGCTTTTCGAGTTCTGACTTCTGACCTCTGAGCTCCAACTTCTACGTTCTCAATTCTCAATTCTCAATTCCCCGCGTAGCTCCTTGCGTAACACGACGAACGCAAGATCGTCGCGCGTGGGCAGGCCCCAGCGCTCGTCGCCATAGGGGAACGGCTTGCGCTCGGTGGTGACGACATAGCCTCTGCGCTCGTACCACGCGATCAACTCGGGGCGCTGCATCAGCACGGTCATGTGCATGGCCCGCACGTGCCAATGGTCCACCGCCCATGCATCGGCCGCCTCGATCATTTTCCGGCCGACCCCGGTGCCCTGCAGCGTCGGCCGGGTCGTCAGCATGCCGAGATAACAGCCGTCGGCGGTCTTCTCGAGATGCACGCAGCTGACGACGTCGTCATCGGATTCGTAGACGAGGACGACGTGCCCGTCGGTTCCGATCGCTGATTCGAGCCGCTCGGTGTCGATCCGGATGCCGCCGAGCAGATGGGCCTCCGTGGTCCAGCCGGCGCGGCTGCTGTCGCCGCGGTAGGCGGAGTTGACCAGGGCCACGAGCGCCGGCACGTCGCGCACGGTTGCCTGCCGCAACCTGAAGTCGTTGTCCATCGCCTAAGTACAGGCCGCAGCGCGGCTGGGTGTCAACGCACGCGGTACGTAAGCAGCCACGGTTCTCGTAAAGACGCCGGTCATCGGTATTGCGGGAATCGGCCGGAAAATCCGTAAAATGCGGGCGGTACCTGCTTTGCGCTCGCGCGGCAGGTCCAAACCTGTCGTGGCGGAACCTGAAGCAGAGGAGACTTCGATGAAGAGACTGTTCCTGACGTCTGTGTTGACGCTGGGTGTGCTCGGCGTGGGCGTGGCGATGGCGAATGCGGAGGTCATTACGCTGACCGCGGCCCTTGCCGGCAACGAGGAGAACCCCGGGATCAATACCGGCGCGTTCGGATCGGCCACCGTGACGGTCGATACG
>Ga0207701_10005886_pt1 | contig 12272 bp, 8 predicted proteins | sample KBSSwiSSwithPhiX_FD_184294 | JGI IMG/M metagenome (GOLD analysis project Ga0207701, IMG submission 184294) | Switchgrass rhizosphere bulk soil microbial communities from Kellogg Biological Station, Michigan, USA, with PhiX - S5 (SPAdes) (version 2) | ecosystem: Environmental > Terrestrial > Soil...
GACCGTCTTTTACCAATTGTTCTGTGACGACGCTACCGATATAGCCAGCGCCGCCAGTGACGAGAACACGCATAAGCTATCCGCTCCCCCTTGAGGTTAAGAATCTTTTTGCATCAAACATCGTAGCATTATGCATGTGACAGACTCATCACTGTACAGTCTGGAAAAGCGTGACAGTGATCCTGTGAGAGTTACGTCCTGTAGGTTGTTACTAACGTTTCAAGTCTGCGGCCCAGTTCAGCACCACGGTGATTGGTGAAGACGTGGCTTCTTGCACAGCCATTCCGATGAGGAATCGTTGACCGTCTGAAGTAGCATCAAACGCTGACCCACCAAGGGCGCCGGGTAAGGGTGCGCCGCGGATGTCAAACAATATTTGCGGTGTACCCATCTCAAACGTATCTCCGTCTGTTTTGACTTCGACAGCCATCAGGTTGCCCCCACTCACATAGAAGATCTCTTTGCCATCGGCGCGCCACTTCGATGGCCCTGCTCCGCCCCTGGAGATCTGCCACTTGCCTCGGCCAACTGGAAAGCTCTGAACGAATAGTTCGCGTGGTCCAGTTTCGTCCGACGTGTAAGCGATCCAACGACCGTTGGGCGAGAATCTCGCCTCACGTTCGCCGAATTGCGTCTCAAGATAGGGATACGGTTTACGATCTCCTGAGAGCGGCAGGATCCAGATATCAGCGCGCGTCTTGCCTGACAGCTTGTGGAACACAATAAACTGTCCATCCGAGGACCAGTCGTTGCAGAACTTTGGTTCGTTTGAAACGAGGATCGCTTCCTCGGGGCCACTGCCGTTCGAAAGCTTCTGGTACATGTTTACCTGGCCATCGCGGTTTGAGGAGAATGCTATGCGGCTGCCGTCCGGCGACCAAATCGGAAAGATTTCATTAGCCGGGTCGAAGGTGAAACGCGTTTGCCCGTGGTTCGCTAAGTCGAAAACCCAAAGATCCCACCTCGTGGAGGGATCACGCAAAGATGTAGCAAGCCGTTTGTTGTCGCGCGAGAGGCGGAGATATCCGTAGTCAGCTGCGCTAGCGGCGGTGCCAATCTGCTTCCCTTGTCGGTCAAGCCAGATCAGCTCTGCCTTATTGAATTCGCTGCCACCGTAATACACGAGTACTCCATTTTCAGAGACAGAGAAGCGCGCGAGATTACTAGTGAGATCGAAACCGATAAGAGCATCCGCGACCGCGATCGGCTCGTCTTTCAGTTCAAGCCGTTCAAGATCGAATGCGTGGGCCATTAGCGTGCCGTCGCGCACGTAAAGTAGATAGCCGGGTGGAGAGTACACCGCACCTGAATCGGCGTTGACAATATGCTTGAACTCTTTTGAGTCCAACGATCCGACACAGACACTGTTGCCCTCGTAGGTGGCACCGCGAGCGAAAAACAGAAAATGTCGACCGTCAGGCAAAAACCACGGGTACCGATGTGAGACCTCATTACGCGATAGGTCAAGCGCCGTGACTTCCGTTACCGGACCTCCCGTCGACGACACCCGTGAAAGCGGTCCTTCGGCGGCCGGCGCGAAGACAATCACGCCGTCGCGATTCCAAGTTCCGCCGCGACCGTTAGGCGCATTCGCTAACGTTTGTGGTGCTCCACCGTTTAGGTCAATTCTTTTGAGCTTGTTATCCGTGCTACTGACGAATGCGATAAACCGACTGTCAGGCGACCAGAATGTTGTGAAGAAAGGATTATCTGTTCCCGGCAAAGGTTGAGCACTCGTGGAGTCCAGCGACCTCATCCACAAAACTGGCTTGCCGTCCGCGTTTGGCGCGCCGTAGACAACACGTTGGCCGTCAGGTGACACACTCAGTGTTGAGACCCCACCTTTTGCAGGTGCTGGAATAGTCAAACGAATTGCATGCACTTGTTCTTTCTGCGACGGTTTCAGGTACGGAAGCAGAAACGCAAATGCCGCAAGTAGTGCGAATAGCCCAGCGACAATCCAGGGGAAACGGTCGCGCCATTTCGCGGCGGAAGACGGTAGGGGAACATCTTTTACAGTTAGCGTGCTCGGACCAGTTCCTGACAATGCTTCCAGTGCAAACGTGAGATCTCGTGCTGAATGAAAACGTGCTTGAGGATTCTTCTCCAGACAATGATTCACCAGTCTTTCTAATGCAGGCGAAATTGTTTTGTTAGTGTCCGACAGCTCAGGCGGATCTTCTCGTAAGATCGCGCTCATCGTTTCCGCAGGTGATTCACCTTGAAAGGCACGTCGACCAGCGAGCATCTCGTAGAGAATTGCGCCGAACGAGAAAATATCTGAGCGCTGATCGACTACATGTCCTTTCAAATGCTCGGGCGCGATATAGCCGACAGTTCCCAGGACAACACCAGAAACCGTATCGACACGACGAGTGGGAATATCGGTTTGCTCTCTATCGCTATTCGGCTGTGTTAATTTCGCCAGGCCAAAGTCGAGGATTTTCACACGCCCGTCGTTGGTGATGAAGATATTGTCAGGTTTTAGATCCCGATGGATGATTCCCTTCTCGTGCGCGGCTGCCAATCCATTTGCAATCTGCAAGGCGTAGTCTATCGCGCGGCGTTGGCTCAAAGCAGTTCCGGCAATTCGCTTTTGCAGCGTCTCGCCTTCCAGTAATTCTGAAACCACATAAGGAGTGCCATCATGGGCGGCGATGTCGTGCACGACTAAAATGTTGGGATGGTTCAACGCGCTCGCTGCGCAGGCTTCCTGCTCAAAACGGCGCAATTGATCCTGGTCGAAAGAATAGTTTGGGGGAAGGATCTTAAGGGCTACATCTCGTCCGAGTTGTGTGTCGCGCGCCCGATAAACTTCGCCCATTCCGCCGGCGCCGATTTGTGACCGGATTTCGTAACGTCCGAGTTTTGTGCCTGGGGCAAGACTCACTGCATGAACTTAGGGAATGCCAATGCGCGCGTGCTCTTAGTAGCACGAGCGAATATCGACCATTTATTTTCGCAGGCCGACGCGTTGGAGCATTGCGGTATACCGCGGGTCGGAACGTATGGAGTCCCACCGGGGGTCCGCAACGAAGTAAGTCAATTGGATCGTTCGATCCTCAAACGCTTTGTCCAACCATTCGAATGCTTTGTCTTTGTCACCGAGCCGTGCATAAAAACGCGCAATCGAGAACGAACGGGCCTCACCAGTCTTAGCTCTATCTAGCAGGAACTGAAGTTGTTTTCGCCAAATGCCCTGGATTCCTGATTGCGCATAGTCTTTCTTTACCTGTGCAAGGTCAGTTGGGTTGTTCCTAAAGGCTTCCTCGAGAGACTTTTCATACATTCCTTTCGCGTCATAAACCTGAGAAAGCGTTTGATGTGCAACGTCGAAATTTGGATCAAGTTCGATCGTTTTCAGGAGCTGCTGTTCGGCTTCGTCGTAGCGACGCGCGAGAATTAGGATGTCTCCAACGTTCTCGTTAATGATCAGCGATAAGGGATCTAGTTCGCGCGCCTTCTTAGCTTCGGCTACGGCCTCATCGAGTCGCCCCACAATCGGTAAGAACAACGAATACCGATGGTGCGCCGTGGGATACCGGGGGTTCAACTCAAGAGCTTGCTTGAACTCCTTCTCAGCACCCGCCCAGTCCCATTCATACATTGCTTTGACCATGGCCAAAGTGGTATGCGCTTCGCCGAGCTTTGGATCCAGTTCCAGGGCTTTTGTCGCTGCGGCTTTTGCGCGGGGATACGCAGTGGCCGGATTCATCAACTTGTACCAACCCATCGTGAACAAAGAGTCGCCGAGCCCCACATAAGCCAGCGCGTAGTTTGGATCCTTTTCAATTGCCTGATTGAAGAATTCAATCGACTTCTGAATTCCCTCTGGCGTGCGCTTATCCCAATAAAAGCGGCCTTTCAAAAACAACTGGTAGGCTTCAGGATTCTCTGTATGGTGCTTCGCCATCTGGCCTTGCTCGGCACTCGAAAGTTTGAGCCGCAGATTGCTCATTATCTCCTGCGCGATTTCCCGTTGCACATTCAAGAGGTCTGAGACCTTTCGATCGTACCGCTCACCCCAGATCTGCTTGTTGTCACGTGCGTCGATCAGTTCCGTGCTGATGGTTAGGTTGTCATCGCGGTGGAGAATTCGGCCCGTCAATACGGCTCGAACCCCAAGCTCCTTTGCTACCACCAGGGGATCAGTCTGTTTGCCCTTGTAGCGAAAAACAGAACTGCGTGCGATCACCTTCAGGTTAGGTAGTTGCGTGAGGTTGTTGATAATACTGTCAGTAAGACCGTCTGACATGTAATCCGAATCTGCGTCTCCATTCTGATTCTCGAACGGCATAACTGCAACTGAATCAATCGCGACTTCTGTGTTGCGTGCGCGAAGATACCAGCCGGCTCCGATAATCATGGCGACCAGCACGAGTGCTGCGAACGCTGTTAGCAACTTGTGGTGCTTGATACCTGAAACAATGTACTCGGCGCTCGAGTGCGCGTGCTGGCCGGATGCGGTAACAGTTTGTGCTGCTCGACCACTGCCAGTCGGATCAGCCGCGCCAAGGCTGCCGGTTGAGGCGGCTCGCAACTCTGGTGGGACAGTTCTATCTATCTCAGCGTCAACTTCAATGCGTCGTTTTAAATTGCGGAGATCGATCAGAAGGTCCTTGGCCGTTTGGTATCGTTCATCACGGTTCTTCGTAAGCGCTTTAGTCACGATGCGTTCGAGTTCAGCTGGCGCATCAGAGACATAGCGCATCAATGGCACGGGCTCCTTCTGCAGAATTAGCGAAATCGATTCCGTTGGCGTCTCGCCTGCAAAGGGGACGTGTCCGGAAATCATTTCATAGATCAAAACGCCGAGACTCCACAGATCGGATCGTGAATCTACATTCGTTCCCTTCGCCTGCTCTGGCGACATGTAATTGGCCGTACCCACGACAGCGCCTGCTGCTGTGTTTACCATGGCTTTAGTCGGAGCCTCAGTATCAGGCGCGGTGTTTTTTGGTTCGGTTAATTTCGCTAAACCAAAATCGAGCACCTTCACATACCCATCGCGGCGCAACATCACATTCTCCGGTTTGATGTCGCGATGTACGATGCCGGCGTCGTGTGCGGCCGAGAGTGCACTTGCTACTTGGATCGCAACCTCGAGCACCTCAACCAGCTTCATGCCTTTATGCAAGCGCTGACGCAAAGTTTCGCCGTCAATAAATTCGGTTGCGATGAAGCGGAGATTGTCAGCAGTGCCGATCTCGTAGATCGTAAGGATGTGGGGGTGGTTCAAACCGGAAGCAGCCTTGGCTTCGAGTATGAAGCGTTGTAATCGTTGAGCGTCTGCGGCAACGTCTTTCTGAAGGACCTTAATTGCGATGGTGCGATCGAGTTCGGTATCGTTCGCCAGGTAGACCTCACCCATGCCACCTTCACCGATTTTCGATCGGATTTGGTAACGACCTAATTTGATTCCAGGGCTAAGCATCGATGGTGGAGTCAGCGGGTTCGACTGATCGGATCGTGGTGCAGATTCTATCCGACTTAATGGAGATACGGAACAGGAGGCCCCATCGTCATCTGGAGTGCACCGACTTGCTCGCGCTTTGCCGATGCTGCGCTGAGATTAAGGCGGTGACAGATCACCACATGACAGTGGATCGTGCGGTTGAGGATTCTATACGACTTGCGAAGACGAGGCTAGAAGTTGGGTCGGAGCGCTAAAGTCGCGCTAGGTAATCGCTACGTTTGGTTGAGGAGCGGATGAATTCGTCGGTGCTGAGTCTGGTGCCGCGTAGTAGAGAATCCGATTGCAGTTGTCGCAAGTGATGATTTCCATTCCCCGTCGCACCTCTGCCATCATCTGCGGACGCAGCGCCATGAAGCACGCAGTGCAAGCGCCGTTTCGAGCTTCCGCCACGGCAACACCATCACGAATGCGTTTGCTGATTCGCTGGTAAAGTCCGCTCATCGCCTTCGGCAAACTTGCTAAGAGTTGGTCGCGCTCAACACGAGCTGCCTTCAGTTCTTCTGACTGCTTACCAGTTTCTGAATCGAAGGCGCTGAGTCGCGCCTCGCGATCTGAATTGAGACTGGCAATTTCGTCGGCCCGTCCGTTCAAAGCGGCTTCGGCTTGTTCAAGAATTTCGAACTGTTCCAGGATCTGCGTTTCGAGCGTCGAGATCTGTTTTCGTGCGGCGTCTGCTTCGCGAATGGCTGCGGTGTATTCATCCTGCTTCTTGGACGACATCAAGTTTCTTTCAGCTCGCTCCGCTCTGCCCTTTTGCTCGACGACATCGTTCTCCAAACGCGCGCGTGTGTGTTTTGCCTCATCCCGACGGTTCTCAAGGCCCCTAATTTCAAAGGCGCGCTGATCGAATTCTCTTTCGATCTCTGCGCGCCTTTCGGGTATCGCTTCTAGGTCTTTTTCCAGTGTTCGTATTCGGGTATCCAGTGTCTGTAAAGCGACTAACTGCTGCAATTCCGCTTTCACTCTTTATGCACTCCTCAAAAGATCAGGGCTGTTTATGACGACTTTCATCAGCTCGGATCATCACACAATAGGCGGTCCGATGCAAGATCAGGTGCAGGAGCAGGCGGGAGGAGCACCTTTTACTCCTGCTCCTGCCAACTGCTTCTGCCCCTCCTTGGACTCATGGGCTGCCTAAAAAACCTCAGGCGCCGTGGTAACTGCGGCGCCTGAGGAAGTTGGAGGATCACCCTGCTTGTTCGAGTAACTTGCTGGAAGCGTTCTAGATGGGACCTGTTGTTGATCGGACGACTACGGGTCGAGGAACAATTCGAGGAGTGACGACTCGGGGAGTGACGACTCGGGGAGTCGTAACTCGCGGTGTAACTACTCGCGGCGTGACCACTCTCGGAGCTGTAATACTGATGGACGGTATCTCAAAGGCCGGAATATTGATGGACGGTATCTCCATCGCAGGAATGGTCACCTCCGGTATAACCGGAAACTCGATCCGCGGAATAACAATCGTCCGCCCGATTGTTGGCCTAGTGATTGTGCGGAACGTGGCCTCGCCGTCCTTCGGTGTGACTCTCAGTGTTAGTTGCGACTTATTGCGAACGATCGTCAAACTGACGTCGCCTTCTTTCTTTCTATTTACGATGTCCGAGATGTCACCGGTACCATCGACTCTTTCACCGTCGACTGCTGTTATCACATCGCCAGCCTTTACTCCGGCTTTGGCTGCTGGACCATCTTCAGTAACTGAGGTCACTAGCACTCCGCGTCCCTCGGCGATGCCAAAAAAGTCGGCGAGCTGTTTGGTCAGCTCGGTTGTTGTGATGCCGATGCGACGCCTGTTACCAAGCGCCTGGAGCATCGGAAAGCCTCCTTCGCCCATATTGCCTTCCCAGCGCCAAACCTTGGGATCGACAGAACCAAACAACTCCGTGTTGAATGAATTCTTGCGGCGGGCGATTGTCGCGCTTAGTTCCTGTTCCGCGCCTCCGCGGCTAATCGACACACGAACTGTTTGATCCGGAGAGACCTCAGATATCAGACGGTTGAGCTTGCGAACGCTGGTAACATTCTCGCCGTCGAATCGGACGATCACATCGTCTTTGCGGATGCCTGCCTTTTCTGCTGGACTATCTTTAACCACCTGCGTAACTCCAACACCGCGCACCTGGTTTAGACCATAGCGCCCCATGTTTTCGCGACTGATATCCTCAGCGTGGACGCCCAAAAATCCGGAGCCATCTACGAAAAATGAGAGGACACTTGAATCGGGTTCGCTCGGTAGTGGCGGCGTTGGCTGCTGAGCGAGTGCCAGACCAGTCGTCAAAACAACTATAGCCAGGAGAGCAGGAGCGTATTTGATTTTCATGCGGAATTTCCTCCGGAAGATTTTGCCATTTACACGCGGCCGCGACGTGGAGGTTCCAAAACGATTCACTGTTTCAGGTACTTTTCTAGCTCGCCAGTGAAGGGGCCCGAATAAGAAACACCGCGGAGGCGGATTTCATGTCGTAGAGCCGAGGGATTTGTAGATTTCTTTTGGACCACTCAGTTCGAGGGCGAGTTTGCCTTCTGAATGCGCCAGATCAAGGTGGGCCGCCGCCTCAGAAACAGCGAGAAAACGATGAACATCGTCGGTACCTGGAAACATCGACTGACCTACATCCCATGCGGTGGCGCCATTCCCTACGAGCCGCAAAACCAACTCTTGTCTCTCGCGAATCGCACGGAAGTAGCGATTAAAAAGTTCTTCATAATCGCGGACTGGATCGCCATGCCCACCATAAATGAGTGTCGGCGCGAACGTTCGCAGTCGCGCCAGGCTGACCAGATACTCCGCCAGTGAAGGAAATCGCTTCGCAGGATCGATTGGGTCAGGGGAAAGAACTGGATTGGGAGTTATCCGCTTTAGAACGCAATCGCCGGCGATCACTGTGCGATCAGCCTCGCGCACAAACGAGCATGATCCTGGAGTGTGACCGGGCGTGTGAACGATTCGCAGCGCTCCCGATTCAAACTCCAACTCCGCGTCGTCCCAGAGTGGTCCGTACTCGTGATCGGCAAACGAATCAGCATACTGTCGCATACCTTCATACATACGTCGCATCGCGGAAATTTCTTTGTCGGGAACTCCGGCGCGTACCAGTAATGAACGATGCTCCCCATATTCGAGTCGACTATGACGATGTCCGGTCTCCCATTCGTGAACCAACACTTCCGCGTTCTTGGCTTCATCACGCAACGAATGAGCGAGACCACAATGATCTTCGTGAGCATGGGTTAGAACGATGCGACGAAGATCTGAGACAAGAAACCCGGCCGCGCGCAATCCCGCTCGCAGCGCATCAATGGCTTCTTTTGTTTTTGGACCAGTGTCGATGAGGGTCAGCGGCTCTTCGGCAATGAGATACACATTCACCGGGCCGATGTAGAAGGGCGTAGGCAGTGAGATTGGGATGATGCGCATCAGGCGGTGAAGAGCTTTGCTTTGGTCTTTGGTCTTTGGTCTTTGGTCTTTGGTCTTTGGTCTTTAAAACCAATAACTCGAACGGATTGAGTTTCAACACTAAAACGATGGACAAAGTACAAAGGCCTAAGGCCTAAGGCCAAAGACCTAAGTACTCTTACCTCTTAGCCCTAATAGACCCACTTATTCTTTTCAATCATCGCATCTGCAATTCGCTGCCGCGCCGCAATCGTGTTCATTGGCTGCAGCTTGGTGAATCGCCTCAACGCCGCCAAAAGCGTCCTTAATTCGTCACCCTCAGCCATGCCCGAAAGTGTGTTCTTCGCACGCGCTTCAATGCGCTCGACTGCGTCGTTGCAGAACACGCGCGTCATGTCGAGATATCGCTCACTTGCGCTCTCGCCTTTCGCCGCAACCAACTTGCGCGCGCGCAAGATTGCTGTCTCCATCGCATAGGTGTCCATGATGATGTCGGCGATTCCCATCAGAACCTCCTGCTGATCCGCAAGCTTCATCATGTACTTTTGCGCCGCCGTACCGAGCGTCATCAGCGCGACCTTCTTCGCGTTTGTGGTTAACTTCTGCTCAGCCGCCAGCAATGAATCGTCGTCGTCAAAGCCGGACATCTGCGGCGACAACACTTCATCCATCAACGCCTGCGCTGCGGGTAATAGCGCGAGCCGACCACTCATTGCGTTCTTCATCAAGCGCCCGGGGATCAGCATGCGATTGATTTCGTTCGTGCCTTCAAAGATTCGATTGATGCGCGAATCACGATACGCACGCTCCGCTGGATAATCCGCTGAGTAGCCGTAACCACCGAAGATTTGGACCATCTCGTCAGCAACGTAATTACAGTATTCTGACAACGCGACCTTTATGATCGAGCACTCCGCGGCATACTCTTCGATCGCGCGCAGACGTGCATCAAGGTCGTTGGAATCCACTGCGCCGATACCCGCTTCAATCATTCCAAGCGTGCGGTAGATCATCGATTCACCTACCCACGTCTGTATCGCCTGCTCCCCAAGCTTCGCTTTGATAGCACCGAAGCTCGAAATCGACTTGCCGAACTGCTGACGCTCATTCGCATAGCGCACTGACTCGTGCACCATCAGCTTCATGCCGCCGACGCACATCGCACCGAGTTTGAAACGGCCAATGTTCAGAATATTGAACGCGATCTTGTGTCCCTTGCCGACTTCGCCCAGCAAATTCTCAACCGGCGTTCGCACGTCCGACAGGACTAGCGCCGTCGTGCTCGATCCTTTGATACCCATCTTGTGTTCTTCAGCGCCCGAGGTAAGACCGGGTTGTCGTTCGACAATAAACGCGCTGAACTTGTCGCCATCAACTTTCGCGAAGACGATGAATATGTCGGCGAAGCCGCCATTGGTGATCCACATCTTCTCGCCGTTGATAATGTATTCTTTGCCATCGTCGCTCAGCTTCGCCGTGGCTTTTCCAGCCATTGCGTCTGAGCCGGCGCCCGCTTCAGTCAGCGCGTATGCGGTGACAAGTTCTCCTGCGGCAATGCGTGGCAAGTACTTTTGCTTCGCCGCTTCGGTCGCGAAATAAACAATCGGCAAAAGACCAATACCGCTTTCAGCGCCGAGGGTTGTGGCAAACGAAGCGGAACGTCCAATGTTTTCGCCGATAAGTGCGCCGCTCGTTTGATCGAGTCCGAGTCCGCCGTATTCCTCTGGAATGTTGGCGCCAATGAGACCGAGTTCGGCGGCTTTGCCGATAAGCTCTCGCGAGAGTTTCCAATCGTGCTTTTCGAGCTCCTCGATCCGTGGACTCACTTCGTTGTCGATAAACTGCCGCGTGGTCTCCGCAATCATCCGATGTTCTTCTGTGAAATCTTCCGGGGTGAAGATTTCCTCGGGCGTGCGCTCTTCGATCAGAAAAGCACCACCCTTAACTATCTTTTTCTCTTCGGCTACGGCTGACATATGTGATTCTCCTTCAACCCTCTATTCTGGAAGGCTTGACTATAAGTAGATAACGGTCACGAGTTTCGTGCTATTTCGTGTGAGTTCGTGGATCGTTTCTGTTACCGGAGAAACGAGGACGATCCACGAAATCACACGAATCAAACACGAACAAATACACTTGCCTCGAGCCTGACTTTGAGGCGTCGCTAAACTAATTCAAAAATGCCGGCAGCGCCCATGCCGCCACCAACACACATCGTCACCATTCCATAACGACCATTGCGCCGCTCAAGCTCTCGGAGAATACTCGCGGTTAGTTTTGCCCCGGTACAACCAAGCGGATGACCAAGAGCAATCGCGCCACCGTTCACGTTAACCTTTTCGGGATCTAGTCCGAGCGTCTTCATCACCGCCAGAGACTGCGCAGCGAAAGCTTCATTCAATTCGATCACATCGATGTCGTCGAGTTTCAAACCAGCAAGCTTCAATGCCTTCGGGATAGCGAAGACAGGACCAATCCCCATCTCTTCAGGCGGACATCCAGCAGTTGCGTAAGCGACAAACCGGGCCATCGGTTTTGCACCGAGCTCCTTCGCGCGACTGTCAGACATAACAATCGCTCCCGCTGCCCCGTCAGACATCTGTGAAGCGTTTCCGGCAGTGATTGTCCCCTTCACATGGAACGCAGGCTTAAGTTTGGCTAAACCCTCAGCGCTCGTGTCGCGACGAACACCTTCGTCTTTTTCGAAGACAACTTCGCGCCGTTGCTTCTTGCCGCGATCATCCAACTCTTCCAAAGTCACATTCAGAGCAACGGTTTCGTCCTTGAACTTGTCCGCATCAAGGGCAGCCGCCGCGCGCTGGTGTGAACGCAACGCAAACTCATCCTGCTGCTCGCGCGTCACCTCGTACTTGCGCGCAACATTCTCAGTCGCCAATCCCATATTCAAATAGAAGTCAGGGTAGTGCTCGACGAGATAAGGATTGGGGCGAATGATATGACCGCCCATCGGGATCATGGACATCGTTTCAAGTCCACCGGCCACAATCGTTTCTGCGCCGCCACTGCGAATGCGATCAGCAGCCATCGCAATTGACTGCAAGCCGGACGAGCAGAAACGATTGATCGTCATTGCGCTAGTTTCCACCGGCAGGCCGGCGCGAATAGCAGCAGCGCGAGCGACGTTCATACCCTGTTCAGCTTCAGGCATGGCGCAGCCCATGATGACGTCTTCGATTTCGTTCAGCGCGAGACCCGGCACGCGACCGATTGCCTCTTTGATAACGGCCGCGCCCATCTCATCAGGACGGGTAGTCCTCAAAGTTCCCTTCGGCGCTTTGCCAACGGCGGTTCGAACAGCGGATACGATTACTGCGTCTCTCATAATTTCAACTCCTTGGAGTGCGGCGGCCTGTCGCCGCTTTGTTACGTCGAGAG
>Ga0207701_10005888_pt1 | contig 12271 bp, 11 predicted proteins | sample KBSSwiSSwithPhiX_FD_184294 | JGI IMG/M metagenome (GOLD analysis project Ga0207701, IMG submission 184294) | Switchgrass rhizosphere bulk soil microbial communities from Kellogg Biological Station, Michigan, USA, with PhiX - S5 (SPAdes) (version 2) | ecosystem: Environmental > Terrestrial >...
CGCCTTCGAGCAGGAACGAGACGATGTCCTCGCCGGGATTCTTGCGCCGCTCCGGGATCAGCTGGGCGATGAACCCGTCGATCTCGGCGTTGACCTTCTGGCGGAAGGCGCGGGCATCGTCGGGCGTGCCGCCTTCGCGCAGGACTTGCGCCGGGCCGAAGATGAGGTCGTGGGCGAGGCCCGAGAACCGCGGATAATCCTCATTGGGGAGCCCGAGCTGGAAGCAGAACATGCGCCCCGGAATCACGTCGGCGAACTCGCTGACGAATTCGCATTTGCCCTGCGGCGCGATCTTGGCGAGCTGGTTGCGGGTCAGCTCGCGGACGAAATCCTCGTAGCGCGCCATTTGCCGGGGCGAGAAAATCGGCGTCAGCACCCGCCGCCAAGGCATGTGCTCGGGCGGGTTGAGGTAGAGCGGCTTGTACAGCTTGGAGAACGGGTTGGCCGGAAAGCCCTGGCTCCACTGGATGAAGACGTCCGGATTCTGATAGATCGAGCGGATGTCCTCGTAGCGGGTGAAGACCCAGAATCCGCCGTAATAGCTCGAATAGAACACCGGCTTTTCGTGCGCCATGCTCAAGGCCGCGGTTGGTGGGAAGTTCATCACCTCGGGCCCGTTGAGCTGGTCGAACGGCACCACCAGTTCGGGCGGAACGTGCTCGGGCGCGTCGATCGTCAGGGTCGCCATCGTAAGTCTCCCAATGCGACTCATGCCCGTCGCGGCAATGCTCGCCTGTCGCTCACATCATGCGGCGAACGCTGCCCTCGGTCAATAGAAGTGTCTCTATTATGATTTGCACCGGCAGTGCGCTTTGACGACGGTCAAGCCCTACAGCCCGGTCAGATCGAGCAGCGCAACGCTGCTTTCGCCGGGTCCGCTGGCAACGGCGACGTCAGGCACGAGCAGCGCCGGCTCTCCCGCCAGGGCTTTGGGATAGCAGACGTTGATGTCCGCCGGCGACCGCCACGGCTTCTGGCCACCGACGCGGACCAGCCGGTGCGCCCCGTCGACGGTGAACAGGTGGATCTCGCCCGTCCGCGGGTTGGTGACCAGCAAGCTTCCCCGCCGCGTAATCGTCACCCCGTCGAGCACGCCCAGCCCGCTCACCACCGGCTCCGGCAGACGCCCGCTGGCGAACTCGGCGTCGCCCAGCCGGTAAACGGCGCCGCCGGCCTCGTCGTGAGACGAGCAGCTGACCATCCAGCATTCGCCGTCGATCGGTGACACGGTCAGGCCGTTGACGAAACCCGGGGTGAGCACGCGGCGGACCTGCTCGACCGCCGCCGGATCGTCCGCCGCCAGTCCATCGATGGCCTCGTGCGGGATGCGATAGACCGCCGAGGGCACCGGCGGCGGCAGCACGCTTACCGAATTCCCGTGGGGGATGTCGCCAACGAACAGGTCGCCACGGGCGTTGATCGCGAGCCCGTTGGGCTGGTTGAGGGCATTGAACCGGCGGGCGAACGCGGTCCCCTCCCACAGCGGGATCGTGCCCGCCAGGCGCCGCGCCGCCACGTCGTACACCAGCACTTGCGAGCGGTGATCGGCCGGGTTCTCGATCAGCGACTCGGCGTCCGCGGCGGCCATCAGCGGACAACCGCCGCGCGCCTGGAAGACGAACCCCGCGGCGAACCTGCCGGTGGCGACGCTCAGCACGTCGCAGCCGAGCGTCGCCGTGAGCCCCTCGACCATCCGTTCCTCGACCAGCGAAACCTCGCCGTCGGGCGCGATCCGCCCAAGGCTGACGTAAGCCTGGCCGTCGAGATAGACCGGGCCGGCGCCGCCGCGATAGGCTTGCACGCCCACCCGCATCGCGCAGTTGCCGAACACGAAGTGCTCGCCGTCGAGCAACAGCTCGGCGCTTTCCGGGTGGGTGCAGCCGTCGATCCGCCCGAGCAAGGGCAGGTCGCGCGTCGAGGGATCGGAACTCGTCCGCCAAGGGTGCATCAAGTGCCTCTCGCGGTTAGTCGGCATTGGCCCATTTGGGCTCGCGCTTCTCCAAGAATGCGGCCGGGCCCTCGACCGCGTCGGGATGGGCGCGGTGACGGATCAGAATGTCGAAGCCATGCTCATAGGCCTTCGACAGCGGCATTTCGTAGGAGTCCCAGATCGCTCGCAAGGACTCGCGCACAGCGGCCGGCGAGCCCAGGGCCACAAGTTGCGCAATCTCGATCGCGCGCTGGCGCAGCGTGTCAGCCGCCACCACTTCGGAGACCAGCCGCGCCTCGAGCGCCTGCTGGGCGGAAAGCCGCTCGAACTTGCCGAGCAGAACCATCCGCAGCACGGTGCCCATGTCGGTGCGGCGCGACAGTCCGATCGGCTCCAGCGCGGTGACCTGGCCGACGTTGACATGCGTGTCGACGAAGCTCGCCTTGTCGCTGGCGATCACGATATCGCCGTCGGCGACGAAGTGCAGACCCGCGCCGGCGCAAACGCCGTTCACCGCGACGATCGTCGGAACGAAGATTCCCGCCTGGCGATTGGTGAACTTCGGCACGATCACCTGGGCAGGGTCGGACGTCGTCTCCGCGGCCTGCTTCAATCCGCCGACATCGGCGCCCGAGCAGAACGCCCTCCCCTCTCCGGTGATGACGATCGCGCGGATCGAACCGTCCTTCTCGGCGGCCCGGAACTGATACTCGAGGGCATGCTGCATCGGCCGGAACAGCGCGTTGAGCCGGTCCGGCCGATTGAGCGTCAGGATCAGAATAGCGCCTTCGCGCTCAACCGTCAGCGATTCGTGTTCCAAGCGACTTCTCCAGCGACGGACGGCCCACCCCTGCGCCTGGGAAATATATCAAAGACCCGGACGCGAAGGCTTGTCGATGCGATACGGCGTGACTGCTGGCGTGTCGGGAAGCTTGACCGGGCCATGCTGCCGCGACGGCACCAATACGGTCGCGCTTCCCTTCATGTTCTGCTGACCGCGCTGATTGGTCGCGACGATTTCCAGCTCGACGAGCGGGCCAAGCTTCTCGTCGACCCGCGCCTCGGTGATTGTCCCGGTGATCCAGGTCGTGTCGCCGACGTAGTTGAAGTTGCGCAGTTCGTAACGGATGCGGTGGATGAAGGCATCGTCGCCGACGAAATTCGTCAGGTAGTGGCACAGCATGACGTAGCGCATCGGGCCGATGTCATAGATACTCGGCACGCCGACGCTGCGCGCCAGCTCCTTGTCCCAGTGGACGCGTTGGACCGAATCCCATGCCCCGAACTCGTCTTTGGAATAGAATCCCCTGAGCTTCTTCCGGTTCTCGTAGGCCAGGCGGAACGGCGGGTTGGTGTAGGTGATCCAGCCGGCCCCCATATACATGTTGATGATGTCGCTGACCGTCAGCGGCCCCTTGACCATTACCGGCAACGCCGAGCCGGCTACAACGTCCTCGATATAGAGCGGATCGCCCGACCGCAGGAACTGGTTGTCGTAAGCGGCTTCGATCTTCGCCATGTCCTCATCGCTGTAATTCGGCTTCTCATAGGCGGTTTCCGCCTTGGCCTTGGGCTTTTCACCTTCGGCAAGAGAGCGCCGCTCGGCGTGGACGAACCAGCGCGAGCTGGTGATGTAGACCTGCTCGAAACCATCCCAGTAGCAATTGGCGTTGGTGGTGATGACGCTGCGATTGGCGAAGGCGCTTTCCTTCTCGACCGCGTCCGACAGCCATTCGGAGCGGTAGAGCTCGGTGCCCTCGAGCAGCGGGCGGTAGAAGAAATATTCGGCGCCCGAATGGTAAAGTTGGACGCCGCGCAGCGCCTTGTGCGTCTCCGCGTGCAGCTCGGGCGAAACCGTAGGCGAACGCTGCCAGCCCATCGACCATTCAAAACCCGGCGGCGCGACGGCGCCGCCCCAGCGCGAGGCGCGGGCGTGAGCGGGGTCGACATACAGCGGGTTATCGTCACCGATGGATACCGCCCAGCGGCGCACCGCATCGGCATTGACCACCGGGTTCCACGGGTTGGTGGTCAGGCCGGTCCGCAGGGTGGGATTGGGAAATCCGATCCTCTTGCGCAACAGCTCGAGATCCCTGTCGGTGATCTTTCCCCTGACGAGCCCCTGATCGGCCATAACCCCTCGCTTCAAACAACCGTGATGAATCTGGCTACCGTGCCACTACCAAATAGTAAACTCTTTATCGAATCCCACACGCAGGGTTGGGTGCCCTCAAATGCTCCAAACCCCGCCGGTTATCGGACACATGCCCTGCGTCAACGGGCCTTCGGCCATGTCTCCGAGAAGCAAGTTGCACGCGGGCCGCGGATTCGAAATCCGATAGTTGTTTAGCCGCGTGTCCTGCATCCGGTGCATCTCGATCAACTTCCTCGATCACCTCGCGCGCGGGAGTTCGAGAATGCGGTCGGCGATCACTTCCCGCTGGATTTCGGAGCTGCCGCCCGAAATGGTCAGCACCCAGGCCCACATGAAATCGTAAGTCCAGCGATTGCTGGTTCGGTCCGTGCCGTACTCCAGGAAATCGGGCCCGAGGATGTCCGCGACGATCGCGCTCAGCCGCTTGTACGCGGTGGTGACGAACAGCTTCATGATCGAGCCTTCGAAACCGGCCTCGCCGCCATGGTTCAGGCGCGACAGGTTGGACAGCGTCATCGCGCGCGTGGACAGAGCCTCCGCTTTGACCCGCGCCAGGCGGCGCATGATCTCATCGTCCTCGCTGGCGAGCTTGCCGCTCTCGAGCCGGGTCGTTGCGGCAAGCGCAAAGACCTGATTGACCTTCTCCAGCAGCTCGATCTGGTCGGCGAGGAACGACATGACGCGTTCGATCGACAGCGTCGACATGGCGATGCTCCAGCCCTTGCCGATCTCGCCGACCACATTCGTCAGCGGAATCCGGACATCGTCGTAGAAGACCATGTTTACGTGCCGCTCGCCCATCATGTTGATGATGGGCGTAACCCGGATTCCGGGCGCCTTCATGTCGCAGATCACCCAGGTCAGGCCATGATGGCGCTTCGAGCCCGGATCGGTGCGGATCAGCAGCTCCTGGTAGTCCGCTACGTGGCCATAAGAAGTCCACATCTTCTGCCCGTTGACCACGAGCTCATCGCCGACGATCTCGCCGCGGGCCTGCAGGGCAGCGAGATCGGAGCCGGCGCCGGGCTCCGAGAAGCCCTGGCACCACACCGCCTCGCCGCTCAGTATGCGCGGCAGATGGAAACTTTTCTGCTCATCGGTGCCATGCCTGATGATCGTCGGGCCAGCATGATTGATGGTGATGCTCAGCGAATTGATGCCCGGAGCATGGGCACGGGCAACCTCTTCGTACCAGATCACCTGTTCGAACAAGGACAGGCCGGCACCACCATATTTCCGAGGCCAGTTGATGCCCGCAAAGCCCCCAGCATGGAGGGTGCGCTGCCACTCCCGATCGAACGCCCCGGCCTCGAACGGATCGACCGGCCTCGGCCGGGAGGGCGTGTTTTCCGCCAGCCAGGTGCGCGCCCGCAGGCGGAACGCCTCCTCTGCTGCTGAATATTCGAGATCCATCCTTAGTCCGCCAAGCTCAATGTGGGTTCACGGTCGCGAGCGACGCCGCCTTGATCCGGTCCAGCGTGACGGCAGCGGAGCCGAACCACTGGCCGAGGAGTTGCGCCCGCTTCATGAACAGGTGCGCATCGTGCTCTTCGGTGATGCCGACGCCGCCATGAAGCTGGATATTGTCGTCGACGTTGCGCGTCGCCGCATCGTGCGCGACGGCATGCGCTGCCTCGAGCATGAGATCGGCATCCGGCAGGGCATCCCGGAGCGAGACCGCGGCATAGAGCAGCTGGGCTCGCGATGCTTCGCTTCGGACCAGCATGTCGGCGCAGCAGTGGCGAACGGCCTGGTAGGCGCCGATCGGCTTGCCGAACGTCACCCGCACCCTGGCGTAATCGACGATCATCGTGGTCACAGCCTCGGAAATCCCGATCTGCATGGCCGCCACCGCCAGCGCCGCCCGACGATAGACGGTCGGCCCATCCAGGCGTGCGATCGCAGCCGCTTGCGCGCCGCTCAACCTCCCCATCGAAACCGATTTGTCGAGACAGGGCCGCGGATCGACCGAGAAGTTCGCCATGTCGAACAGCGCCGCGCCGTCCGGGCCGGCGACCACCGCGCACGACGCCCCGTCCCAGTCGTAGATGACCGCGCCTTGCATGTCGCCGCGTACCGCCCCAGGCCGCGGGAGGATGATGGCGGCGCTGGACCGACCGCTGATCAACGCGTCTGCGACATCGCCGCGACCGCCGGCTGCGGCGACATGCGCCGCGAGCATATTGGCCAGCACTATCGTCGGGCCAAGGCCGCGCCCGATCTCGCGAAACACCAGCGCCTCCTCGACGAAGGAGAGGCCCAACCCGCCCAGCTCCTCGGGCAGCGCGATGGCATACCAGCCCATCTCGGCAATCTGTTCACGGATATCGTCAAAGGTTCGGCCGGCCGAGTCGTGCAGCCGCGAGACCGGCAGGGCGCCAGCAACGAACTGACGCGCCGAGTCGACAATCTGCTGCTCCTCCGGCCCCACCGTCAGATCCACCCACGCCTCCCACTCAGCGACCAACGATTACCGGTATAGAGGTTCCTGTTTAGGTTTGACAACGGGAAATCCTTGCGCCAATCCTCCCGGTCGGAAGCCTCGACGTCTAGAAGAGGAATAAGTTTCAACGGGAGCAAGGGGTTTGCCATGACGAACTCGGATCTGCTGCGACCTGAAATCTACTATTCGCCAGAGGTCGCCCGGCTGGAAAGCCAGAAGCTGTGGCCGAAGGTCTGGATGATCGCTTGCCGCGAACAGGAGGTCGAGAAAGTCGGCCAGTTCGTGGTGTTCGATATCGACAAGGAGTCGATCATCGTCCTGCGCTCCTCCGAAACCGAGGTGAAAGCTTTCTACAACGTCTGCCAGCACCGCGGGCGACGTCTGCTGAATGGCTGCGGCAAGTCCGGCCCGGTGATCTTTTGCCCGTTTCATGGCTGGCGCTGGAATCGCGACGGATCGATCAATCACGTCGTCGGGGCGGAGGACTATGAAGGCGTGCCCGGGCATACGCCCGAGGCGCTCGCCTTGAAGGAAGTTCGTTTCGACCGCTGGGGTGGGTGGATCTGGGTCAATATGGATCCGGACGCTCCCGACCTGCTGGAGTACCTTTCGCCGCTGCCGGAATATCTCGATCACTATGAAATCGAGAATACGCGCATCGCGTGGCATCAGACGATCGTCTTTCCGGTGAACTGGAAGACGATCCTCAATGCCTTCAACGAAGCCTACCATGTCGAAGCCACCCACCCGCAGTTCCTGCGGTTCGGCGTGCCGAAGTCGGCCTCGGCAGCGCACGGCCATCATCACGGCCACTTCTTCTATCCGCCGGTCAACAAGGCGGCGCCGACCGCCTTCGTGCAGAAATTCGACGATCTTCGCGATCAGATCCGCGCCCGCGAACACGAGCGCTACGATCTGCTCCACGCGCTGATCTCGCCGGCGACGCTGCGCGCGGCGGATCGCCTCGTCAGCGAAAAGCCCGGAGATGAAAGCGTGGTCGAAATCCAGGCGCGTTATCGCAAGCTGCACCGCGAGGAGGTGGAGCGCATCGGCGCGCGCTGGCCTGAAAAGCTCACCGACGCGGACATCGCCCGCGCCGGCATCAACTGGCACATCTTTCCAAACCAGATCGTTCTTCCAACGCTGGACGGTGCGCAATGGTATCGCGCCAGGCCCAATGGCGACGATCCGGAATCGTGCATCTACGACGTCTGGTGGCTGGAGCGTTACGGCCCCGGTGGCGAGCCGCCGATCAACCACGAATTTTATCCCGACATCGCCTCGTTCACCGGCAAGAACCCCTTCCTCGAGCAGGACTTCGACAACCTGATCGCATGCCAGGCAGGGATGCATTCGCGGGGCTTTCAAGGGATGCGCGACAACCCGGTGCAGGAGGCCGCGGTGCGCGCGTTTCATCGCGGCGTCGAGGAGTATCTCTACGGCGACGACGCCGGGAGGAATTGAAGCAGTCGTTCTCTTCGATCCGCCTCGGGAGATAGGCGAGATGGGCCAAAACAGCCCTGAACACAGCGACTATTGGGCCGTTCGGCGGACAATCGACCGCTACTTCGCGGCGATCGACCGCGCCGACAAGTCGCTCCTCGCCGCCGTCTTCACCGAGGACGCAACCTACGAAAGCGATGGCCGCAGCCTCGACTGCACGGGACGCGCAAGCATCAGCGCCAAGCTGGCGTCGGGTCGTTTCAAGTTCAGCAGCCATGTGACCAGCAGCATGACGATCGATCTCGAGGGTGACGAGGCGCGTGCGGACACTTTTGCGGTCGCCTATCTGGTCGACGAGCGCGCGAAACCGGAGAAGACCGTCATTCGTGGCGTCCGCTACCGTGACCGACTCCGGCGCGAAGCGGCAGGGTGGCTGATCAGCTATCGGCGCCACGAGACCCAGTGGCAGACCGAGCTGCCGACCGTGACACCCTGGCTGCCATAGCGCAGGTGACGCGATGACCGGCGACTGGTCTCCGCTCTACAAGTCGGAAGTCGCGCTTCGCCCGGCTGCACGCGCGGCAAAGACGTATGCGACTGACGCCCCCGTCCCCATGAGCAACATGGTCGTCCCCAGCCCCCAGCGAAGCGATTCATCTCCCATCGCCGGTCGATAAACTTCGCTCAACCAGCCTGCCAGGGACGGCCCGCCGCCATAGCCGAGTAGGTTGGAGAATATGCCCATCGTCGCCTGCGACGTCGCGCGCATCCCCGGCGGCACCATCGACTGGCTAAGCGACCATGTCGGAGGCGGGAAAGCGGTCGCGAAGATTTTCCAGCCGACCATCGCGGCGATTGCCAACACGGCGCTCGGAGCAGTCATCAGAGCCATCGACATGACGATGGTAACCACCGTCGTCGCCAGGACGGACCATAGGATCGCCGAGTTGCCGCGGCTGCTCAGACGGTCGGTCGCCTGCCCGCCGAGGATTTCGCCGAACGGGCCGGCAAGGAGCAGCGCCAACCCGACCGCTCCCCCGGCTTGGACCAGCGACAGCCCGTGCGAACGCTCGAAGAAGGAAGGCAACCAGGCCGTGCACGCAACGACCGCGGAACTCATCCCACCACCGACCATGGTCAGGACCAGCGCCGGCTGCCCCAGGATATGACGAAATGTCTGGCCCGCGGTCGCCGGCGGGGCGACGTCGACGATCCCGTCGGCGGCGCCACGCGCGGGTTCCTCGACAGTGAATGCGATCAGCAGGGTCAGAAGGATGCCGGGAATACCGACGACGACGAAGGCCATACGCCAGCTGTGCTCGCTCGCCACCCAGGCACCGATGGTTATCACCGCCGCACCACCGAACGAGCCGGCTGCATTGTACATTCCAATCGCCAAGCCGCGGCGCGCCTTGCCGAACAGATCGGAGATGATCGAAATTCCGGATGGAGTGCCGCCGGCCTCGCCGATGCCGACGCTGGCTCGCGCCAGGAAGAGATGAACGGTCGAACTCGCCGCCCCACTCAGCATCGTCGCAATGCTCCACAGGCCGAGGCAAAGGGTCAGAACATTCTTCCGGCTGCTCCGATCGGCCCAACGCGCCAGCGGGAGGCTCATAGCGCCATAGAACAGGCCGAAGCCAAGCCCGGACATCAAGCCCAGAACAGTGTCGGATAAATCGAATTCTTTCTTAAGCGGTGTGAGCAGTACGCCGAATATCTGGCGATCGGCGTAACTGAGGAAAAAGGTGAGGCACAGCAGAACCAGCACATAGACACGGTAGCCCCTGCTCCGGGGTGCGGCTTCGTCCCGTCCGGCCGTCATGAGTGCTTCAGAAGATGGCATTCCCGGACACTCCAGATCGGCAATTTCGTCGGCCTGCTATAGCCTGGTCGGAAATCCGCCAGCGATCATCAATGTCTCGCCGGTCATGTAGCTGGAATCGTCGGAGCACAGGAAGATCAGGGCGGGAACGAGCTCCTCCATGCGCCCGACCCGCTTGATCAGCTGGCGGGCCAGAAGCGGCTCGAGCCGCGGCGCAAGGTCGCCCATCGCAGCGGCCGAATCCATGATGCCGGGCGCTATCCCGAACACGCGCGTGCCTTGATCGGCGAGCTCGATCGCCAGTGCGACGGTAAGGCCGCGCACGGCCAGCTTGGAAATCCCGTAGCCGGTATTGCTGAGGAAGCCGGAGATCGAGGCAAGGTTGACGATCACCCCGCCGCCCCGCGCCGCCAAGGTCTGCTTGCAGGCGCGCGAGCAGCTGACCAGGCCGATGACGTTGACGTCGAGCATCTCCCGCCATTTCTCGGTGGACAGCTGGGTAACCGGCTGGCCGAACTCCGTCAGGTGCTTGCCCGCGTTGTTGATGAGGATATCGACACCCCCGAACTCCGAGATCGTCGCCGCGACCGCCTTGTCGATCGACTCGTCGTCCGCCACGTCGCAGCGCACCGCGCTGGCGCGTCCACCGGCATCGCGGATGGCCTTGGCGGTCTGCTCGCCATGCTCGAGGCTGATGTCGGCAATCATCGCCATCGCCCCTTCGGCGACCAGAGCCTTGGCAAAAACCTCGCCGATGCCGCGCGCGCCGCCGGTTATGAAGGCGACCTTGTCCTTGAGCTTCATTGGTTCCCTCTCCGGACTTCCTCGCGCGTCAAGCCGCGGGCGCGGTCATCAGCTCGCGCAATGCGGCCTGATCTACCTTCAGCGAAGGCGTGCGCGGCAGCGTGTCGAAGCGGCGGATCAGGACGGGCACCTGGTACGGGGTCAGCTTTTCCTTGAGGAAGGCCTTCAGCGCGGCCTCGCTCGGCACCGGTTGGGCCGAAGCGGCGATGAATGCCGCGACCGGGACCTGTCCCAGGCGATCGTCGGGCATCGCGATGACCGAGGCCTCACTCACCCCGGGATGGCTCTCCAGCGCACGGACGACGTCGTCGGGCTGGATCTTGAAGCCGCCGCGGATGATGACGTTGTCAGCCCGGCCCGTGATCCAGAGAAAGCCGTCCTCCGACATTTTCGCCAGGTCCGTGGTCCGCAACCATTGCGTACCGTCTCCAATCTGGCGCGACTTGAGTTCCAGAATGCCGATCTCGTTCGCCGGCACTTCCGCTCCCGTCTCCGCATCGACGACGCGACCCTGCACATTGGGGTTAAGCCGACCGACGGCGCCGCGCCGATCGACCCGGTGCGCCTCGAAATCGGCGATGGTCCAGCCCGCTACGCCACCGAATTCGGTGGCGCCGTAATTCTGGAGGACGGGAATCCCATAGCGCTCGTAGAAGGCGTCGGCGAGATCGGGATCAAGCGGGGCTGTGCCGGTGCGGAAGGCCTTGAGCGACGCAAGATCCTCCCTGGGCACATTGGCGTCATAGACCATCTTGAGCGCGGCCGGCGGAGCGCTAGCCGCCTTGATGCCATGTCGCTTCACCGCGTCGCGGAAGCCCTCCACCGTGAACTTGGGCAACAGCGCGCCGCTACGCCCCGCCATGACCGCATTCATCAGCGCCAGCAGCCCGCCAATGTGCGAGAAAGGTGCCATCAGCAGTTGCACCCCCTTGCGCAGCACCGGCGCGTCGTCGGCCGAACGCCCCTTCTCGAAACGCGCGGCAGCGAACACCGATTCCTCGAAACCGATGCGCTTCATAGCAATGCGCTTGGGCGCGCCGGTGGTGCCGCTGGTCAGCATCTCCACAGCGACGCCGGGCGCCGTATCGGTCGACGCCGGCGCGCTGGTGCGTTCCTGCCGCACCTTTACGGGCGTTTCGGCGTCACCGGTCAGTTCCAGTACGAGACAGCCGCCCTCGGCCAGCGCCGCCGCCACTTCGGGCGCGTCCAGATCGGCGGAGATGCCGACCACGACGGGCACCTGGGTCGAACGAATGTCATCGGCCAGCTTGCTCGCCTGGAACATGGGATTGAGTGTCACGACGCAACGGTCGCCGATCACAGCCAGCACCGCCGGCACCACGGCGGCATGATTGCGCAACATCAGGCCGATGCGGCTGTCGTTGCCCAGACCATTCGCGTCGAGTATCGTATCAACCGCGCGATACGTCCGCTCGATTTCTCCCCATGTCGACCATTTTCCGTCGAATTCGATCGCCGGCGCTGCCGCATCAAGCGTGAGGATCGCTTTGATCCGCTCCTTCAACTGGCTCACATCTGCTCTCCAAAAGCTCCTGCGAACGGCCTAGTATCGGTGGCCGGACCTGTCCAGAGATATCTCAATTGAGATCGTCGGATCGCGCCGCCGTTGGACCTCTGATCTTCACAGCCGTTAGGCAGCAAGATGTACTG
>Ga0207701_10005891_pt1 | contig 12269 bp, 10 predicted proteins | sample KBSSwiSSwithPhiX_FD_184294 | JGI IMG/M metagenome (GOLD analysis project Ga0207701, IMG submission 184294) | Switchgrass rhizosphere bulk soil microbial communities from Kellogg Biological Station, Michigan, USA, with PhiX - S5 (SPAdes) (version 2) | ecosystem: Environmental > Terrestrial >...
TTTGTGTTCGGACATGCCTCTAAATAGATGCCCGCCCGCAATATCGCAAGGGATGCCGATTTAGCGTTCGGTGGAACAAATCCTGCATTAAATCTGTCGCTTTACCCCCGGCCCGAAAACGGTCAACGGCGGGCTGGCTTTGCAACCATGACGAACGAAGATCTACAAGCGCTTCTGGGCGCGATGCTTGAAAGCGGCACTGGAGTGTCGGATTGCCTCTTTATCAACGGCAAACCACCACTCGTCGAACACTTTGGCAAACTTCACGAGCTGCCGATGGAAGAGGAAGGCGCGACCTTACACCCGACCCACATCAACGCGATGGCCACGCTGCTCATGGGAGACAATGAACGCCTTCGCGCCGACCTGGCATCAAGCGGTTCCTGCGACACCAGCTATTCGTTAGGTCACATCGCCCGGTTCCGCGTCAATATCTTTCGCCAGAACGGAAATCTCGGCATCGTGATGCGCAAACTTCAGTCGCAAATCCCAACGCTCGAAGGGCTTGGGTTGCCGCCTATTTTCCAAAAAATGACGCAAGAGAAGTTCGGCCTGATTTTCGTAACAGGCAGCACGGGCAGCGGCAAAACCACGACACTGGCTGCCATTCTTAACGAGTTGAATCGAACCCAGGAGATCCATGTCGTGACGCTGGAAGACCCGATCGAGTTTCTTCATCCCCACCAGCTGGCTGCCTTTAGCCAGCGCGAATTGGGCAAGGATTTTTCAGACTTTGCCACCGGGCTGCGTGCCGCTCTGCGCCAGGCGCCCAAAGTAATTCTGCTCGGCGAAATTCGCGACCGCGAGACGATGGAAGTCGCGCTCTCCGCCGCGGAAACAGGCCATCTCGTTCTCAGCACCCTGCACACCATCAACGCCGGCCAAAGTATCAACCGCATCCTCGGCCTCTTCACAAATGACGAGGAGAAACAGGTGCGGGAAAGGTTGGCCGACGTTTTGCGCTACGTCGTGAGCCAGCGACTCGTGAGCAAGAAGGATGACGACGGGCGCCTCCTCGTCACCGAGATCATGGGGAGCAGCCTGCGCACGCGCGAGGCACTCATTTATGGAGAAGGCGAAAACCGCACCTTCCAGGAAATCATCGAAGCAGGCAGCACGCTCGGTTGGCACAGCTTCGATCAGTCCCTCATGCGCGCTTTTGAAGAAGACCTAATTACCGAAGAGACCGCGCTCCTCTTCTGTACACATAAAAACAAAATGATGCGCGATCTCGAGATGGCGAAAAAGCTTCGTTATCCAATCGACGATGAGCCGTCGGGCCTGAAAATGGCCTCCCTCTAAACTATGAAGACCGAAAATGATGAACGCCTCCGGCAGGAGCTCCGCCTGGCCCAGCTGGAAATCAAAGTTTTACGCGAGCAGTTGCTGAAGTCCGCCCAGGGAACGCAACAGACGAAAGAAGAAGTGAAAGGAATAGCGGAGCATGTGGCGACCAAGCCCTCCGAAAAGTCCGTCGTCGTGCCGATGGTGCCTAACGACTCTTCTCCCTCAAATGGATCGCAAAAGAGCGCGCCGGCAGGGGGAAAACCACGCGTGCTGTGCGTCGAAGATAGTGAACCAAATTTCCGCCTGATCGAAAATGTCCTGCAAGACCGTCCCGGAACCGATCTCGTCTGGGCGGACACGGGTGAGAAAGGCATCGAAATGGCGCGCGCACAGCCGCCGCAATTGGTCCTGCTCGACCTCGATTTGCCCGATATCCACGGTAGCAAGGTGCTGGAAAGGTTGCAGATGCACCCCGAAACGGCACGTACGCCAGTCATCGTGATCAGCGCGGACGCAACACCGAGCCAGATTGAGCGCATGCTTTCGGCGGGAGCGCGCAATTATCTGACCAAGCCGTTCGATATTCGCCGTTTTCTCTGCATGTTTGACGAGATTTTCGCTCCCGCCTGATCAGATCCGCGAAGCGATTTTGCACGGCAAATCGGATCGAACGAAAGGACGATCCGTTGCGCGCCGATTTCACCGGCTTGACTCCTTACCAGTCACCGGTCATTTATCCCCTCCCCGCACGGCGCGATTAGCTCAGTGGTAGAGCGCTCGCTTCACACGCGAGAAGTCGCAGGTTCGAACCCTGCATCGCGCACGGCTGAAGCCTGCCGCCTTTGTCGACTGGGAACATCGTTTCTTGATTTGGCGCCACGCGGCCCCACGGAGCTCCTGAGGTCGCTATCTCTCGATCCAACCACCGAAGGCGTGCGGCATGGGTGCTGCTGCATAAACCGGCCTCTCCCACATGATACGTAGCCGGCGTTCATCTTTTTGCTTTAGGCGATGCCTCGCGGCGCTTGTCGCATTCATTAGCCTCGTCTCGGCTCCGTGCTTCGCACAGACGATGTTCCTGACGGTCGCCAGCACCCCTTACGATCAGCAAATGGCTCCGGTCTGGCCTTTCCTCAACCCGGACATCCCCACAAAATCGGAAGTGACCTCACTGCCCAGTCTCAACGATTGGATGCGCCGGTTGCGCGCCATGCCTTACCGCTATTCCAAAACATGGAAGACTCCGGATGAACTGAACTCCGACCGGATGGGAGATTGCAAGGGGAAGGCGGTCGCGCTCTACGCAAGGCTACTGCTGAACGGGGCCCACAATGTCCGGCTCGTAATCGGCAAGCATCGAACGAGCGATTTCAGGACCCACGCTTGGGTCGAATGGGAAACATTGCAAGGGACACTCCTGCTCGATCCCACTCTGAACTGGACCCCTACTAAGACAGAATGCCAGGATGAATCGACTTACATCCCGCTCTACGCGTATGAAAACGGGCGTAAGTATCGTGCCCTGGACTCTGCGCTGATTGCGAGACAGTATCTGCTCAGCGATCAGGTCGCCTCGCGCGAGGTAGATCCTCCAGCTGAGCGCGCAAACCGCCGGTATTAGTGAACAGTTAGGGTTGCGCTCCTGCTTGTCACGCTGCCAGCGCGATTACTTACCGTGACGGCGAATACGGAGCCATTGTCAGCCAAAGTTGTTGGCGGCGTCGTATAAAATGTTTTTGTCGCTCCGATAATGTTTGTGCCATTCTTGGTCCATTGATAATGCAACGGCGCAGTGCCTGTCGCGGTGACTGAGAAAGTCGTTTTCTTTCCCACATTAACTGTCCTGTCTATTGGCTGGGTCGTTATTGATGGCACGGTTGCCGCGGGCACTACCGTCAGGGTTGCAGCGTTACTTGTTGTGCTGCCGTTGGCGTCAGTTACAACGACGGCAAATAAGGCGCCATTGTCAGCCATTGTCGTCGCTGGCGTCGTATACCTATAGGTGTTAGCACCGGAAATCACCGTGGAGTTTTTTGTCCACTGATATAGCAGCGGACTCACTCCGCTCGCTGTGACACTAAACTTCGCGGGCTTTCCCTCAGAGACAGTCACACTGGCAGGCTGAGTTGTAATAATAGGAAGCGCGGGGGTTGGCGTAGGTGTTTCCGATGGGGTCGGAGTTGGTGTCGGTGTCGGGGTATCGGTCGGCGTCGGTGTCGGCGTGTCGGTCGGTGTTGGTGTTGGCGTGTCAGTTGGCGTGGGTGTAGGCGTTGGCGTGTCGGTCGGCGGCGGCGTCGGTGTTTCGGTTGGCGTTGGTGTTGGTGTATCGGCCGGCGTAGGCGTTGGCGTGTCCGTCGGCGTGGGCGTCGGTGTTTCGGTCGGCGTGGGTATCGGCGTGTCGGTCGGCGTGGGCGTTGGCGTATCTGTCGGAGTGGGTGTCGGCGTGGGGGTTACTCCCGGTGCCGCCGTTATTGTGTATGACAGTTCGATCGTTCCAAACTCGTCCGCAGTTTGCAAAGTTAGCGCGTCTGGATTTTGCGAAATGGTGATCAGCGAGAAGCCGGAGCATGTTACATTGTAATATCCCTCGCTCCAATTGCCCGGCGGGCCGGTCGCACAGTATCCGCCTTTAGAGGCGTTTGCCTGTGGCACACACATCTCTGGAAATCCCGAGTTAGTGCCATTATCAATCGACGCCTGATGAAGGTCGCCGGAAATGAAAATCACATTCTTGATGTTATTTAAGTTGATAAAATCCCGTAGCCCCTGCCACTCAATCTGATAACCAGCCCAGCCATCCGGAAACTTTGTTGCCGTATTAGTAACCACGGAGCTAAAGATCACCTTCCACTCTGCGGTAGATGAAAGTAGCCCCTGCTTTAACCATTCCAGCTGTCCCGTGGCGCCAAGGGCATTGCCGTCTAGCATGCTCTTGCTGGAATCGTCCACATCCGTTTCCGGATCTCGTTGGCTTCGGCAGTCGAGAACAAATCCGTCCAGTTGAGCGTAACTGAACTTTTGCCAGATTCCCGGTCTGATCGCCGGCAATTGATAGGTCGGAATATACTCTTGAAACGCCTGCTGTGTGATGTTCCAATGCCTGTACGTCTTATCAAGGTTGTTCAAGCCGCTATCGTGGTCATCCCACTGGTGAATGATCGGAAATCTTCGCAGAATCTGCGAAACAAAGTCTGACAAATAAGCTGAAGCAGGATCATAGAGATCTTTAAACATCTTTCGCTTGTCCACCAGAGTAAGGGGGTTTCTGTGATCGAAGTCTCCTCCAATGAAAACGAACCCCGGAGACAGAGCGGCAGCGCTTGCGTAAGTCTGGACAGTTTCGTGCAGATTGTAACTCGTTTCAAAATCCGATAATGCAATGAAGCTAAAATTTCTCGAAGAACCACTTGGAGGAAAAGTGGAGAAGGAAGGAAACGGCGGCCCGGTTAACTGCGGAATGCCATTGACCAGCACATTCAGATAGTAGGTGGTCTCGGCTGCCAGACCGGTTAGCGGAATGATTTTTGTATAATCACTTATCAATGCGGTATCAAGCGGCGCTGAAACCAAAAAGGAACCCAGATTTGGATCAGTCCCGTAACGAAGCGTCACGGCGCTCGCTTGGTCGGTTCGCACAAACACCTTTGCCTCCGACTCAGTCACACCGCCTACGACAGGCCCGCGCGACAGTGCCTGCCCGCGAGCCGGGCCGCTCAGGACAGCTCCCGCCGCGACCAGAAGAGAGACTAGCGTGACGCAGAATCTCTTAGAGCGAGCAATGGGCCCGGGGAAAACAAAATCCTTCATCACCACATAAACACGCTTTAGGAACAAAAACTTCGGACAGGGGATGGCAAGCTCGCGCACTTTTCGTCAAGCCAAAACGACTACCGAATTGCCCTCTGCCCAATGGCAAACGGAACCCGTCTGTCTGCGGAGAGCTGCCCGGCACTTCGAGATACGGTCAGCCCTTCTGCCCAATCCCGAGGCGGTTCATTTCACTGTCAGAGTGGCGTTTTTGCTGATTACCCTCCCAGCTCGGTTATTGATTGTTACGGCGAAAACAGCGCCATTGTCGGTTAGCGTGTTCGGTGGCGTAACGTAAGAAGCGCTGGTCGCTCCCGAGATATTTGTGCCGTTCTTCGTCCACTGATACCCAAATGGCTTCGTCCCTCCCGCGACAACGAAGAACTTCGCTTTTTGGCCAACCAACACTAATCGGTCGGCAGGTTGAGTCGTGATGGAGGGAAGGACTGGCACGAAGGCATTGAACGTTGCGCTCGTCGCGAGAATCCGCGAATCGATCTCGCCGGACGTGGTGAAATGGGTCAGATCCGCGGTCGAGGTAACAATGGAATACTGTAACAGCGTACCGGCGAGTTGGGCAGGGATGGTAGCCGAATAACTAACTCCCGAGCCGGTCGCTTCAACTAAGGTCGAAGTAATGAATGTATCAGTCGACCACCGCAAATAGATGCGTTCTTCCGAAGATTTTGCCTGGCTCGTAGCAATCTTGACCGTGATTTGATCGCTCGGTTTAGGCACCGCTGGAATCTGTTCAGTCCGGCTAGCCGAAATAGGCGGCGCGGAGGTTTTCATCACTGCAAGACTTAGATCAATTGGAGCTGGGACAACCGGGTCGAGAATGCGAAATGAGTAGTAGTAGCCATCATCGAAAGTGATATGATTGAGTGGCCCCAGCGTTCCCCCGGAAAAGAATGGGAGCGTCGTGGCATCATCTATCTTGATCGTAACGCCACCCCATTGGCTGGCATAAGTCCTGGCACCAACTAAAACAAAAGAGTGGTCTCCCGGCGTAGTGTCACCACCACTCGCAGCTACGTGAACTGTGGTGGTAAACCAATTAAATCCATCTGGCGCCGCACCAGGTCCGGGCGCGGTAACTCTGGTGAGCCTCCAGATAGGACTGGTGTCATCTTTGTCGAATCCATTCCAGTCACCCGCCAGGACTTGAGGTAGCGAGTTGAACTGGGTGCCTTGTTGCCAAAGCGGCGGGACCGTATCCAAAGTCCATTTCGAATACAGACTCTGGAGAGCAGCGACGTCTTCAGGACGGCTCGAAGCCAGGTTATTGTCTTCGTGGATATCATCATTTAGATCGAAGAGTGCCGGAGGCTGATCCGTTTTTGTTCTTTCACGAACTAGCTTTAGCGAACCATTTCGCACAGCCCAGGTAGTATCCACAGATCCGGTCGGGCCAGCCGATCCCAGGCCGAACCAGCGCCAGTACAGGGTTCGAACTGGAGCGACGGCTTCTCCGGCCAGGTATGGTACGATGTCCAAGCCGTCGTAGACTCGATCCGTCGGTAGTGGCACGCCGGCGGCAGCTGCCGCCGTTGCAACAATGTCCAGAGCCGAAACCGGATCATCGTAAACGGAGTGCGCGGGCAGACGTCCCGTCCATTGCACAGCAAAAGGAACGCGAATACCACCTTCCCACATCTGAAACTTCCAGCCCCGAAGGGGGGCGTTGCTCGTAAAGCCGGTGTTGTAGGCACCGTTGTCGCTCAAGAAGAAAATCAGTGTGTTGTCTAATAAGTTATTTGTCTGAAGAGTCCGAAGAACCTTACCAACTCCCACATCCAGCGCGACCACCATCCCTCCGTAATTTCGCCGATTTGGATCGGATATGTTTCCAACGCGATCCAAATAAACCTGAGGAGGTGGATCAAAGGGGCCGTGGACAGCGTTGTATGCCAGGTAGAGAAAGAAAGGCCGGCTGGCATGACGATTGATAAAGGAAATCGCTTCACGAGTGAAAGCGTCAGTGAGATACTCCGGTTCAATCAAAGGCGTCTCATCCCGAAAAACCTCTGCGTTGTAATATCCAGGGCTCGCTTTCGCTCGTAAGAAGCCAAAGAATTCATCGAACCCGCGCTCGAGTGGCCGCAAATTGGGCGCCTGACCCAAATGCCATTTGCCAACGATACCAGAGACATAGCCGGCACTCTTAAGAATTTGCGGCAGCACCAACTCCTGCGCCGGCAACCCCAGGAGCGGATTAGACCCATCGTCTGTCGGCTGCATTTCGTGTCCAAAGCGCTGTTGATAGCGCCCAGTGAGCAGGCCTGCCCGCGATGGACTGCAAAAGGGGTGGGTAGAGTATCCGTTGGTACAAAGAACGCCGTTCGCGGCAATAGAATCTATATTGGGTGTTGGGATATCGGGGCAGCCGTTAAACCCGATATCGCCATAACCCAGATCGTCCGCCAGGATAACTACGATGTTCGGAGGGGTTGTTTGCGCCCCTGCTGAAACAGAGCCAATCGCAAAGAGTAACAAAAGTAATACGAATTTGTTCATCAATTAAATCCGTTGGGTTCGCAACGTGTTTCCGTCCTGGCCACAATCGAAAGGTGAACGACCTGAATCGGCCCGGCAGCGAGCCTTGCCATAAGCACAGATCGATTTGATTTCTCCTGCCCGGGGGGCGGCGTTTCTCATCCGGGCGGATGCTAAATAATGGCTAAGCGTTGTCCAGAAAAAATGTGAGTGGCAGACTGCTCAATATAAGATCCTTATTACTAGATTCTTGGCTCGAATCCGAAAGCAGACCTTCGCAGACTCACTCAAAACTGGCGATTCGACTCGGTTTGTTTGATCCGAAGTCTAGCTCTGACAGAACGCTTCGTTCTGACGCTTTACTTCAAGAAAAACCGGGCGACGGACAGGAGAGCGTCAATCAAAAGTGACCCATCGCTCAATCGTTCGCGGAAATCATCGGGCGAAGGTTCGAGTCCCATTCCCGCCATCCCAGACAGGACATTGAGATTATCTTTCTTGCGCTTTGCTGTCTCCCATTCCTTGCGGTCGCGCTCGCGCGAAATCTCCAGGCCGCCGGCACGAACAAACTCCACCACGCGACGAAGCTCTTCGCGGTCGAACCAGACCCCATCCGCCTTGCAAATATCAAGGATGACACCAGATGAACGGGCAAAGTTCACTCGGTTCATTAGCTTCGCGCAAACGGGGCAAGGGACGTAGTGGATGGAATCGAGCGAAGCGACTGCGAGATTCGGTTGGAGCGAGTCAGAGGATTCGCTAATAACGGCGGCCTGCTTCTCCCGGTCGGCGCAGATTTCATTGAACGTTGCGGTACCGACCCAGAGGCCCGAGCAGCGCGGACATTCGAGTGCCTTCGTGGAGCCAAGCATGATAGTGCCCAGCGGCTCACGGCAGCGCGGGCACGGCCGCGGCGCACTATCGTTTTCCTCGGTTCGCTCGATTTTTGTCCCGCAATGCGGACAGAACTTGGAGCCAATGAAAATCATGCCGAAACACGAAGGACAGGCGACGGTAGCCAAACGGGCGCCGCAATGTTCGCACGCCCCAGCAGCGCTGGCGCAGGCCGCACCGCACATTGGGCAATTGAGCGTCGCAGCTTCCATTAGCGCGCGTTAGTTCCGCATGAAATGTGCCGCGGTTGCACGCACGAACCGCCAGGTTCCTGCATTGCGCCGCAACTAGAGCAATTCGTTGACCAAGGCTTTCGCCTCGTCCGCGCTAATGCCGGTCTTGCGGAAAGCGAGCGGGCCTTCACCGGTGTGCAAGACCGGTTCCAATTCCTCTAAAGACGGCAGGTCAGTACGACGCCAAAACAGGCCAATAGGAATTTCCTCGCCCCACTGGTAGCCACGGTTGATGGCTTGACTGAAATCGGACGAGTCATGACCCTGCTCCTCCAACATTTTCACGCGCGGGTTAAACCATTGATAGGTGTTATCCTTGTTGTAGGTAACGCAGGGACTAAAGACGTCTACGAGCGCGAAGCCTTTGTGGGTTATCGCCCCTTTGATCATCTCCACCATATGTTTTTGTTTGCCGCTGAAGGCGCGAGCTACGTAGGTCGCGCCCCCGACGATTGCCATCGGAATCGGGTTGATTGGGTTCTCGACGTTGCCGTACGGCGTGCTTTTGGTCTTCATCCCCTTAACACTGGTGGGCGAGCATTGGCCGGTCGTTAGGCCGTATATCTGGTTGTCCATCACGATATAAGTCAGGTCGACGTTTCGTCGCATCGTATGAACGAAATGATTGCCGCCAATCCCATAGCCGTCACCGTCCCCGCCAGTGCAGATGACTTTGAGCTCGTGGTTGGCGAGTTTAAGCCCTGTCGCCACCGCAAGTGAGCGACCATGCAGGGTATGCATTCCATAGGTGTTGACGTACCCCGGCAGATTCGACGAACAGCCGATGCCGCTGACGACGCAGACCTGAGAGGGCTCAAGACCAAGTTCGAACATGGCTGTTTGAAGCGCCGCGAGGACAGAAAAATCGCCGCAGCCAGGGCACCAATCGGGATGAATACGACCGCGGTAGGTGTCTTTGGTTAATTGGCCGCGTTCAGCTCCGGCTTGAGGAGGCGGCGGTGGTGCAACAGGTGCGCTCATATTCGTTAGGCTAAGACCTCATGGATCGGGACTGACAGCTTTGTCTTCCCGTCTAACTGGGCTTTGACTGCTTCGACAATGTGATGCGGCATGAATGGCTCGCCGTCGTACTTGCGAATGTGGCCGTGGGCGTCGAAGCCGGTCTCGCTTCGCAGGTAGCGGGCGAACTGACCACTATAATTGTTCTCAACGACGATAACTCTGTTGGACTGCGAAAGGACGCGGCCGACTTCCTGCGCGTGAAATGGAACAATCCATCTTATCTGGAGATGATTAGCAACAATCCCTTCCTCCCCGGCAAGTTTCTCGACCGCTTCACGAATCACGCCATCCGTTGAACCCCATCCCACCAGCGTCACAGCCGCGTTCTCGGGGCCGAAAAGTTTTGGCGCGGCGATATCATTGATCGCAGCCTGCATTTTGCGGCCACGTTTCTCGACCATCATGCGGCGAACGTTAGGGTTGGTAAACTCATCGCTGACAAGGGTGCCGTCTTCGTCGTGTTCGTCCGTTGCGGCGGTAAAGATATGACCTGGAACACCGGGGACGGCCCTCGGCGAGATACCGCTTTCGGTGTTCTTGAAACGCAGGTAGGCCTTGTCATTGTAGCCGCTACCAGGAGCTGTCCCCTCTCCGTTTCCGTTAGGCAAAATCAAGTCGCCGCGGTCGATCTTGACGTCGAAATCGAGCGCGTCGGAATCAATGCTCGACGTGCCTTCGGATATGAGCAGATCGGCCAGGACTAACCCCGGGCACTGGTATTTGTCGCAGAGGTTGAAGAGTTCTGGAACCGTCCTGAATAAATCGAGCTGACTCGTCGGCGCCACAATCAGCCGTGGATAGTCTCCCTGCCCCGCGCCCAGCATTTGCCACAGGTCACCCTGCTCAGTCTTGGTCGGCACCCCCGTAGCCGGACCAGCACGTTGCACATCGACGCAGACGATCGGCGTTTCAATCATCCCCGCCATCCCAACCGCTTCGGTCATTAAAGCGAAACCGCCACCACTCGTTGCGCACATGGCCCGGCAACCGGCATGAGCAGCGCCGATAACCATGTTCATGACCCCAATCTCGTCCTCAACCTGACGCACCATAATCCCAAGCTGCCTGGCGTGCGCCGCCATCCACATCAGCACGCCGGTGGACGGGCTCATGGGATAGGCCGCATAAAATTTCACGCCCGCCGCGGCGCCGCCCATCGCGGTGGCTTGGTTGCCGGTGACAATACCGAGCGGTTTCGCACCCTTCGGAGCCTTCCACGGAAACGGCCTGAAATTCTGCGCCGCATAATCATAGCCGGCCCTGGCAACTGCGATGTTTCCGGCGACGACCTCATCGCCCTTCTTCTTGAATTGCCGGGCGACCACGGCTTCCAGCGGCTCCGATTCGATCCCGAGCAGCTGAAGCGCCGCGCCAAGCGCAGCAGTGTTGACCGCGAGCTTATTGCCCTTGGTCAACTCCTTCATGGGCATAGAGCAAAGCTGGACGCCATCAGCCACCTCACCTGGCGTGATTTTCTCGCCGTCGTAAATTGCGCAGGCCCCCGCTTTCAATAAACGGAGATGGCGATTCATCGTGTCCTGATTGAGAGGAATGAAGACGTCGATCTTGTCCCCCATGTTGGTCACCGGCGTGTCACCCGCCCGGATGGTCAGGAAGGTATGCCCTCCACGAATGATCGATTGGTAGGCGTTGTAAGCGTTGAGGTGGAGTCCGCGCCGCGCGAAGATGCGAGCGAGAATGTCGCCGGTGGAGGCGATGCCCTGGCCGTTTTCACCGCCTATGCCGACCGCGAAATCTATCTTCGTATTTTTCTCCATCTCGTTAATAGAGTGCAATCTGCGGGTAGCTTTCGGCAAGTTCAAGCAAATGCGAAACCCGGCCCGCGCGATGGCTTGAGGCGGTTGGCGGCCGCGGCCGCACGGCCGGCGGAATGGCGCGAGCTTCGGAAGTGACGCTGACTACTTGCTGAAATGAAATTCCAACTGGCAAAGATGTGGCCGGCTTTCCCCGGCGAGACGAAGGCGCAGGGCCCGGAGCATGGCGAGACCGCGCGGGACACGCCGGTTTGTGCGATAGCTGGCTGTGGGAGTTGCAAAGTGCTGGTTGAAGCGATGATTTTTTGTCATGCAACCACCTTGCATGAGGGTGTCGGACATTAGTTGTCCGATAGGCAAAAAAATTTGAAATAATTTTAAGCGCATGGCTGAGCCGGAAAGATTTCATCACAATGTCTATGTGATCCTCCTCGATTCGAAGGCGCTCCGGCATCCCTCAATTCTGCGCGCCAACCCAAAGCGCGATCCGGCAAAACCGTGCGTTTATGTAGGCATGACCGGGTTACCGGTCGAACATCGCTTCGAAAATCACAAGCACGGTTACAAGTCCGCCTGGGTGGTGCAGAAATATGGTGTTCGCCTCCTTCCCGAGCTCTTTGCCCATCTTAATCCGATGCCGTACGAGGCCGCCGCGCAGATGGAAATGGAACTGGCGGAAGACTTGCGCGCGGAAGGTTACACTGTCACCGGTGGAAAATAGCAGCAGCCATTTCGCCTAACGAGAACCGAGACA
>Ga0207701_10005894_pt1 | contig 12268 bp, 9 predicted proteins | sample KBSSwiSSwithPhiX_FD_184294 | JGI IMG/M metagenome (GOLD analysis project Ga0207701, IMG submission 184294) | Switchgrass rhizosphere bulk soil microbial communities from Kellogg Biological Station, Michigan, USA, with PhiX - S5 (SPAdes) (version 2) | ecosystem: Environmental > Terrestrial > Soil...
GGTCGTCGGCTTGCCGCCGATCGGCCACGAAGCGTATCTCATGCTCGCCTCACACGGCGACACGCTCGAGACGCGGGCCATCGTTCGGTTCGATACGCTGCCGCAGAGTTACACCAAGAGCTCGATCGACAGCGTGATCACCCATCTCGACAGCGCGATTCTCGTCACGCCGATCGCCAAGCCGGATTCGCTTCACCGGCCCAAGGCGCCGGTCACCATCGAGGCGTACAACGTCGATACTGTCGACACAGATACGTCGGCCGTGATTCTGGGTTCGCTGTTCCGGCCCGACCGATTTCTCGGATCGAAGACGTTCGCGCCCGAATCGCTGCTCGACACGCTGCGTATTCCGATTTCCACCGACTCCGTCCTCGAGCGCGTAAAGAACGGCACTCGGCTTCGCGTCGGGTTTCGTGTGCGGAGCAATGTCGGTGTCGACGTCCGCATCGGAACGGTGCAGACGAATGGCCCGGTGAGGCTGCGACTTCGCGCGTCGCTCGACACGGCCGCGGCGCCGGTCTCGGTGTCGCCGAATTCTTCGACACCGCCTGGACAGACCTTTTCTTCGGGGCCGCTCGAAGATTACACGATCGTGCTCAAGGGAGGCCAGACCGCGCTTGGCGCCACTGCGCTTGGTGTGGGCGGTGTTCCCTCGCGCCGCACCTACCTGCGGTTCAACGTCCCGTCGCGGATCATCGACTCGACGACGATCGTCCGCGCATCGCTGTTGATAACACAGTTTCCGAATCGCCGCGTGAATCCGCGTGATTCGCTGTATGTGTACGCCGAAGCGATCCTCGCGTCGCCCGCCGCGATCACCGACATCGGGTCGTTGCTGCAGTTCCTCGCTGCGCCGGGATCGTTCGGCCTCGACTCGGTGAGCGCCGCGCCGGCCGACAGCGGCGTACGCTCGTTCGAGATCGTCGGGCTTGTTCGCACGTGGCGTGGGCAAACGTCGACGGCGAGCCCACGGTCCGTTGCGCTCTTGAGTGCCGCTGAGGGGCAGCTTCCAGGTGAGATCAACTTCTTCTCATCCGAGGCACCGCTCGCGGTGCGGCCACGATTGCGCATTACCTACGTGCCGCAAACCAGCTACGGGTTGCCGTGATGACGCACACCACCATTCGTTCCGCGAAAGCCGCACGTCGATTCGCGCTGTACTACTGTGGCGCTGCGGCGTTCGCGTTGATGCCGGCAGCCGTGCACGCTCAATCAAATCTCAGCTCTCAGGGCTACGGGTTTCCCACAGGGCAGCTGAGCGCGCGCGCGTATGGTGCCGGCGGCTCACTCGCCGAAATGGATCCGCTTACTCCGGTGAACCCCGCGAGCCTCGGGCTGTTGCCGTCGCGGATTCTGTTTTTGCAGATGGAGCCTGAATTCCGGAGTGTGAAGACCGCCGCGGGGACTGAGCGCACCACGACCGCGCGTTATCCGGTGGTGCTCGGCGCCATTCCCGTCACGTCGTCGTTCATCTTGAGCCTTGGCGCGTCGACGTTACTCGATCGAACCTCGTCGACGTCGTTCAGCACGATGCAAAAACTTGCCGATGGTCAGGACGTTGCGATGAATACGACGTATCGCATCGATGGCGCGATGAGCGACGTGCGGTTGGCGTCGGCCTGGGTTCCAAACACCTGGCTGCGCGTGGGTGTTGGTATCCACGGCATCTCGGGTCACAACCTTGTCGCCCTCACCCAGTCGTTCGACGACTCGCTCCGGTTCTCGGCGTTCACGCAGTCGCGCGTTCTGGGATTCGGCGGCGGCGCGGTTTCGGGCGGCGTCCAACTAATCTCGTCGAAGTTCGTGGCCGCCGGATCCGCGCGCTACGGCGGAAACCTCAGCGTGACGTCGGAAGACACCGTGTTGGCGAAAGCGCGCGTGCCGAATCGATTCGGCGCGTCGCTGGCGTACATCGGAATCGCCAATTCGACGATCGCCATCCGCACGTCACGAGACAGCTGGTCGTCTCTTGGCAGTCTTGGGTCGCCGGACCTGCGCGCGGTGGACGCCTGGGACACGAGCATCGGCGCCGACGTTGCCGGCCCCCATCTGGGCCAACGCATCGTGTTCCTGCGCGGCGGATACCGGATACGGACCCTGCCGTTCCAGGCGTCCGGCCAGGATGTGAATGAAAAGAGCATTACCGCGGGCATCGGCACCGCATTTGCCGCGAACCACGTGATCACTGATCTTGCCTTGATTCGTGCATCCCGGTCTGCCAATCTCTCAGCGTCCGAGCACGCCTGGACCCTCAGCTTTGGGATCGCCGTTCGCCCGTAATCCGCTCGTGGAAAACAACGCACCGCCAGCCAGCGCACCGCTGATTCTCGTCGCCGACGACGTGGCGGCCAACGTCGAACTACTGTTCGATCAGCTTCACGTGCTCGGGTTTCGCGCCATCGCGTCGTCGGACGGACCGAGCGCGCTCGCCGCGGTGTTCGAGCATCGCCCAGACCTTTGCATCCTCGATGTCTCGATGCCGGCCGGCGATCTCGGCGTCGACGACCGGTCGACCGGATTCGAGGTATGTCGGCGCATCAAGCGCGACCCGCGAACGAAGAGCATTCCGGTCATCTTCGTCACGGCGCTGAACGACACGACGGATCGGGTGAAGGCGATCGAGGCCGGCGGTGACGATTTCCTCACGAAACCGCACAACCGACTCGTCCTCGGCGCGCGTGTTCGCAGTTTGCTCAAGCTCAAGGGCGCGACCGATTCGCTCGAGGACACGCTACGAAAGCTGCGCGAAGTCGAAAAGATGCGTGACGATCTCATGAAAATGATCGTTCACGATCTCAAAACGCCGCTGACGTCCGTGCTGGCGACGACCGAAATGCTGATCGACGGGGATTTTGGTCCGCTCAACCCGCAGCAGAAGCAGATGCTCGGCGACGCCGAGCAGAAGGCGGAAGATCTGTTGGCGTTGATCGGCGATCTGCTCGAGGTATCGCGACTCGAGGAAGCGACGATATCGCTCGACCTTCAGCCGATCGCGCCGGCAGCGCTGCTCAATGAGATCGTGCACGAATCGGCGATTCGGTTTCAGCAGGAGCGCGCCGTCGCGACGATCGATGTCGCCGACGATGCACCCGTCTTCGAGGCCGATAAGCATTTGCTCAAGCGCGTGCTCGGCAACCTCGTCCAGAATGCGCTGACCCATTCGGCAACGGCTGTCACGCTGCATCTCAACGCCCGGCGCAACGGCGCGGACTCGATCTTGTTCACGGTCGCGGACAACGGGCCGGGAATTCCACAGGAATACCACGAGGTGATTTTCCGAAAGTTCGAGCGAGCGAAAAGTCCGAACATGCCGCGGACGCGGAGCTCGGGGCTAGGCCTCGCGTTCTGCAAGCTTGTCATCGACGCACACGGTGGACGCATCTGGGTGCAGAGCGCCGGCGAGGGCAAGGGAAGCGCATTCCATTTTTCGCTGCCCACCAAGCCGGCCTACCGGCAAGTGCGCGTTACCGCGAGCGGCGCGGTACCGGCGTGAACGTCTACCTGCGCACCTTCGGGTGTCGCGCGAACCAGTACGACACCGAAGCCGTCCGCACCCTCGTCGAGGCGAGCGGCCACGCGGTGGTCGATACGATCGACCACGCTGACGCCGCCGTCTTCAACAGCTGCGCGGTCACGACGGACGCCGAGGCGGAGTTGAGAAAAGTGGTTCGCCGCGCGGCGAGACTCAGACCTGAGCTCAAGAGTGTCGTCATGGGCTGCGCGGCCGCGCTCGACGATACTCGGCCGGCGCAGCTTCAACTGCGTGCGCTGCCAACCGTCGAGCGCGTGATAGGCGGTGCCGATCTCGCGGCAATCGCATCAGCCCTCGATCTCGCGCCGAGCGACTCGGCAGTATTGACGAGATATCAATCCGGCACGCGCGCTCTGCTTCGCATTCAAGACGGTTGTGACGAGCACTGCACCTTCTGCGCGACGACGATGGCGCGTGGCGCGAATCGAAGCCGCTCGGTCGATGACATTGTCCGCGAGGCGACCGTTCTCGCTGAACGACATGCTGAGATCGTGATCACGGGAATTCACATCGGCACGTATGGCGCGGACACGGGGTCGTCGCTCGGGGCATTGATGCAGCGTCTCGTTAGCGAAGTGACTAGCACTCGCTTTCGGCTGTCATCGATCGAAGCGACGGAGATCGACGACGCGTTGATCGAGTTGTTGTCCGGCAGGCCGCGTTGCTTGGCGCCGCATGTGCACGCGCCACTGCAATCCGGGTCCGATCGTCTGCTCCGACGGATGGGCCGGCATTGGTACACGAGCGCGACGTACGCCGGTGGAGTCCAGCGACTCGCCGTCCGATGCGCGGTGCTCGGGCTGGGCGCGGACGTCATCGCGGGATTTCCGGGTGAAACGGACGGAGATCACGCGGCCTCGATGGCTCTCGTGGATAGCCTGCCGTTCACGTATCTGCACGTGTTTCCGTTCTCGCTCCGGCCTGGTACGGCCGCGGAGCGCTTGCCGGATCGCGTGGCGTCGACGGTCGCGAATCAGCGGGCGGCGGAGCTTCGCGCGCTGGGCGAGCGAAAAGCGCGAGCGCACGCTGTTGCTCGAGCTGGCGGATCGGCAGACGTCATCGCAATCGGGCCGGCCGAGTCCGCGAAGCGCGAGGGGCTGACCGAGGATTTCTTGTCGGCCGCGCTCGATGATCCGTCGGTCCCGCGCGGCACGCGGTTCGATGCGCGGCTCAGACTGGACGGGGATCGCCTGACGGCGATACCAGTCGAATGATTAGCTTTCGCTCCTCGGAATGACCGTCAAAGGATCATGGAACGACCCACCGTCTACGTAGAGACCTACGGCTGCCAGATGAACGTGAGCGACTCCGAGCTGATGCTCGGAAAGCTTGCGGCGCATGGCTATGACGCCGTGGAAACTCCCGACGGCGCGGACGTCATTCTCGTCAACACGTGCGCGATCCGCGATCACGCGGAACAGCGCGTGCTCGGCAGGTTGGGCGAGCTGAAACGCAACATGAAGCCCGGCGCAATTGTCGGCGTCACAGGGTGCATGGCGCAGCGACTGGGGCCGCAGCTCTTCAAGAAGGCGAAGCATGTCAGCCTCGTCATCGGGCCCGATGGCTATCGCGCCTTGCCGGAGTTGATCGACGGTGCCCGGCGCGGCGAGCGCACGATCGCCACGACGTTCGATCTCGAAGAACACTATGAGGACTTTCAGCCGCGACGGTTCGACAAGGTAAAAGCGTGGATTCCGGTGCAACGTGGGTGCGACTACCGCTGCACGTATTGCATCGTGCCCACGACACGCGGGCCCGAGCGAAGCCGGCGCTTGTCCGAAGTCGTTCGCGAGGTCGAGGGTGTCGTTGCGGAAGGAATGTCGGAGGTCGTGCTCCTCGGACAAACGGTGAACTCGTATCACGATGGCGAATATGACTTCGCTGATTTGCTACGCGCCGTCGGCGGAGTGGACGGCGTGCGTCGGTTGCGGTTCACGAGTCCGCATCCCAACGATTTTAGCGAACGCGTGATCGCGGCGATGGCGGACGTCGACGCGGTATGCGAGCACGTGCATCTGCCGATGCAATCCGGATCGACGCAGATCCTCAAGCGAATGCTCCGGCGCTACACGCGCGAGACGTACCTCGACTGCGTGGCGGCTCTGCGCGCGGCGATCCCCGGATTGAGCGTGACGACGGACATCATCGTCGGCTTTCCCGGAGAAACGGACGAGGATTTCGAGCAAACGCTCGACGTCGTGCGCGAGGTTGGTTTCGCCGACGGCTTCACATTCAAGTTCTCACCGCGCGACGGAACTCCAGCGACGCGAATGCCTGCGGAGCTGACGGTTCCAGACGACGTCGCGAGCGAACGGCTTGCGACGCTCGTGTCGACGATTCGTGGCATCTCGCGCGCCGCGAACCTTCACCAGCTGGGCAAGCGGTACGAGGTACTCGTCGAGAAAGAAGCGCGGCGTGGCGGCGAGTTGCTCCAGGGCCGAACGCGAGATTTTCGAACAGTGCTCATTCCGGGCGACGCGAGCATGCTCGGCCAGTATTTCACCGTCGAGATCACCGGCACCACTGGCTCGACCTTCACCGGCCAGGTGGTCACAGCGCGTCAGCCGCTTCCCATGGCCGGGTAGCAGATCACCGCGAGTCGAGCGGACCTCGGCCCGAGCTAAGCCAACGCTCTAGCAATTCCCGGCGTTTTTCGCTCACCGCAACGCGAGATCCGTCGCGCAAATGAACGGCGTGTCGGTGGCGACTCACGCGGACGATCTCGACCACGTGGCGCAGGTTGATGATCGCCGATCGGTGAACGCGGAAGAACGGCGGCGTCGTAAGGCGATCCTCGAGCGCGTCCAATGTGTCGCGTACGAGACAGTCGCGGTCGCGCCCGAAGACGCGCACATAGTCATCCGCGCCCACGATCCGCGTAATTTCATTTGGTTCGTAGAGGAGAGTCCGGTCGCCATCGACGAATGGGATCGGGCGCGGCGGCGGCGACTGGAACGATGCGCCGAGCGCGGCGAGCCGCAGCATCGCGTCGGCAGAATTGCGTTCACGCAGACGCGCGATGGCGCGCGAAACCGCCGCCGCCAGCCGTTCGGGATCGACGGGCTTCAACACGTAGTCGACCGCCGCGCTCTCGAACGCCCGCACGGCGAATTGATCGAACGCCGTCACGAAGATCACGAGCGGCATTCGATCGACGCCGACCTCGTTGATGACATCAAATCCCGTTCCTGGACTCAACTGAACATCGAGAAACACGATGTCCGGCCGCGCGACGCGAATCGCCGACACGGCCGCGTCCACGCCATCGCAGGCGAGAACATCGGAGACGCCCGGGAGGCGGCGTACCAACGCTGCCAGTCCATCCCGCGCGATTGGTTCGTCGTCTACGACCAGGACGTGCGTCGTCATTCGAGAATTTGCATGACGGGTATCCGCATCGTCACGGTGGTGCCGCCGGCCGCGGTCGTGAAGCCGAGCTCGAACGCATCGCCGTAGAGTGTGCGAAGCCGGGAGCGCGTGTTGCCAAGTCCCACGCCTTCGAGCGGCGCGACAGGATCGCGTTGCGGCGCGGCGCCGTCGTTGCTCACCTGAACGGTCAACCAGCGCTCAGTTCTCGCGGCAGCGATGTCGATGGCGCCGCTCGAGGCGGAGCCCGACAAGCCGTGACGAACTGCGTTTTCCACCAATGGTTGGATGAGGAGCCGTGGAATGCGCACCTCGAGGGCATCCTGCGGCGCGTTCACGGTGATGCGAAGGCGTTCGCCGTAGCGCGCGCGTTCGATCGACAAATATCGTTCGACGAAATTCAACTCCTCGCGCAGCGACACACGCGCGGGCGCGTCGACCACGAGCTCCCGCAAGAGTTCCGCGAGACGTGTAATCATATCGGCCGCGCGCTCGGGATTCTGTGACCGCGCAAGCATCGCCACCGTGTTGAGCGCGTTGAAGAGAAAATGCGGTTGAATCTGCATCTGGAGCGCATGCAGCCGAGCATTCGTCGCGTCGGCAGTCGCGCGCTCGGCTGCAATCGCGGATGCGCGTGCACGGGCAACGGCGTCCAGCAAAAAGGTCGCGGCGAGCATCATCCCGAATACGAATACGCTCAATCCGAGTCGCCAACTCAGCAATCCCACGGCCTCGCGAAGCAACGGACGCTGGGGTGGACCGGCGACGAATAACAAATACAGCGAGAACCCAGCTGTGTGCACCACGCTGAGAACGATCACCACAAGGAGCAGCGGGGCGGCGTGAACGGGGGTGGACCGATGCAACGGCCAGCGCCGAGCGGACCACAAAATCGCGGGGCTCAGTGCGAGCCATAGAAGCCAGTTCGGCAAATCGAACGTCACGAACGACCAGTGATCGCCTCCATACTCTCCAAATGCGACGATGAGGCCGCGTTGAATCAGCGCGAGAAAAAGTCCGCAGGCCGTGATTGCGAACATCGCGGTCCGCAGGCGAGCTGCCGGAGCCAAAACGTCGGTGTGGAAATCGTTTGCATCCATGCGGGCGAACGTATGTCCGTGTTCGACATCTGCCAAGTAATTCGGGCGATGGCGATTCCGCCGAGTGACGTGCGGGATTCGCCGCGCCGTGGGTCGGGTTCGCCGACTCCGCGTTGTGCTCCGCTGTGCGAGCTCGCACAGTGGCGCGTCAAAAACTCGGAGTAGAGGATGCATCGCTCGGTTTTCAGCTCGCTGTGCCTCGCCGCGACACTCGCGCCGATCGCACGATTGGGGTCGCAGACGCCTCGCGGCTCGATGGACACCATTCGCGTCGGGAAGCTCGTTGCCGTTCTCCAGCCCGGCGTGGATACCCTCGATACGACGTTCGAGGCGCGGGGACCTTCAGGAAACGTGGATCGTCGCACCAATGTTTCCGTCGTTCGCCGCACTCGCGAGGCAACTGGCGGGGATACGGTGCTTCACGTGCGCTTCGGAGGCGAACCGTCGGCTCCGACGTTCGACTTCTACGTCGATCCGCGAACGATGGCGACGCGTCGGTTCGAGCAGCACACGGCGGTCGATTCAGCCGTGACGACGCTGGCGAATGGCTGCGTGAGCGGCTGGATTCACTTGGCGAAATCCGAGCGGCGGGAGATCACGTGCCAGCCATACGGCGATCGGTTTGGGGGAAGCCCGTTGGACGACGCCATCGTTGCGCTCCTTCCGCTAAAGGCCGACTTCGAGGCGGCGCTCGCGACGTATAGTCCGATGACCGGCACGGCTGCGGCTGAGGTGTACCGCGTTCGATCGACGGACACGATCGACGTTGCCAACCGCCGCGTCGTCGCGTGGCGCGTGGAGCGAATCATAAAAACCGACTACGGCACGTACACGACGAACCTCTGGGTCGACAAAGCGCGCCACCGGGTCGTCCGTTCGCAGCGCGATTTCGGAAACGGTCGGACATCAGTGAGTGTCCTCCGCAATCCGTGACGACGAGACCGAGCGCGAATTGGGGTCTGACCCCAATTAACGAATTGGAGTCTGACCCCAATTTCGAACGATGTCGGGAGCAATGAAATGATGAGAGGCATGAGCGCGACCGAGTGAACACTCGGCGCACCATGCCTCTCTTCGCGTACGCGCTCGCGGTCTACATCGCCGGTCTTCTCGCCGGATTCGCCGACTCGCTGCTCTTTGTCGGCGTTGTGATTGGCACAGCGACGGCGATCGGTTGGCCGCGAGGACGCGCTGTTGTCATCGCGTTTGCGGCGTTGGCGACCACCGGCGTCGTTGCCGCACGCCTGTCTCGGCAAGACGAAACGCGTTGCGCGCGCGACGGGCTCCAGCGTGTCCCGTTGCTCGTGGTCGTCGAGGACAGCGTGTTTCCAGGTGCGTTCCTCCGCGGTCGCCTCGCGGGCTGTAGCGCCAGCGTCGCCGTGGCTGTCGAGACGGGTGATGCGGAGGCGGGAAGCGTGGTCGCCGTTCGCGGCGAGATCGGTCGGTCGCAGCGCGGACTGCTTGTCCAACGCGCTGTCGTCGCCGGAGTGCAGCGGCCCAGTGCGTTGCGGCGCATGCGATCCGCGTCGAGTCGCGCAATCGATCGCACGTTTCGCGGCGACGCGCCGCTGGTGCGCGCGCTGCTCATCGCCGATCGACATGATCTGTCGCGCGAACTACAGGATCGCTTCGCGTCGGCGGGGCTGGCGCACATTCTGTCGATCTCCGGGATGCACATCGCGATCATCGCGGTTGCGCTCCGACTCTGCCTCGAGCTTGTCGGCGTCGCTCGCCAGCGCGCCGACGTCGCGAGTGTGGTCGTCGTGGTGTTTTACGTCGCGCTCATCGGAGCGCCAACGCCTGCCGTACGATCGGCAGCGATGCTCGCCGCTCTGTTTGTCAGTCGCGCAACCCAGCGCCCAACCTCGGGCTGGTCGATTCTCACGCTCGGCGCGTCGCAGCCGGTTTTCGATCCGCGTGTCGCACTCGACCTCGGATATCAGTTGACGGTCATTGGCGTCGCCGCGATCATCGCGGCCGGTCAGTTCATCAAACGGATCGGCGTTCTTCGCATGACGCCTCCCACCGGCGCCGTGCTGGCGTCCATCATCGGCGCCACGGTCGCGACAATCGCCTCCGCGCCGCTCGTCGCCTGGGTCTTTGGGCGCGTGAGCGTTGCGGCGCCTGTCACGAACCTCGCGGCCGGTCCGCTCATCGCGCTCGCGCAACCCATGTTGTTTTGCGGAATGGTGCTCGCTCCCATTCCGGCGGTCGCCACTTTGTTCGCCGACGCCGCGCATCCGTTGCTCGTTGGTCTCGACCGCGTTGCCGCGATGGGAGCGGCGATTCCACACGGGTCAGTTCAGGTGGCGCCGACGCTCTTTGCGGCGATTGTGTCCGGCGTGATGTCGGCGTCGGTCATCGTACTCTGCGCGTCGCGGGATTGGTTGCCGCCGGCCGTCGTCGCGGCGTCGTCCGCGCTAGTTCTGGTGTGGCTGCCGTTGGCGCCGCAGCGGTCCGACATGACGGAGCTTCACATGATCGACGTCGGACAGGGCGACGCGGTCGCATTGAGGACGCCGCACGGGCACTGGATTCTGTTCGACGCGGGCGGCGCATGGCGAGGGGGCGACGCGGGGAAGTCCACGGTAATTCCGTACATCGGTCGTCGCGGCGGCACCGTCGACATGTTCGTGCTCTCGCACCCGCATACAGATCACGTCGGCGGAGCGGCAAATGTCCTTCGCGCGTTTCGACCGCGCACCTACATCGACGCCGGATTTCCAGGTGCAGCCTCGTCGTACCGCGAATCACTTGCCGCGGCGCGCGTGCTGCGCGTTCGCTGGGCGCGCGCGCACCCTGGTGATCACCACGAGATCGACGGTGTTTCGATCACGTTTCTCGCTCCTGACTCGGCGTGGACCGCGTCGCTCACCGATCCTAATCTTGCAAGCGTCGTGACCCTCGTACAGGTCGGCGACGTCCGCATGCTCATCATGGGTGATGCGGAGGAGCCCGAGGAGCGATGGCTTCTCGAGCACAGCGGCGCAATGCTCCGCGCGGACATCCTCAAGGTCGCACATCACGGAAGCAAGACGAGCAGCAGCGCATCCTTTCTCGACGCGGTGCAGCCACGGCTCGCGCTCGTGTCGGTGGGGGCGGGGAACAGCTATCATCTACCGACGCCGAGTGTCATGCGCGCGCTCTCGGCGCGCGGTGCGCACGTGGTGCGCACGGACCTCGTCGGCACAATTGTCGCCCGAACCGACGGACACCGTGTGTTCGTCGATGCCGCCGGAGATTCATGGGAATTGCCGCTGCCCTTCGCTTCGTTGCATCCGCGCTAGTCGGCGAGCCAGACACTGTTCCAGACAGGCTGCTCGCGTCCTATCCGGAGCTGGCACGAGCGCGATGGCGGCGGGGCGGCCTTCCGGTTCGCGTCGGCGGCTGGTGTCTCGGCCAGCGAACGGTGTCGGCCATTACACTGTGGCGCACCGTTTGGCTAGCGCCAGAAGTTCGCCCGTCGGAGGAATTGCTCTTGCACGAGTTCCGACACGTCCAGCAGTTTGAGGCCAGCGCGGCGTTTCCCATTCTCTACCTGTGGGAGTCGTTGCGCCGAGGCTATGTTCGAAATCGCTTTGAGGTCGATGCGCGCGCCTATGCGGCGACACGCGTCCGTCACGGGTGACCGACCCCACAACTCCGCGAGGATGATCAGCGTGGTCAAACACACCGCAACATCGGTTGTCACCATCGACCGATTCATCATCGAGGAAGAGCGCAATCACCCCGAGGCCACGGGCGAGCTGTCTGGCATCCTCTATGACCTGGCGCTTGCGGCCAAGATGATCGCCAACAAGGTGCGCAGCGCCGGCTTGGCCGACATCCTCGGCGCCACAGAGGACGAAAACGTTCAGGGCGAGGTTCAGCAAAAGCTCGACGTCTTGGCAAACGAAATCATCATCAAGGCGATGGACCACGGCGGCCGGCTGTGCGCGATGGCGTCGGAGGAAGAGCCCGGGATCATCCAAATCCCCGAGATGTTCAAGTGCGGCAAGTATGCTCTCCTGTTCGATCCGCTCGACGGCTCCTCGAACATCGACGTCAACGTCCCTGTCGGTACGATCTTCTCGGTTGTCCGAAAGATCACGCGCGGCCGCCACGGAGAGCTCGAGGACATGCTTCAGCCCGGCCGGCGACAGGTGGCCGCTGGATATGTGATTTATGGGTCGAGCACGATGATGGTCTACACCACGGGGCAGGGCGCTCATGGATTCACGCTCGATCCGTCGATCGGCGAATTCCTGCTTTCGCACCCGAACATCAAGAT
>Ga0207701_10005895_pt1 | contig 12266 bp, 6 predicted proteins | sample KBSSwiSSwithPhiX_FD_184294 | JGI IMG/M metagenome (GOLD analysis project Ga0207701, IMG submission 184294) | Switchgrass rhizosphere bulk soil microbial communities from Kellogg Biological Station, Michigan, USA, with PhiX - S5 (SPAdes) (version 2) | ecosystem: Environmental > Terrestrial > Soil...
GTCATCCAGACGCGCACCGGCGCCGGCTTCACCGCGCTCACCACTCGGCCCGGCGGAAGAATGATCGTGAGCGGCCGAAACGAGCCGTCGTTGATCGGCAGTAATAGCGGGGCTGTTACACACTTGAAAACAACTTCGGCGGCTGAGCGCCCGGCGGTAATGCCGGAGTTGTAGAATCCCGCCACCTGCGGGCTGACATCGCTCAGATCGATCGTCATTTTGTCGCCGCTGACTTCGACCCGGACTTTGATCGGAATATGTCTAAGCAGATTTACGCCGTCGTCGTCCATGAACGACTCGGCTTCGTAAACGCCGTCGGGAATTTTCTCCACTGCCGCGCGCGCGACTTTTTCACTCTGCTCGTAAATTAACCGGATGCTCTGTTTGAACGCCTCGTTGCCGTAGCGCTTTAGTAAATGCATCACCCGCCGCTCACCGGTGCGGATGGAAGCGAGCTGCGCGCGCATATCGCCCATGGCCCGCTCCGGCACACGCACGTTGGCTTTGATAATCGCAGTGATCTCGGGATTTTCTATTCCGGCCCGGAAACTTTTCACGAACGGCAGCTGCAGACCTTCAGAAAAAATATCGCGAGTCACGCCACCAAGCTGTCCGCCGACGTCCTGCCAATGCGCCATCGCAGAAGAAAACGCCATCAGCTCGCCGTCGTTAAAAATCGGCAACGTAAAAATCAGATGATTCAAGTGGCTGCCCATCGTGTAACTATCGTTGGTAAGGAGAATGTCGCCCGGCTCGATGTTTTCCTTACCCCAGTGCGCGATCTTCGCCTTGATCGCATCGGACAGTCCGCGAATAAACATCGGCAGCCCGAGCCCGATGGAGATTGTGTTGCCGTCGCCATCGAAAAGTCCTACGGTAAAATCTTCGGCTTCGTAAATGATCGTGTGATACGCCGTGCGCATCAGGTTGGTCTTCATCTCGCCGGTGATCGCCACCAAGGCGCTGCGAATCACTTCGGCGGTGAAGGCGTCGACGCGGGTTTTAGTCACTGATTGTGCGGTATTCATAATTTTATGTTTTAAACGGCTTGAACGATTTGAGGCTCGGCGCGCACTTATTGTGCGCTATTAAGCTGCATGACCAAATGTCCGAACGCATTCACCGTAACCGTATCGCCGGGCTCGACCACCGTCGTTGACGCCGCCTCCTCGATGATCGCCGGGCCTGAGATCACATTGCTTTGCAGCAGCTTGGTTCGATCATAGACCGGCGCCTCAACGGACCCGGCGCCTTCGAAGATGACCATGCGAGTACCGCGCCGCGCATTTGCCGGCGGGGTTTTTTCACCGGCGGCGATTTGGCCAAACTGCGGTTTGCCGAGCCGCCCGATCGCTGAGACACGCAAGCTCACGATGTCGGCGGACTCTTCCGGCGCGCTGTGGCTATAGCGCAGCTCATGCGCCTCATCGAAAAGCCGTTTGATCTCGGCGCGCGCGGTTTCGTCACCGACCTTGGCGGGCATGCGCACCGCCACCGCGTGTTCCTGACCGACATAGCGCATATCGGCAGCGCGCTCAAAAACGATCCGGTCGGTCGGAATACCCGACGCCTCGAGCGCCGCCCGCCCTTCGTCTTCTAGTTTCTTGAACTGATCTTCCAGTTGGAACATTTCCAATTCGTCCATGCGTTCGAACAAAGTTTGCACGTAATCCCGGCGCAGGTCGGCCATTAGCATGCCGAGCGCGGAAAAATGGCCCGGCGCGCTCGGAATAATTATTTTCCCGATCGACAATTCTTTCGCCACCGACGCGGCGTGCAGCGGTCCGCCGCCGCCGTAGGCAACCAGCGTAAAATCGCGCGGGTCGAGGCCGCGCTCGAGCGTCACATGACGCACCGCGTTGGCCATCGCCGAAGTGGCGACTTGCAGCATACCCGAGGCGGCGCGCTCGAGATTTACGTTGAGCGGTTGCGCGATCCGTTCGCGCAACGATTTTTCCGCGGCGCTTCGATCCAAGCGCATTTCGCCGCCGAGAAAGCGCTCGGGCGAGAGTCGCCCGAGGATGACGTTCGCGTCCGTGACCGTCGGTTCGGTACCGCCGCGTCCGTAGCTCGCCGGTCCGGGTTCCGCTCCGGCGCTGCGCGGACCGACGTGCAGCCCGCCGCCTTCGTCGAGCCACGCGATGCTGCCGCCGCCGGTGCCGACTTCGACGATGTCGAGAACGGGAATACGCACCGCGAGCCCTTCGTTATAGCCGCCGATGAAGTAATCCGGCGAAAGGCTCGGTTCGCCGCGCCGGATCACACAAGCTTTTGCGGTAGTCCCGCCCATGTCGAAAGCAATCGCCGCGTCGAGATCGAGTAATTCGCAGAGCGCCATCGTGCCGACCACGCCGCCGGCCGGTCCCGACTCCATCATTTGAATGCACTGGCGCCGCGCCACCTCGACGTCGGACAAGCCGCCGTTGGATTGCATGATCATGAGATTGCCGCGGAATTTATTATCGCGCAGCCGTCGTTCGAGATCGCCCAAGTATTGGCTTACTTTCGGTCCGACGTAGGCGTTGGCCGCGACGGTCGAAGTGCGTTCGTATTCGCGATACTCGCGCGACAGCTCGTGGGACGCGCTCAAAAATAAATTTGCATCGGTTTCGCGCAGGATCTCGCACATGCGGATTTCATGCTCGGGCGCGCGATAGGAATGGAGAAACAATACCGCCACCGCTTCGAAGCCTTCTTCTTTGATGATGCGCGCCACCTCGCGCGCTTCTTGTTCGTCAAAGGGCGTGCGCACCGAGCCGTCGGCAAGCCTGCGCTCGGTCACTTCAAAAATATCTTGCCGCGGCACCAGCGGACGGTGCTTGCGAAAGCGCGGATTAAAAGACTCGGGACGATTGATGCGGCCGATCTCGTAGACATCGCGAAATCCTTTGGTCGTCACCAGCGCGGTCTTGGCGCCATTGCGCTCGATGATCGCGTTGACCACCACGGTAGAACCGTGAATCAAGGTCGTTACGTCGTCAAAACGCACGGCAGCCTTGGTCAAACCTTCCAACACCCCGCGCGCCAACTCCGCCGGCGTCGACAGCGCCTTCGCCAACGCCAGCGAACTGTTCGCCTCGTCAAACACGACCACGTCGGTAAATGTTCCGCCGATATCGACTGCTACGCGCAAGCCGTCCTCCAGTCAGAAAGATTGGAGTGTTGGAGTACTGGAGTATTGCCAAAAAAAATCCAACACTCCATCATTCCACTACTCCATCGCTCCAATTTGTTTCACCCGCACCGATGATTGGCCAGATACTCACTCAGCCACTTGTTCCAGGCTTCGTCGATCAGGCGAATCGCGCTCATCTGCGGATCGCCGCCATCGACGCTCTTCACCAGCGCGACAACGCGCAGGTCGACGCCGGTCAGATGCGGATCGGCGCAGAAATTGTGGCGGATCATAAGCACGCCTTTAGACTCCAGTTCGGCAAGCGCGCGGTCCGCGTCTTCTCTCTTGATCCTGGAGCGTTCCAACAAGGCGTACAATTCGGTCATGAAACGCGCTTTCTTATTACGACTGCGCAATAAATCGACGATTTTGTCGCGCGCCTCGCCAATACTGTTTCCAGAAGCAGGATCCATCTCGGTTCAAGTCTCGCTGACATTTATACTGCGCAGAACTGTATGGAAGCTGTTTGCGCTTGTCAAATAAGGAAATGTAGTCAGCTTCTCCAGCCAAAAGTCATGTTGAATTTGCTTCTTCCCTGTGTAAATCTGATTTTCCCCATGGCCGATCAGACCGCCACTCTTTTGCGCGAGCTTCCATCCATCGATCGTCTGCTCAAACATCCGCGCTGCGAAGCATTGCTGACACGTTACAATCGGGAATATATCACGGAACAGAGCCGCGCCGTCCTCGAACGGCTTCGCGCTGAGATAAGGCGGGGCAGCCGCGCAGTCGACCTGAATGAAGATGCGATTATCGAAAGAATCGAAGGCGCGATTTTTTTCGACAGCCAACCGGGGCATATCCGAGTTGTCAACGCCACCGGCACCATACTGCACACAAATTTGGGACGCGCCTTGCTACCGCGCGCGGCAATTGACGCCATGGTCGAGGTCGCCGATCATCCGATCAATCTGGAATACGACCTCGCCGCCGGCAAGCGCGGCAAGCGCGAGGAAACGCTCGAAAAGCTATTAACCGAGCTTACCGGCGCTGAAGCCGCGACGGTGGTCAATAATAATGCCGCCGCGGTATTGCTCGGTTTGAACACTTTGGCCCAAGGCAAAGAAGTGATCGTCTCGCGCGGCGAGCTGATCGAGATCGGCGGCGCCTTTCGCATTCCCGAGATCATGGCCAAAAGCGGCGCCGTGCTGCGTGAAGTGGGGGCCACCAATCGCACCCACCCGGTTGATTACGAAAATGCCATCAACGAAAAAACCGCGCTGCTGCTTAAAGTTCACACAAGCAATTATAAAGTGGTCGGCTTCACCGCCGAAGTGACGCTGGAAGAGCTCGTCGCCATCGGCAAAAAGCATAACCTGCCGGTGATGGAAGATCTTGGCAGCGGCGCTTTTATCGATCTAAGCCGGTACGGCTTGCCCAAGGAACCGATCGTCGCGGAAAGAATTCAAGCCGGCGCAAGCATCGTGACGTTTAGCGGCGATAAAATTCTCGGCGGCCCGCAGGCGGGCCTGATGGTCGGCAAAAAAGATTTGATCGGCAGGATGAACACGAATCATCTGCAGCGCGCCCTGCGCTGCGGCAAGCTGACTTTGGCCGGGCTGGAAGCAACCTTGCGCCGCTACCGCCAGTCGCCGAACATCGTCGAAGAAATTCCCACGCTTCGAGCGTTTACCCGGTCTGTCGAAGAAATTCGCGCGACCGGCGAACAGTTGCTGCCGAAGCTCCAGGCGGCGCTCGGCGCCGAATTCCAGATCCAACTCGAAGACTCAACGGCGCAAATCGGCAGCGGTGCTCTGCCGACCGAAGAGCTGCCGACGGTCGTCGTCAGCGTCGCCAATCCGAAACTCACCGCCAACACCATCGCGCAAAAATTCCGCACGGCCGATCCGCCGATTATTGGTAGAATCAAGAACGATCGTTTTCTCCTTGATCTTAGAACAATCTTTGACGCAAACGATCTGATCCCGCACTTTGAACGAGATGAAAAGCGGTCGTGATAAAAGACGACCCGCAATCGAAAATCCTAAATCGAAAATCCAAAATTAAATCATGCCTTACATCATCGGCACTGCCGGCCACATCGATCACGGTAAAACCAGCCTGATCAAGGCGCTCACGGGCACCGACACCGACCGGCTCAAGGAAGAAAAAGAGCGCGGCATCTCCATCGATCTCGGTTTCGCCCATCTCGATCTGCCCGACGGCACTTCGGCGGGCATCGTCGACGTGCCCGGTCACGAGCGCTTTATCAAGAACATGCTCGCCGGCGCGCACGGCATCGATCTCGTGCTGTTTACCGTCGCCGCCGACGACGGCGTTATGCCGCAGACCGAAGAGCATTTGGACATTGTCCACCTGCTCGGCATCAAGCTTGCGCTTTTTGTGATTACCAAAGCGGATTTAGTTTCGCCTGCGCGGATCGCCGACATCGAGGAAGAGATCGATATCTTGACTCTCGGCACGACGCTGGAGAATTCTCCGAAGATCACCGTTTCGTCGGTCACCGGCCAAGGAATTTCCGAGCTCAAAGACCGCATCGCCGAACTTTTAAAAAGCCACGCCAAAGCAGCGCCGAACGGTTACTTCCGCCTGCCCGTCGACCGCGCCTTCGTAATGCAAGGGCATGGCGTCGTCGTTACCGGCACAGCGCTCAGCGGCGAAGTCAAAGTCGGCGAGCAAGTGCGCTGCCTGCCGGGCGATTATCTTTTTCGCGTGCGCAGCCTGCAAGTTCACGGCAAACCCGTCGACACGGCGGTATGGGGACAACGGGTGGCGATCAATCTCACCGGTCCCGAGCGCGCCTCGATCGAGCGCGGTCAGGTGATCTGTCACGAGAAGCTGACGCTGACTTCGGATCGTTTCGATGCATTTCTGGAAGTCCGGCCGGCAGCGGCCAAGGGCATCAAAAATCATCAGCGAGTGCGCATTCATCTCGGCACCGCGGAACGGCTCGGCAAAATTGTCGTTCTCGGCAACGCGGAAAAAATCGAGCCCAAACAATCGGCCTATTGCCAAGTCATGCTCAACGAGCCGCTGCTGGTCTTGCGCGGCGACCATTTCATCGTGCGCGACGAGACTGCGCGGCGAACTTTGGCGGGCGGGCTGGTGATCAATCCCTGGGCGAAACGCCACAAACGGAGTGATCGCGAGCTGAGTAACCGGTTGGAAGCGTTGCACCGCGGCGACGTAGGGGCGCTCACTCAAGCCTTTATCGATGCCAGCGAATTGTTCGCGGCGCCGATCGACGCGATTCATCAATTTCTCAACATCAGGGAAGAACAGATGCGCGATGCCATCGACACGATGAAACCGCTGCGAGTCTTGAATGCGGAAGGCGAAAAAGTTTACACAACCGAACAAAAGTGGCGGCGCATCAACGCACAAATCGTCCAGTCATTAAAGGATTTTCACGCCGGTCATCCGCTCCTGCCCGGGATGGACATGGAAGAATTGCGCGGCAAGCTGGTTTATGAATTGTCCCCGAAGATTTTCCGCCTGCTCGTCGACACCATGATCGAAGAAAAATTGATCGCCAAGGAAGACAACCTGCTGCGCCTTGCCAGTCACCGCGTCCAGCTCGGCGGCCAAGAAAAGACGCTGATGGACAAAATCAAAAAACTCCTCGGCGAACAGCCGCTGGCACCTCCGGATCTGAAAGAGATCGAAAAGCAGGCCGGCGTGCCGCGCCCCCGTTTGAATGAAGTGATCCGCCTGCTGGAACGAGACGGCTCGATCGTCCGCGTCACCACTGACATGTATTTTCTGGCGAGCAGCATCGCAACGCTTAGGCAAAGATTAAAAGAATATTTAACTGCGAAAGGCGAAATGACCGCGGCATCGTTCCGCGATCTGATCGGCTCCAGCCGCAAGTACACGATCCCGCTCCTGGAATACTTCGATCGTGACGGACTGACAATTCGTATCGGCGACATCCGCCGATTGAAATCTGCGCCGACGAGTGAAAAGCCTCTCTCACCGCGTTGAATTTGACCATTGATCGCACTAAAGTAATCGCATCATGATCCTAAAAAAGAGAAAAGCTGTGCGCCTGACGCAAGAGGTCAAAGCCGCCGGCTGAGCAGCAAAGCTCGGCCCTGCCGACCTCGCGCAAGTCTTGCACGAGCTGCCCAAGTTCAAAAATTCCGACATGCTCGTCGGCACCGAAACCGGCGACGACGCCGGGGTGTATCGACTGCGCCCCGACCTTGCGATCGTCAACACGGTGGACTTTTTTACGCCGATCGTCGATGACCCCTATATCTTCGGGCAGATCTCGGCGGCGAACTCGCTAAGCGATGTTTACGCCATGGGCGGCGATCCCGTAACCTGCATGAACATCGTCTGCTTCCCCAAGGGCAAAATGGATATCGAGATCCTGGGTGAGATCCTCAAAGGCGGCGCGGAAAAGGTCAAGGAAAGCGGCGCGGTTGTCATCGGCGGCCACAGCATTATCGATGAAGAAATTAAATTCGGCATGGCGGTCACGGGCGTGATCCATCCCGACAAAATTTTTCGCAACGTCGGCGTCCAGGAAGGCGATGTGCTGATTCTGACCAAAGCGCTCGGCACCGGCATCGTTGCCACAGCGCTCAAGAAAGGCAAAGCTTCGGATGAGAGCGTCAACGAAGCGGTGCAGTCGATGACCACGCTGAATGCCGCGGCATCTTTCGTCGCGCGCAAACACTCGGTGCACGCCTGCTCCGATGTCACCGGCTTTGGCATACTCGGCCACGCCCTCGGAATGGCCAGCGGCAGCGGCGTCACTCTAGTGATCGAATCGGCAAAAATGCCGCTCCTGCGCGGCGCGCCGCGTTTGGCTGAGAAAGGCTACATCACCGGCGGCTGCAAACGGAATAGAGAATATCTCAGCGATAAAATGACCATCGACAAATCGATCCGTGAAGGGCTCGTCGAGATCGCTCTCGATCCCCAGACGTCCGGCGGCCTGCTTCTCGCCGTCGCCAAGCGACACGCCGCCAAGTTGGTTGAGGATCTGCATGCGGCCGGCGTCACCCATGCAACCGAAGTCGGTTACGCCACCTCGTTGCAAAAAGCCTGGGTGCGTTTAGTGTAATCCGTTTCTTCCGGCGGTTTTTGTAGCTAACTGCTAACGGTCATCCGACGATTTCAATAACCCTGTCGTGGCGATCACGCTGCGAGCCAAAGTGACACGCAAACTTTTTTTGGATCGTTCATCGTCCGGCCGCCGAGTAATCCGCGCGATGCTTTGCTAAGCTATTTTTGATCCGACTGACATGGTGACTCCCGACCTGCTGAAGAATTTCGCGCGACTCTACAACCTCCAGACCGTCTACCGTGACGGCTTCGGTCAAGTGCGCGCCGCGCCCCCAGAGGCGATTATTGCCGTGCTTAAATCCCTCGACGCGCCGGTCAAGTCGAGCGACGATCTTCCCAGTGCCCTGCGCGAACGGCGTCAGAACCTCTGGCAACGCGCCATCGAACCGGTGCTCGTTGCCTGGCAAGGCAAGCCGCTAAGTTTCAAAGTGCGCCTGCCGCAGCGGCTCGCCGAGACAAAAGGAAAATACCAAGTCGTTCTCGAAACCGGCGAGCTGCAAGCGGGCGAGTGCAGCGATGAGCCGGGCGGGCGCGTCTGTGCCCGCGAGGTCGAAGGAGTAGGCTACCTGGTTCGAAGCCTTGTTATTCAAGCGCAAATTCCCCTCGGTTATCACCGGTTAAAGCTTCGGCTCGGTGATCTTCATTTGGAATCGTATGTAATTTCGGCGCCGCCTCAAGCCTACGCCTCGGTGAACACCAACGACGCTAAGGCATGGGGCGTTTTCTGTCCGCTCTACGCTCTCAACTCGGCGCGGAGCTGGGGTGCCGGCGATTACACCGATCTCGCGACATTTGCTGGCTTTGTCGGCGAGTTGAAGGGGCAAGCCGTCGCCACCCTGCCGATGCTCGCGAGCTTCTTGGACGAGCCGTTCAATCCGAGTCCCTACGCCCCTGTGAGCAGGCTCTTTTGGAATGAGTTTTATCTCGACGTGACGAGGATCCCGGAGTTCGCCCAGTGTCCGGAGGCGCAAGCCGTCGTCAACTCCGCCGGGTTTCAACGCGACTTAAACGATGCCCGGGCGCAATTGGTGGTTGACTACCGAAAGTGCATGGCTCTCAAACGTCAGGCGATCGAGGAGCTGTTAAAATTTCTTCTGAAAAAAAACTCCAAGCGCCGGACGAGCTTTAAAAAGTACGTGACAACTCATCCCATGGCGCGGGACTACGCCGCCTTTCGCGCCAAAGTTGAGAGCGAACGCAAAGTCTGGTTCTATTGGCCGTCCGCCGCCTGCGCCGGCACACTAACCGCCGATGACTATGATGAGGGCGCTTATCAGTACCATCTTTACGTCCAGTGGCAATGCGACGAACAAAAGCGCTGGTTGCGCGATGAGGCGAAAAAGAACGGCGCGACGCTTTATCTTGACTTCCCTCTCGGCGTAAATCGCGACGGTTACGATGTCTGGCGCGAGCGGAATCTATTCGCCTTGAGCGCCAACGGCGGTGCTCCGCCCGACAGCTTATTCGTGAAGGGCCAAGACTGGGGCTTTCCGCCGCTTCATCCCGACGCCATCCGAGGCCAAGGATATCGCTACTACATCGATTGCATTCGCCATCATATGGCTTTGGCCGGGATGCTGCGCATTGATCACATCATGGGCTTACACCGCGCCTTCTGGGTACCGAACGGCTTCAGCGCCGCCGAGGGCTTATATGTTCACAATCAAGCACAAGAGTACTATGCGATCTTGTGCCTGGAATCACACCGCCACCACGTGCAAATCGTCGGCGAAAATCTCGGCACGGTGCCGTTCTATGTCGACGAAGCGATGGAACGCCATAAAATTCTCGGCATGCACGTGGGAATCTTCGGTGTGAACGCGGCTGCCGAGCCGACGCTCGACAAGGTCCCGGCGAATACCGTGGCAAGTCTCAATACCCACGACACGGCGACGTTCATGGGTTTTTGGACCGGTGCCGACATCCAAGATCGAGTCGAGCTTGGCTTGCTCGCAGAAGCGCAAGCGCAACAGGAGCATCAATACCGCGCAGCGCAGCGAGAAGCGCTGATTAAATTTCTCCGCTCGCGCGGTTCGCTGACTGACAATAGCGCCGACCCTGGCGCCGTGCTCGCCGCATGGTTGACGTTTCTAGCTCAGAATGATGAAGAGTTCTTACTGATCAACTTGGAAGACCTTTGGCTCGAACCGTTGCCGCAAAATACTCCCGGTACGTGGCAAGAGCGGCCCAATTGGCAGCGCAAAGCTCACCTCCCGCTCGAAACGATCTGCGAGATGGGGTCTGTCGTGGAAGTATTGAAGACAATCGGCGACATTCGTGGCCCCGATAAGATAAAATAATGATAATGTCACAACCACCGATCATCAGTCTGCTGAACGACGACGATCTCTATCTTTTTAATCAAGGCAGCCACTTTCGCCTTTACGAGAAGCTCGGCGCTCACCTCATTGCCGGAGAAAACACCGGCACCTATTTCGCCGTTTGGGCGCCTGATGCCGAGCAGGTTTTCGTCCTGGGTGATTTCAATCAGTGGCATCGGGATAGCCACGCGCTTATGCCCAAGGGCCAATCCGGCATATGGGAAGGGTTTTTTCCCGACATGGGCAAGGGGGCTCTTTACAAATATCGCATCGTCTCGCGGTTCAACGGTTACCGAGTCGATAAAGCTGACCCGCTGTCGATATTCAACGAAGTGCCGCCAAAAACCGCTTCGATCGTCTGGGATCTCGACTACGCGTGGGACGACCATGAATGGATGGCCAATCGCCATCAGCGCAATCGCCTCGACAAACCGATGGCGATTTATGAAATGCACCTGGGCTCGTGGCGGCGCATCGAGCAGGAAGGCAACCGTTCGCTATCCTACCGCGAATTGGCGCCCCAGCTCGCCGATTATCTGCAAAAGCTGGATTACACCCACGTGGAATTCATGCCGGTGATGGATCATCCTTTTTTTGGCTCGTGGGGCTATCAAATTACCGGGTTTTTTGCACCGTCGGGAAACTTCGGCACGCCGCAAGACCTCATGTACTTGATCGATTACCTGCATCAGCGCGGCATCGGCGTCATCCTCGATTGGGTGCCTTCGCATTTTCCCAGCGACGAACACGGCCCGGCTTTTCTTGATGGCACCCATTTATACGAGCACGCCGATTCGCGTCAAGGCTACCATCCGGAATGGAACAGTTTTATTTTCAACTACGGACGCAACGAAGTTCGGAGTTTCCTCATCAGCAACGCGCTGTTTTGGCTCGACCGTTATCACGCCGACGGTCTGCGCGTGGATGGCGTGGCGTCGATGCTCTATCTCGACTACGCGCGCAAGGACGGCGAATGGGTTCCTAACAAATATGGCGGTCGCGAAAATATCGACGCCATCGATTTTCTGCGCCGGCTTAATGCCGCCGTCTACGAGCATTTTCCCGACACGCAAACTATCGCGGAGGAATCCACCGACTGGCCGATGGTGTCGCGGCCGACCTACGTCGGCGGCCTCGGCTTCGGTCTTAAATGGGACATGGGTTGGATGCACGACACGCTGCAATACATGTGCAAGGAACCCGTGCATCGCCGCTACCATCAAGACAAGCTCACGTTTCGAATGCTCTACGCTTTTCATGAAAACTTTGTCCTACCGCTCTCCCACGACGAGGTCGTCTACGGCAAGGGCTCCCTCTTGGGAAAGATGTCCGGCGATGATTGGCAGAAGTTTGCCAATCTGCGCGCTCTGTACGGCTACATGTATGCGCAACCGGCGAAGAAGCTCCTGTTTATGGGCGGTGAGTTCGGCCAGTGGCGCGAGTGGAGCCACGACGGGAGTCTGGATTGGGATCTGGTGGATTACCCGCTTCACAGCGGTGTGCAGCAATGGATTCGGGACCTCAATCGCCTTTACCGCAGCGAGCCCGCGCTGCACGAACTCGACTGCGAGCCGGCCGGCTTTGAATGGATCGATTGCGGCGACGCTGAAAGCAGCGTGGTGAGTCTAATCCGCAAGGGGAAATCCACTGCGAATTTAGTGCTTATGGTCTGTAACTTCACGCCCGTGCCGCGGCAAGAGTATCGGATCGGCGCGCCGCACGGCGGCTTTTGG
>Ga0207701_10005898_pt1 | contig 12264 bp, 9 predicted proteins | sample KBSSwiSSwithPhiX_FD_184294 | JGI IMG/M metagenome (GOLD analysis project Ga0207701, IMG submission 184294) | Switchgrass rhizosphere bulk soil microbial communities from Kellogg Biological Station, Michigan, USA, with PhiX - S5 (SPAdes) (version 2) | ecosystem: Environmental > Terrestrial > Soil...
GGTTGCTGTTATTGCATTCATGAGATTGTAGAAAGGGAAGGCTGCGCTTGGATGGGGACGCGGCAATAAACGGTGGTCCCCTTACCCGGGCCAGTGCGCACTTTGCACGAGCCGCCCATGCATTGCGCTCGGTAGCGCATGATTCGAAGTCCCATACCGTGGCCGTTCGTCTTCGAGTTAAAACCCTCGCCGTTATCTTGTACGGCCAAAAGCATGTCCCGATGACCGAATGTGAGTTGGATCAATACCTCGCGAGCAGCACCATGCTCCACAGCGTTCCGTACCGCCTCCTGAGCAATGCGGTAAAGTTGCGCCGCTATCGGCGCGCTAACTGGCAAGGATGCTCCATTGGCTGTTACCGTGCTTTTGACTCGGCAATTTTCACTGATGTTCATAGCCAGCGACTCCAAGGCGGTCTTCAAATCCCCCACTCCGTCAGCTCCCTCGAGACTCCGCGCGGTGAGACGCGCCTGTCTGGCTGCTTCGTTAGCGAGCCGCACTACGGCAGACGCCTTATCGGCTTCGGCAGGCCGATCTGGACGCAACTGTTCTTCAAGCAATTTTGCGCTTAACGCGATGCTGACGAGTTGTTGCCCTAGTCCGTCGTGCAAGTCATAGGCGATGCGGCGCTGTTCACGTGCACAACTCTCCACCACCTCACGTTCGAGGCGAGCGCGCTCCGCGACTTCTCGCTCGAGGAACGCGGTTTTCTGTCGCCTGAGCCGTTCAAGTTCACCGCGCTGCTGCTGTGCCAACGCCTCTGCCTCTTTTCGCGCCGTGATGTCCAGGCTGATTCCCGTAAGTCGCTTCGGCTTGCCGTGTTCATCCGCCTGCACGCGGCCCCGCGCGCAGACCCAGCGCATGGCGCCATCCGCCGAAATGAGCCGAAACTCTGCCTGGTAATCTTTGCAGCGTTGAATCGCCTCATTCACTGCCTGCCGAACTTTATCGCGATCGTCTGTGTGGAATCGGGAAATGAGCTCTTCGAATGTGATCCCTCCAGAAGCAGGAAAACCCAACTGCGCACGGCGCGTCGGGGAAACCCAGATTTCATCTTTCTCCAAATCCCACTCCCACATTCCCAGTTGGGCGGAGTCCGCGGCGAGGTTGAATCTTTTTTCGCTGACTTCCAATTCGCGGTTGAGACGCGCAGCCCGAGCCATATCTCTACTCAGCTCATACCCCATTGCGGCCACCACGCCCGTGTATGTGAACGCAAGGAAAAAGGGCGCTTCAATAATTCCCCAGATGACCATCGGAACGTGCCACGCCAGGATCGCACCAAAGACCATACTGCCGCCGATGAGCAGAGCGCGTCGCCTGTCACCGCGTCGCCACACCGTAATCGTCGCGTCAATCGCAAAAATAAGCAGCAAAAGAAGACAAACGTGACTAAGCAGACCCCATGGATTTGAGATGCCGACAGGCACTGAGACCATCTGGCCAACCCAGGAAAAGTGGTGGATCTCTGTAATCCTGGTGAAGTTGATACCCACTGGAAAAATGAAATTGAGAATCAACACCAGCGTCCGCACGACATAGATGCTCCAGGCCAGCAACGGTCGTCCGGCCTGTAGATAGAGCCGAACAAAAGCGACGAAAGACAGCGTGAGGACCCACACCGGCACATGGATCCAGCGGACCAAAAGTTGATATTGCTCCACCGTCGTCGCATTCAGCATTCGTAACTCAAATGCGGAAATGACCGCCGCCGCGACTGCGCTACAAGAAAACAGCAAATACACGCGGTTTGCGCGTTGTTTGGACCAGACCGCGGCATAGAACGCCGCCAGCGTTAGACACGCTCCTGAATTCATCGACCATAGAACGGTGACCCAACTCATAGTACGTAGAGACCGCGTCTATTGGCGATCACCATCTAGTTCGGATTCTGCAGGTTGAAGTTTCAAAAAAACTTCAGGTTTAAATCTCGAATGTCCTAGGCAGCGGAGTCTTGAAAGTGGGGCGACTTGCGTAAGGACCGATGAAATGAGATGCTTGGCGGCCTTGAGAGCGCAGAACCCCCCAGACGGTTTCGGCCAAGCGCGGTTCCTGACGACCCGCTGGAGCATTGTTCTATCCTGCTCGGATTCTGCAACTGACGAAGAGAAGGCCCATGCTGCACTTGCCGAACTTTGCAAGATTTACTGGCGACCGGTTTTCGCTTTCATCTGCCGGCAGGGGCACTCCGTTCCTGACGCCCAGGATTTGACTCAGGAATTTTTTGCAAAGGTGCTCAAAGGCCGCCTCCTTCAATCGGCTGACCGAAACAGAGGAAGATTCCGCTCACTTCTGCTTACCGCGGCGCAGCGTTTCCTGCACGATCAAGTCGATAAGCATCACGCACGTAAGCGGGGCGGCGACTTGCATTTCGTTTCCTGGGATGATTGGATGACCGAGGCGCCGTCCCACTTGTCGCTTCCAGAGAACGAATCTGATAAATGGTCGCCCGAAAGGGTTTTCGATGTGCGCTGGGCTGCAACGGTTGTCGAGCGCGCCTTGCGACGCTTAGGCGACGAGTGTGAAAAGCGCGGCCGACGACTTGTCTTCGATGTCCTGAGTAGTTGCCTGACTGCGGACCGGCAAGACGTGTCGTATGCAACGTTTGCGAAGACACTTGGCATCCAGGAAACGGCAGTGAAAAACCTCGTCCACCGGTTGCGTGAGCGTTATCGCGCTCTGCTGCGGGAAGAGGTTGCCGAAACGGTAGGCGGAGAAAACGAGATTGATGACGAGTTGCGCTATCTCTGTGCGGCCTTAAGCGCTGCGGAATAGAGTTCGGCATAAACCGGAACTTCTCGCCTTCGCCATGCAAAAAAACCCATCTGGCACGCGGTGCAATCGCGTAGTACCTCGATGCACAGGAATAATCGCTCGAACACTAAGTCTGTTGCAGTGTCAAATTCCGTTTTGCCGATTCAATATTTTCAGGACCCACGCGGCGTTGTGAATAACTTTTCAACAATCTGTAGATTTGAAGTTTGCAACGGTTAAAACTCGATTTATGATCACGGTCCGCTACATGACGTCGCCCGCTGGTTCCGTTTCTTTGCGTCTCCAGAATGAAACGGGCAACTGTACAGAGTGCGGATCGGCATCGCGCGTTGGTCGCGGGCTTTGTTTGAAATGCCTTCTCGCCACGGGTATGGACGGCAACGGCGAGCATGTTCCGGACAAGCCAACACTGGATGACCTGCTCGGCGAGATTCATGGTGACGACGCGGAGTGGCTCCTGGGGAATTATCAGATTCTGGAAGAAATCGGACGCGGCGGGATGGGCGTCATTTATCGCGCACGCCAACGGCATTCGCGTCGAATCGTGGCGCTCAAGCGCGTTTTATCTTACCACGCTGATTCCCAGGACACGCTAATGCGCTTTCGCCGCGAAGCCCAGGCAGCGGCGAACCTCGATCATCCCAACATCCTCCCCATCTATGAGGTAAGCGAGAGCCCCGAGGGGCTGCCGTTCTTCAGCATGAAGTTCGCCAGCGGCGGCAGTTTGCTCGATGCGGCGCCAGCATTGCGCAGCGAACCGCGACGCGCTGTTGCGCTAATGGCCAAAGTTGCTCGCGCCGTGCAATACGCGCATGAGCAAGGAATCCTCCATCGTGATCTCAAGCCCGGGAACATTTTGTTGGATGGCCGCGGCGAACCGATGGTCGGCGACTTCGGGTTGGCCAAATGGCTGGAGCCAACCGGCCGTTTAACACGCACACCGAGCATCTTCGGAACGCCAGGGTACATTGCGCCCGAACAGGTAAATGGGTCAGACAAAAAACTTACCTCAGCGGCTGATGTGTACAGTTTGGGCGCGGTTTTGTTTGATCTCCTAGCCGGCCGGCCGCCATTCACAGGTGAGCACGCGCTAAAAACTATTCACCAGGCGGCTGAAAAGCCGGCCCCCAGACTGCGCATTCTGGCGCCGGGGCTGGATCGCGACTTGGAAACCATCTGCGCAAAATGCTTGGAACGCGATCCGCTGGCCCGTTATCGCTCAGCTGGTGAACTGGCGGATGACCTCGAACGCTGGCTGCACGGACGGTCGATCGTCGCGCGTCCTGTTTCGCCGCCGGTGCATGTATGGCGTTGGATGCGGCGCAATCCGCTCGTCGCACAAATGGCTGCGCTTTTGCTGGCGATGGCAACTGTGGTGGGCGTGATGATTTCGAAAGCCCAAACAGTGAGCCCGCCTGCGGCAAGTGGGATTGCAGTTTTGCCGTTTGAAAGTTTAAGTCCGGACAAGCAAAGCGCGTTTTTCGCCGATGGCGTTTACGATGGTGTTTTGACCAAACTGGCGAAGCTTGCCAATCTGAAGGTGATCAACCACAACAGCGTCGCGAATTATCGCGGCGCGCGCGACACATCGCAGATCGGCCGCGCCTTGAACGTCGCTCATGTGCTGAAAGGAAGCGTTGAAAGAAAACCCGGCGTTATTCACGTAAATGCCGAACTCATTGATACGCGCAAAAACGCTCGCGTGTGGGCGAAGCAATACGATCGAAAGTTGAGCGATGTGTTTACGCTTCAGAGCGAGATCGCGCAAACAATCGCAGGCAAGCTGGGCGTGGCCGTTTCACCCGCGGCGAAGACTGCTCTTGAAGACGTACTAACCTCGGATCTGATTTCGTACGAGGCGTACTTGCGAGCCAAAGACCTGCTCTACGACATCGCATTGAGCACACGACAACAGGAAGATCTGTTTGATGCCGTAAAACTGCTTGACCAGGCGGTGGCGCGCGACCCGAACTTCTTCGATGCTTACTGCCAATTAGAGGGAGCGCATGATCGAATTTACTTTGGTGGGTTCGATCATACGGAGTCGCGTCTCAAATTATCTGAAACGGTAATTCAGTCGATCCAGCGGCTGCGCCCCGAATCGGGAGAAACCCATTTGGCTCTCGCTCAACATTATTATTGGGCATACCAGGATTACGACCGCGCCACGCAGGAGTTGGTGCTTGCCCATTTGACATTGCCTAACGAATCGCGGATTCCACTTTTGGCCGGCTACATTGACCGGCGTCAAGGTCGCTGGTTGGAGTCGCTCAAAGAAATCACGCAGGCGTTGGAGCTGAACCCACAGGATTTTTCCGTGCTTCAGCAAATCGCTCTCACATACGAGGCTTTGGGCCGCTATAAAGAGATGGCTGCCACTCTCGATCGTGTGCTGGCGATATCGCCGAAAGATGTCCTCAGCCGGGTACGACGAGCACTGGTGGATTTAGAAGGGCATGCCGACCCTCAGGCTTTCCACACGGCAGTGGACGCGATCCTGACCGAAGACGCGAACGCCTCACTGTGCTTTGTGAATCCATGGCTCTTTCTTATCTTGCGTGCGCCCGATCCAACGGTAACTCAGCGCGCCCTATTCAACATGACTGAGTGTGGATGCTTTGACGAAAGTGTTCCATTCCCCAGCGGCTGGTGCGAGGGTCAACTTGCCAAGTTCCGCGGCAATGACTCGGCAGCTCGAGCGGCGTTCAACAGCGCCAGAAACGCACTTGGCCAAACGATACAGAACCAACCCAATTATGCGGCTGCACTTTGCGCGCTTGGCGTGATTGACGCTGTACTTGGGAATAAAGAGGACGCGATTCGTGAAGGCGAACGCGCGGTGGAGTTGACGCCGATTAGCAAAAACGCCATTGAAGGCGGAACGCTGGTCCGATATCTCGCGGTGATTTATGCATGGACTGGTGACAAAGATCGCGCTATCCAACAATTAGCTCAGGCAACGAGGGAACCGGGCAGCCACATTAGCTACGGGTATTTACAGCTGCATCCGCTTTGGGATCCGTTACGAAGCGATCCGCGCTTTCAGGCTATCGTCGATTCGCTCGCACCAAAATAAGGGATCCCTCGTGCCGAGACGCGCGTCGTCGGTAACTTCGCCGGAAACGTTCTGCACAAACGCGGGGGGAAAGTCGGGAACCGCAAATTCATCGCCTTATCGGTAAGGGTGATTTGACTGAAACTGCGTGAAAACCCCCAAATCTGGGGTCTTCGATGTTTAGGGAATTTTACTTAAGGACGGGAATTTGTTCTTGACAGTTGCTCAAACTGCCGGTAGTCGCGGAGTTATGCATACTACCCAACCTACCCTGATCGTACGCCTGTTCGCTGCAACGCTGGTTGCTGTAGCCATTATCGGCCTCAGCGCATTTGCAATGCACGCGCCCATACAAACGCAAAGTCCTGTAACATTGAAGAGTATTCAAACCGACAGGTTAGAAACCTTCTACGCCGCCGCCCGCCCGAATTGCGCGTGGTTTAGGGAGATGGTCCTTCCAACCGGCGACAGCAAGCTGGCCGACAAACGCCCGAGTTGCGCTTGGTTTGTAGAGATGGTCCTCCCGACCGGCGACAGCAAGCTGATGACTGAGAACTTGAGATCAGTCGCAGCCACGCTTTAAAACTGCTGCGTAGCTACTGAACAGCGTGCCAGTCCCCAAGCCGGGACTGGCCGTATTGCGTACCGAACCGGCCGCCAACTCTCGTACCGTTTGGCACAGCCATCGTCTCCGGGACCACAGCATTCATCAATGTATTGGAAGCTAATTCAGGCGGCGTGGTTTGGACTACATTTCTTTTTACTGACCGCAGTTTGTTTTGCGGGGATATTTTGGTTGATAGCGCAGCGTTCGACAATTTTACCCGCAGCTTCTGATGAGTACGCGCGTAAGGCTGAGTTAATCGCTACCTGGTGTCTGGGAAAAGAGGCCCGTGCATCGAATCCGCTTCGAAGAGGCATCGCAACCTATCTGCATGCTGCTGGCATCCAGGCCGGGTACAGCTTTTTTGCACCTAATGTTCCCAATCACCACCGGCTCACCTTTGAATTGTCTTTTGATGACGGACGTGTCGAATACGAGTCACCGCATGTACGCAGCAAAGCCGCTGCACTGCGTTTGGACAGTTTGTTAGATAGGTTGCCTGAGGAACGTTACGAACCGGTTCGAGAGGCGCTCGTCAAGATGCTGGCGTTCTCTGTCTGGCGTGAGCACCCGGACGTAAAAAAGGTTCGAGCTACTCTCGAAGCTGTCCAATTACCAAGCGTCACTGAGTTCGAGCAAGGGAAAACGGAAACGCTGGAACCAATGTTCAGCTTCGATTTCAGTTTGCGTGGGGAAGAGTAGCAGTAGGCAATCACCAAGTGTCCTCACTGACTTCCTCTGCGGAATCCCATCTGAAGCTCAATGCGCTTCACAGGGGTTGGGAGCGTTTTGTCGGTTTTCTATTCCCATCAGAAAGTGACACATGGCTCACCGTGTTTCGGATCGGTTTAGGTCTGCAAGTTTTTATCTATGCGCTGTTCTTAAGAAGCGACTGGCATTATCTGTTCGCCAGCAGTGGAAAGGGTCTTGTCGGTCGCGAAGTAGGCGAAGCTATTACCTACTTTGAGAGTCCTTTCATCCCAAAGTTTGGCTGGCTGATCGCCGTCGGTCACACCTTCAACATCAGCGAAGAAACAGTGCTTACGGTTGCCTGGGTAGGCTTACTATCCGCGGGCTGTCTTTTGTTGTTGGGGCTGTTGTGTCGGCCAGCCGCGATTGTTGCGTGGTTTCTCCATCTATGTGCCGCCGAAAGCGGAGGGTTACTCGCCTATGGCGCCGATAACTTTATGACCACGGCGTTGTTCTACCTGATGTTATGTCCTTTGCCAGACCGTTACTCTTTCGACCACTGGGTGGCAAAAACAAAGCCGAAGAACCCACAGGCGTTAGGTTTTTGGCGGCGAGTGTTACAGGTAAATCTCTGCTTTGTTTATTTCATTGGCGGCCTGGCAAAATTGCTCGGCAGCGGCTGGTGGGATGGCTCCAATCTTTGGCGTGCGTTGATCCGCCCACCCTTTAACCTGGTCTCGCCGGATCTTTTGGTACAATTCAAATACGCTTTGCCTCTCTTCGGAATTTTGATTTGCCTGCTCGAAGTGAGTTATCCCGTTTTCATTTGGTTAAAAAAAACGCGTTGGATTTGGCTTGGTTGCATTTTGGCGATGCATGCTTTCATAGGGTTGACGATGGGGCTTTACCTCTTCGCGCTCGTCATGATTGTCATGAACGTGGCGGCATTCGGCGTTCCCGATGCAAGCTGCAGAGCACAGCCGGGTTCAAGACGTCACGAGCAGTAGCTAGCGACACCAAACCTGGCCTTTGTGTCTGAAGAGGAGCAAAAGGATCTGCAGCCGCGCGACTAAATCATGCAGCTTCGAGTCTTGACACATACCGCCGAGTTGCCACAACATCGGCCACTTAGGGAACCGCCATATGAATTCAACGCCTCGTAGTCAAAATGTCTTGCTTTGTGTCGCCGCGATCTTCATCGCGAGTTGCGGCACCGCGACTTTTACGAAAACCGGAAGCGATGCTACCATCGAAAGCCTGCGCAATTTTGAACTTGCCTTTATCGACGAGTTCGCTGTGCCCGGCAAAAAATTCAACGCTACTGCGTTCAACGCGAAAGTGAACGAAGGCAACGCAAAGTTTCAGCAGGCGATTGCCGATGAGAAATTCACCGCGCGTCGTCCGGTCCTCGTCAATCTCAAAGGACAGTTCGATGCTGACGCCGCGCATCTGCGAAGCAAAGCCAGTCGCGGTAAGATCACTCCAGCGCTGGCAACCGAGATGAAGAACGACGTCAACAAGACTTACGATCATGCCCTCGGCCGGTAAACCGAAACGCAGGAAAGCTTCCGGGAAGACTTCGCGGAAAAAATCAGAGCTCGACTCTGCACTTAGTCAGATCAGCGACGAATCGGTCGCGGAGGCAAAAGACGAATTTCAGGATTTGCTCGCGCAGGCGAAAGGCGACACTAGCGAGCTCGTCCGGCAAAATGCAGAGGAACTCGATCGGCGTCTAGTACTCCTAAAAAAGCGAAAGATCGACAAGGAGGATTTCGATTTCTTCATAGAGAACCAAAAGCGCGATCTTCGGGTTTATGTTGACAGCCAACCGGCACAGGCGCAGGAACGCGCCGAGAAACTGACGCTCCGTGTGCTCGAGATAGCTGCGAAGGTGGCTATCGCGTTGATTTAGCCGTCACGACTGATGCGCTGAGGACAGCGCACGCTACACGTTGTTTTGCGCTTATCGGTTACGCTTCATCAGCTCGCGCAAGCGATCGTGCGGAAGGGCTTCCACATGGTGATTATCGCGGCCGGTCATTGAATGGTTGTCCACCAGCGCATTTACGACCGCTTCTTCTGTGGCCTGGACCACACCTGTAAAAAGCGGATCCATCAGATCATTCGGAATTGTTTGAACGTTATGCGTCACTTCATCCGGATTCGCCGAGTTTGGATTTGCCGTTGAAAACGCGACGAACAAATCACCAGAACCATTTCCGGAAACTGTTCCCGTTCGCGCAAGCCCAAGCGACACACGCCGGGCCAGTCGTTTTAGTTGGTTAGGCAGCAGTGGTGCATCTGTCGCCACGACAGCGATGCACGAGCCGCTCTCTTGTTTATAAACTTCGCCGGGAATTTCCTTTCCGATCGGCACACCGGCAATGACGAGCTGCGAACGCCGGCCGAAATTTGCCTGTAGAAATACGCCCACTACAAAGCTCCGCGATGGAGCGTCTTTGGAAGTGCGAATATTGATCACGCGCGAAGCCGTCCCGTTTCCGCCTTTGAACTCATAGCAAATCATCCCGGTTCCGCCGCCTACGCTCCCCTCTTCAATGACTCCAGTATGCGCAGTGTCCAAAGCATGAAATACGCCCTCCGATTTCACGTGAAAACCATTGATGTCGTTAAGCCAACCGTCCCACGTTTCGGCAACGACTGGTAAACTCCACCAGTATCCGGTCGTGTCGGGCGCGCCGTGCTTGATTCGCCAGGCAATGACCGCGTCACGCGCGACACCAACGCTATGCGTGTTCGTAATCACAATTGGCCCTTCCAAGAACCCGCTTTCGTCTAACCACGCGGTGCCTGTCATTTCACCGTTGCCGTTTAAGCTGAAATAGCCGGCGTAAACCGGGTCATTGAGAGAATCGTGCCCACGCGGAATGATTGCGGTAACGCCGGTGCGCACCGGACCCTTGCCAACTTCCAGTTTTCCGTCACCACTGATCAGGCTCGTGTACCCCACCTCCACACCCGGAACATCTGTGATCGAGTTCAATTTGCCGGGCGTGCCATCGAACGGCACCCCGACATCGCGCGCGCGAACAACCTTGACCTCGGAGAGCTGCTTTACCGGCGGCAGTGATTTAATCGGCTCGCGCCCCGAAAGCTCGAGTCCGAACAAAACGGTGAGAGTCAAAAGACCTAAGATACGTTTTTGCATCAGCGACTGTTCATCTAACCCAATCCGCCGAAATCGAAAAGCATGCTTTGATCTGAATCAAACCGGAGTTAGACTAAAAGGTCATGCGCAGAGCCGGCCTGATTACTTTATTGATTATTTGTCTCGTGACCTTTCTCTGTCCTCAGGTGGCCAAACCAAGCGTAATTACGGTGGCAAAAGCGCCCGATTGCTGCTCCAAGATGCCAGGCTGTAAAATGAAGCCTGAGCAAACGTCGAATCATGATCCCTGTGGACACAAATCGCAGCCTAATAATTGTTGCACAGTCTCGTGCTCGACACTGATTCTTTTCTGTCCGATCTCAGAAAAGTTCGCTACCCCACCTTTTAACGGCCACACTTTTGCAATCGACGACGCAACTCCGTCTGAACGAATCGAACAGCCTCTGACACCGCCGCCGCGGATTTGATTCTCTTCAAAGCGTTTGGCTCGGCGCAAAACATGCGCGCTCTGTGCGCGCGAGTTTACGCAGCCGAGGATTCACGAAATCTCAACAGGAGAGAATTATGAAATATCTGCTCTTGATTGCAGCTGTTATGACGCTGACGAGCGCGACGATGATCTCGTCCAGTGACACAGGCTGCTGTAGTGGCGGCGCCTGCTGTCCCGGCGCTTGCTGCATGACAACCCGATAATTCGGGGAGTTTGAAAGGGCCCCGCCGGGAAACTGGCGGGGCCTCTTTGCTCGGTCAACACCGCTGTGCCGAACGGATGCTCGACCAAAGCGGTCGGTTTTGCACAGGCTTTCGCCGGCGCGTGTTTCCGTTTAGATTAAGCGCGTGAGTTACGAGGTTTTCGCCAGAAAATATCGGCCGCAGACTTTTGACGATTTAGTCGGCCAGACCCACGTCTCCCGCACGTTGAAAAATGCGGTGGCGCAGAACCGGCTCGCGCACGCATATCTTTTTGTTGGCCCGCGAGGCGTTGGCAAAACTTCGACCGCACGAATTTTGGCGAAGTCGCTCAACTGCATCAAGGGCCCCACTGTGACGCCGTGCGGAGTGTGCGATAACTGCCGCGAGATCGCCGGAGGCAATAGTCTGGATGTGATCGAAATCGACGGCGCCAGTAACAACAGCGTCGAGGACGTGCGCCAGTTACGCGAGAATGTTCGTTATGCGCCGGCTAAAGGGCGATACAAAATCTATCTCATCGACGAGGTGCATATGCTTTCGTCAGCCGCGTTCAATGCCCTTTTGAAGACATTGGAAGAGCCACCGGACCATGTGAAATTTATTTTCGCTACGACTGAGCCGCAGAAAGTTCTGCCAACCATTCTCAGCCGTTGCCAGCGATTCGATCTGCATCGCATCCCGGCAAATCTCATCGCGCAGCATCTGCAATTCATCGCGAAAAAAGAGAAGATCACGTTGCAACCTGCGGCCGCGCATGCGATTGCACGCGGCGCAGAAGGCGGCCTGCGCGACGCAGAGTCGATGCTTGATCAGCTCGTTGCGTTTTGCGGAGAAAAAATTGCCGAGAATGATGTGCTCAATGTTTTCGGATTCACCAGCGAACAAACGGTAAGCGATCTGACAGGGCGGATTTTGCGCGGCGAAACACCGGAAGCAATCGATCTGTTGCACGAGCAAAGCGAAGCCGGCAAAGACATGATGCGGCTAATGGCTGACTCGATCGCGTATCTGCGCGATCTGCTCGTGTTCAAAGCCAAACCCGATGCACTAGACGAAGACGTTGATCCTGACGTTCAGAAATCGCTAGCCACACACGCGGAGCTGATTTCCACCGACCGTTTGCTCGAGTTGATCGACCAATTCGCCGCAGCCGAAGGGCGGATGAAATGGGCGCCTAACAAGAAACTCCATTTCGAAGTTGCGATCATCAAGGCGATCCAGAGTCTTGGACAAGCGACCCTCGACGAGGTGATCGAGAAATTAGGCGAGCTTCGCGATGGGGATAAGGCGCGCCCGCCGGTCGCGCCGCCAAGGAAA
>Ga0207701_10005900_pt1 | contig 12262 bp, 10 predicted proteins | sample KBSSwiSSwithPhiX_FD_184294 | JGI IMG/M metagenome (GOLD analysis project Ga0207701, IMG submission 184294) | Switchgrass rhizosphere bulk soil microbial communities from Kellogg Biological Station, Michigan, USA, with PhiX - S5 (SPAdes) (version 2) | ecosystem: Environmental > Terrestrial >...
AAGACGATGCAGCGGCCTTTGGGTCTCGCGAGGCCATTAGCGAGGCGACGCTGTCGCCGGATGGAACGAGCGTACTTTACGTAACGCCGGGTCCTGGCCCGAAGACCTATGCGGTCATCTCGAATCTCGTGACCGGCAAAAGCATTCCGATGACCAGCTCTGACGGCAGTCCGGAAAACCTGCGCTGGTGCAATTACTCCGCGCCGGACCGCGCCGTCTGCCGCGTGAGCTGGAACTCGCGCGACCCGGAAGGTGACATTCTTGGCTTTGGCCGCCTCATCGCGGTCGATCTGGACGGGAAGAATGCGAAGCTGCTGGGCCAGCCAAGCAGCTGGTACGACGCCGGACTTCGCCAGTTCGACGGGACGATCCTGGACTGGAACGGCTCGCGTGACGGAACCGTTCTGATGCAGCGCGAATATGTCCCCGAGGAAGGCAAGATCGGCAGCCATATCGTTCGCGAGAAGCAGGGACTGGGCGTCGACAGTGTCGATACGCGCAGCATCCGGTCGCTCTCGGTCGAACCGCCCAAGGACACGGCGTCCAACTACATGACCGACGAGCGCGGCAATGTGCGGGTCATGACCGTTCCGGACGTCAACCACAGCGGGACCTTCAGCGGCCGAGTAAAATATCTCTATCGGACCAAGTCATCGCGCGACTGGAAGACGCTCGCCGATTACGCCGACGTAGACAGCCAGATTCAGCCGCTGGCGGTGGATGCGGACATCGATGCCGTTTACGTCCTCAAGAACAAGAACGGCCGCCTGGCGCTCTATACGATCAAGCTCGACGGAACGCTGGCCGAGAGGCTGGTTGCTGAAAACCCGAACGTCGACATCGACGATGTCGTACGATTCGGCGATGGCCAGAGGGTCATCGGCTATACCTTCGCCGATCAGTCGCGGCACGCCGTCTATTTCGATCCAGAGTTCGAAGCGCTATCGGCGTCCCTTTCGAAAGCACTGCCGAAACTGCCACTCGTCAACTTCGTGGATTCGAGCGCCGACGGCCGCAAGCTCCTGATCTTTGCGGGCAGCGATACGGATCCGGGGCGCTATTATCTTTTCGACCGCGACAAGAAGACCCTGAACGAGGCGATGCTGGAGCGGCCCGAGCTCGAGGGACGTACCCTGGCCGAGGTGAAGTCGGTGACGATTCCCGGATCAGGCGGCGCGCAGATTCCAGCCTATCTGACGCTGCCGCCGGGAAAGGATCCCAAGAACCTGCCGGCGGTCGTGCTTCCGCACGGAGGGCCCGCCGCCCGCGATGAATGGGGTTTCGACTGGCTTCCGCAATTCTTCGCTGCCCGCGGTTACGCTGTCATCCAGCCTCAATATCGCGGTTCTGCCGGATATGGCGACAAATGGATGAACGAAAACGGATATCGGAATTGGCAGGCGTCGATGGCCGATATTGCCGCTTCGACACGCTGGCTCGCGTCGCAGGGCATTGCCGATCCGAACCGGGAGGCGATCGTCGGCTGGTCCTACGGCGGTTATGCGGCGCTGATGGAGGCTGCGACCGACCCGTCTCTCTACAAGGCGGTTGTCGCGATTGCGCCCGTTACCGACCTCCAGCTCTACAAGCAGGACTTCGCGCATTTCACGAGCTCGGAAATGATCGAACAGATGGTCGGCTCCGGACCGAACCTTGTCGCGGGCTCACCTCTCCAGCACGCTGCAGCGATCCAGGCACCAGTGCTACTGGTTCACGGCGACATGGATACCAATGTGCGAGCCTGGCATTCGGAGAAAATGGCGTCGGCGCTGCGCAGCGCTGGGAATAGCGTCGAATTCCTCGAATATAAGGGTCTCGATCACCAGCTCGACGATTCGACCGTGCGCAAAGAGTTTCTGACCCACATTGGCCAGTTGCTGGACCGCACGATCGGGCACTGAGGCGAATAAAAAAGGGCGGCCAAAGGGCCGCCCTTTTCGTGTTCGGGTCCGCTCAAGATTAGCGGCTGTAGAACTCGATCACGAGGTTCGGTTCCATCCGCACCGGATAGGGCACTTCATCCAGCGTCGGGACACGGGTGAAGGTCACCTTCGCGGTGCCGTCCGGAACGACGTAGTCGGGGACGTCGCGCTCGGCGAGGCTCTGCGCCTCGATCACGAGCGCCATTTCCTGCGCCTTCGGCCCAAGCTCAATGACGTCGTTGAGATCGACTCGGCGGCTGGCGATGTTGCACTTCACGCCGTTCACGCGGATGTGGCCGTGGCTGACCAGCTGGCGCGCGGCCCAGATCGTCGGCGCGAACTTGGCGCGATAGACGAGCATGTCGAGCCGGCGTTCCAGCAGCCCGATGAGGTTCTGCGAAGCGTCGCCCTTCATGCGGCTTGCCTCGACATAGGTCCGCTTGAACTGCTTTTCGGTGATGTCGCCGTAATAGCCCTTCAGCTTCTGCTTGGCGCGAAGCTGAACGCCGAAGTCGGACAGCTTGCCCTTGCGGCGCTGGCCGTGCTGGCCCGGACCATATTCGCGGCGGTTGACCGGGCTCTTGGGACGTCCGAAGACGTTCTCACCCATTCGGCGGTCGAGTTTATACTTGGCGCTAGAGCGCTTGCTCACGTTTCTTCTCCAATTCGCGTTTCAAATGTCCCGGGACCGCACCGCCTGCCCTTGCAGCAGACGCGATCACCGCTTCACCGGGAATGCGGGATCAATTGCGTGGCCCGCGCACCTAGGGGCGGACCACGTTCAAGTCAATGTCGCGTCAGCGGCGACGATTGAACGCCGAGATGTCTCTGACCCAGCACTCGCCCAACTCGCCATTGCGAACTTGCTCCACGGCGCGCTGGACGTCGGCCTCAGTGCGGCAGTCCGGCGGCCGAGAGGGATGCAGGTCCTTGTCGGTCACCGGCGTCGGGCCCCTCACCGGGTCGCGCAGTATCCCGCGATTGTCTCCGATAGCGCCACTGCCTGGCGCGATCATCATTGCCATCAGAAGATGAACCAGCATGGCGCTTCTCCTTCTTATTCAACGTCAGGAGGATGCCCTTCTAGGCGAGTCGGTGCAATGGGGAGCTAGTTTCGACGGCGGGGCGGGTTGACGAGCGCCCGGATCACGCCGCGCACCGCTTTCACCTCGCGCGATGACCAGCCCGTCTTGGTAAAGATGGTCCGCAGCGTGTTGCGCGTCGCCTGCGTACGCGACGGAGGATGGAAATAGCCCTTTTCGACAAGTGCCTCGTCGAGCTGGCTGACAAGCCCGTTCACTTCGCCATGCGGGGCCGGCGGCTCGAGTTCCTTGGCCGGCGGCACCGCAAGTTCGGCGGTCTTCGACCACTCGTACGCGAGCAGGATCACCGCCTGTGCGAGGTTCAGGGAGCCGAAGTCGGGGTTGATCGGGACGGTGACAATCGCGTTGGCGAGCGCGACTTCCTCCGTCTCCAGCCCTGACCGCTCGGCGCCGAACAAGATTGCCGAGGGTGTTGTGGAACGGGCCATGTCACCCGCCATCGCCTCAGGCGTCAGCACCGGCATGACCAGGTCGCGCCTCCGGACGGTTGACGCGTAGACGGTCGAACAGTCTGCAATCGCTTCTTCCGCGGTCTCGAAGACCCGTGCTCGCTCCAGCACGATGTCGGCGCCGCTTGCAGCCGGACCGGCCGACGGATTGGGCCAACCGTCGCGGGGATTCACAAGCCGCATGTCGGTCAACCCGAAGTTGAGCATCGCCCGGGCGGCCTTCCCGATATTTTCGCCGAGCTGAGGCCGGACCAGAACGATGGCGGGCGGCGGGGCGCCTTTAGCTGCCATCGCCGACCGCGCCGGCGATCTCTGCAAAATCGCCCGGCTCGCTGAAGTCCTTGTAGACGCTCGCGAAGCGAATGTAGGCGACATGGTCGATGGCCTTGAGGCCGTCCATGACCGCTTCCCCGATCTGGCTCGTCGTGACCTCATCCCCTCGAGTTTCCAGCTGTCGCTGGATCGACGTGATCAGGCGGTCGATGCGCTCCGCGGGAACGTCGCGTTTGCGGCAGGCAATGGCGATGGATCGCTCGAGCTTGCTGCGGTCGAACGGCTCGCGCTCGCCATTCTTCTTCACCACCGTCAGGTCGCGCAGCTGCACCCGTTCGAACGTTGTGAAGCGCGCTCCGCAGTCCTCGCACTGGCGCCGGCGACGGATCGACGCGCCGTCTTCCGACGGGCGGCTGTCCTTCACCTGACTGGCTTCGTGCGCGCAGAAGGGGCAGCGCATGGGCGGTTACGAGTCCTGGTAGATCGGGAATCGCGCGCAAATATCGCGAACCCGGCCGTTCACCTGCCGCTCGACTTCGCCATTGTTCTCAAGACCTTTCGATGCCAGTCCGTCGAGGACGTCGGCGACCATGTCGGCGATTTCGCGGAACTCCGCCTCGCCGAACCCGCGGGTCGTCCCTGCAGGCGAACCGACGCGGATGCCGCTGGTTTTCACCGGTGGAAGCGGGTCGAACGGCACGCCGTTCTTGTTGCAGGTGATACCCGAGCGCTCGAGGCTCTCGTCCGCATCTTTTCCGGTAAGCCCCAGGGGACGAAGATCGACCAGCGCCAGATGGGTGTCGGTCCCGCCCGCGACGAGGTCCGCTCCGCGCTCCTTCAAGCGGTTGGCGAGCGTCTTCGCGTTGGCGATCACCGCCTTAGCGTAGGTCTTGAACTCCGGCTGCAAAGCTTCGCCGAAGGCGACCGCCTTCGCGGCAATGACGTGCATCAGCGGACCGCCCTGCAAGCCGGGGAAGACGGCGGAATTGATCTTCTTGGCGATGGCCTCGTCATCGGTGAGCACCATGCCGCCGCGAGGTCCGCGGAGCGTCTTGTGCGTGGTGGTGGTGACGACGTGCGCATGGCCAAAGGGCGTCGGATGCTCGCCGGCAGCGACCAGCCCCGCAAAATGCGCCATGTCGACGAACAGCAGAGCGCCGACCTCATCGCAGATCGCACGAAAGCGCGCGAAATCGAGGTGCCGCGGATAGGCGGACCCGCCGCAGATAATCATCTTCGGCTTATGTTCTTTGGCGAGACTCTCGACCTCGTCGAAGTCGACCAGATGATCCTCTTGCCGAACGCCATATTGAACGGCATTGAACCACTTGCCGGACTGCGCGGGCGGCGCTCCGTGGGTGAGATGCCCGCCTGCGGCGAGGCTCATGCCCATGATCGTGTCGCCGGGCTGCAGCAACGCCATCATCACGGCGCCGTTCGCCTGCGCGCCGGAATGCGGCTGCACATTGGCGAAACCGCAGCCGAACAGCTGCTTCGCCCGCTCGATAGCCAAGGTCTCGACCGAGTCAGATGGGCCGCAGCCCTGATAGTATCGGCGGCCCGGATAGCCCTCGGCATATTTATTCGTGAGGACCGATCCCTGCGCTTCGAGCACCGCGCGGCTGACGATATTCTCCGAAGCGATGAGTTCGATCTGCGTTTGCTCGCGGTGGAGTTCGGCCTTGATCGCGTCGGCGACGGCCGGATCAGCATCGCGCAGATGATCCGTGAAGAAGCCCTTCGGCTGGACGTCGTTCAAATTGGCTGCACTGGCCATTGGTCAGTCGCTTTCCTGCAGGAGCTGTGAGAGCTGGTCGACGCGGCGCTGGTGCCGGCCTCCGGCGAAGTCGGTTCCGAGAAATTCCATGACGCAGGCCTTGGCCATGTCACTGCCGATCAGTCGTCCGCCGAACGCGATCACGTTGGCGTCGTTATGCTCGCGGGACAGCCGCGCGGACAAGGGATCGTCGACCCGAGCGCAGCGGCAATGCGGATTGCGGTTCACGGCGATAGAGATTCCGATTCCTGACCCGCAAACCGCGACGCCCCTGTCGGCTTCACCCGAGGCGACAGCGTTCGCCAGGCGGGCGCCAAATTCAGGATAATCGACGCTTTCCGGGCCGTTTGTGCCGAGGTCGAGAATAACGTGCCCGCTGTCGCGAAGCCACGCAGCCAGCTCGTCCTTGAGGGCGAATCCGGCATGATCGGAAGCGAGGGCAATGCGCATGACGAGTGAGTAGGCGAAGCCCGCCGGATTCGCCAGCCTCAGGCAGCTTGGAGCAGTTCCATCTCCAGCCGGCCCCAGATCTCGACGAGCGCGTCCGTAAGTTCGTCCATCATCTCGGTCGAATGGCAGGGCCCCGGGGTGAAGCGAAGCCGCTCCGTCCCGCGCGGTACGGTCGGAAAATTGATGGGCTGAACGTAGAGCCCATATTCGGCGAGCAGGATGTCGCTGATCCGCTTCGCCTTCGCGGGACAGCCGACGAGGAGCGGAACGATGTGCGTGACGCTCGGCATCACCGGAAGGCCGGCCAGCGCGAATTTCTTCTTGAGCATCGCCGCCGCGGCCTGCTGCGCTTCCCGCTCGGCGGATGAGATCTTGAGGTGGCGGACGCTAGCCAGCGCTCCAGCGACCAGCACCGGCGAAAGCGATGTCGTGAAAATGAATCCCGGCGCATAGCTTCGGATGCAGTCGATAATTGTCCGGCTAGCCGCGATATACCCGCCCATCACGCCGAACGCCTTACCGAGCGTTCCCTCGATGATCGTCAGCCGATGCGCATTTCCATCCCGTTCCGAGATGCCTCCCCCGTGCTCGCCGTACATCCCGACCGCATGCACCTCGTCGAGATAGGTCAGAGCTTCATATTTGTCGGCCAGGTCGCAGATTGCATCGATCGGCGCGATGTCGCCGTCCATCGAATAGACGCTCTCGAAGGCGATCAGCTTCGGCGTTTCCGGATCACATTCGAGTAGAAGCTGTTCGAGATGTTCGACGTCGTTGTGACGGAAGACCCGCTTCTCGCAGCCCGAATTCTTGATCCCGGCGATCATCGACGCGTGATTGAGCTCGTCGGAGAAGATGACGCAGCCGGGAAGCAGTTTTCCGAGCGTCGATAGTGCTGCCTCGTTCGAAACATAGCCCGACGTGAAGAGGAGGGCGGCCTGCTTGCCGTGGAGCGCCGCAAGCTCGGCTTCCAGCTCGATATGGAAATGGGTGGTACCGCTAATGTTGCGGGTTCCGCCGGATCCGGCCCCGACCTCGTGAAGCGCAGTCTCCATCGCCTTGATGACTGCGCCATGCTGTCCCATGCCCAGATAGTCGTTGGAGCACCAGACCGTGACAGGCTTGGGCCCATTGCCGCCAAAGCAATGGGCGTTGGGATAGGACCCCTTGGTCCTGAGGATGTCGATAAAGACGCGATAGCGGCCCTCGCCGTGGAGCCGTTCGATCGCCGATTTGAAAATGCTCTCGTAATCCAACTTGACTGTCCCACGGCCTCGCGAGGGCCTTTAACTCCCACGAGCGGGCATTTCCACCCTCTCTGAGGGAGGCCTACAAAGTCCTGACATCGGTCAATCCATAGTCTGCCAATGCGGCCAATAAGGTCTGGCGCGGGGGACCGCCGGTGAACACCGCAATTCCGCCCGGATAGTCGACCGGCCAGGGCTGCTCGCGAGTGAGATACTGGATGCGCCGCGCGATCCCCGCGCCGCCGTCCACCCAGGCGAGGCCCGAGAATGACTCTTCGAGCTCTTGGGCCAGAAGGGGGAAATGCGTGCAGGCGAGGACCACGGTATCGATTTCCCCGCCCTGATCCTGCTCGAAAAGCGGAAGTGCGGCGCGGCGAACCTCCTCGACCGAAACCTTTTCTCCGGACAGCTTGGCTTCAGCGAGCGCCACAAGCGCGGGCGATCCGTGGCGAAGCACCCTCGAGCTGCCCGCGAACTGCGCGGCAAGAGCGTCGACATAGGGCTGACGGATCGTCGCTTCCGTTCCCAGAACCCCAATGACTCCGCTCTTCGTCATCTCGGCGGCAGGTTTGATCGCGGGGACTGTGCCAACCACCGGCACGTCTAACGCTGCCCGCACATGATCCAGCGCGATCGTGCAGGCCGTATTGCAGGCGATGACGACCAGCCGCGGCTGAAAGCGCTCTACCAGGCGACCGAGGAGCGCGGGAACCCGGGACGCGATCTCGGCCTCGCTCTTCGTGCCGTAGGGAAAGCCTCCACTGTCCGCGGCGTAGACGATTGGCGCTGTCGGCAGCAGCTCACGCGTCGGACCAAGGACGGATAGTCCACCGACTCCGGAATCGAAGAAAAGCAGGGGTGCGGCCGGATCCATCGAGAGCGCATTTGACTGACAGCGAACTCGCCTGCAACTGTCGCGCGATGGCGGGGGACCTACAACTACAGATGCTTCTGGCGCTTCTGGTCGGCTATTTGCTCGGCTCGATCCCGTTCGGGCTCATCCTGACGCGCCTTTCCGGGAAGGGCGATGTCCGGAAAGTGGGCTCCGGCAATATTGGCGCGACAAACGTCTTGCGGGCCGCCGGAAAAGGAGCGGCCGCCGCCACCGTGGTCTTCGATACGTTGAAGGCGACCGCCGCGGTGCTGATTGCCCGCGCTCTCTGGCCCGGCACCGAAGTCTTCGCGGCCGCCGGTGCACTGGTGGGGCATCTCTATCCTGTGTGGCTCAAGTTTCGCGGCGGCAAGGGCGTCGCGACTTATCTTGGCCTGCTCATCGCGCTCCTGTGGCCCGCCGCGGGGGTTTTCACCCTAGTTTGGGTTGGCGCTCTCGCAATCATCCGAATCTCATCGGTTGCGGGAATGCTCGCGGCTATCAGTGCGCCGATCACTGCTGCCATCCTTGGACAGGCCGCCCTTTTCCCGATTCTGCTCGGTTTCACCTTTCTCGTGCTGTGGCGTCACCACGGGAATATCGCCCGGCTGCGTGCCGGGACCGAACCGAGGATCGGGCAGAAAAGTGGCTGAAGATTTACTCGCACGAATCCGACTCATCCGCTCTGCTTCGATTGGTCCGGTAACCTACCGGCAGCTGGTCGCCCGCTTCGGATCCGCGCAGGCCGCGCTCGAGGCGGTGCCCGACCTCGCAAGGCGGGGTGGCGGTCGCCCGCCGGCTTTGTTCAGCCTGGATAATGCGAAGCGGGAGATCGAACGGGTCGAAAAGCTCGGCGCTCGCTATCTCATGCTTGGGCGGGGACTCTATCCCTCAATGCTGGCCGAGCTGGATGACGCGCCGCCGCTGCTCATCGCCGAGGGTGATTTGGGCCTTCTGGAGAAGGCGTGTGTCGCGATCGTCGGGGCTCGCAATGCGTCAGCTGCCGCCTGTCGCTTCGCTCGCGGACTCGCGCACGATCTGGGTCGCGAGGGCGTGGTCGTGGTTTCCGGCCTCGCCCGAGGGATCGACACTGCCGCGCATGACGGCGCGTTGGAGACCGGCACGATCGGAGTGATCGCAGGCGGGATCGACGTTTTTTATCCGCCGGAGAATGAGGCGCGGCAAAAGACGATGTTCGAGCGTGGGCTGGTCGTCGCCGAAATGCCGCCGGGGACGGAGCCTCGGGCTCGACACTTCCCATACCGCAACCGGATCATCGCAGGGCTTTGCGCCGGAACCGTAGTCGTCGAAGCAGCGCCGAGGTCGGGATCGCTGATCACTGCGAGGCTCGCTGCGGAGATGGGCCGCGAGGTGATGGCAGTTCCGGGCTCGCCGCTCGATCCCCGGGCGCAAGGTTGCAACCAGCTGATCCGCGACGGTGCGACCCTCGTCCAAAATGCCGCCGATGTGACGGAAGCAATCCAACCTTCGCGAACGCACGTCGCTTCGCCGAGGTTCGACTATCAGCCTCAAGCTGAGCAATCCGACGGCGAGGCGGTTGAAACGATCGAGGCCCTTCTCGGACCCTCGCCGGTACCTGTCGATGAGATCATCCGCCTGTCCGGAGCCCCGAGCGGCGCAGTCCAGATGGCGCTTCTGGAACTCGACCTCGCCGGGCGTCTGGAAAGGCACGCAGGGAACAAGGTTAGCCTTAGTCCCGCTTGACGCGGCGAATCTGCCGCCCCCACCTTGTACGCGTATGCGTGAGGACATCGCTTGAAACTCGTCGTCGTCGAATCGCCCGCCAAGGCGAAAACCATCGAAAAGTACCTCGGCCCGGGGCATCGCGTCCTGGCGTCCTTCGGCCACGTGCGCGACTTGCCGGCGAAGGATGGCTCGGTCGATCCCGACAGCGACTTCGCGATGGAATGGCAGGTTTCCGCCGACCGCGCGAAGCAACTCAAGGCCATCACCGATGAGGCCAGGGGCGCGGATACGCTGATCCTCGCGACCGACCCCGACCGCGAAGGGGAGGCGATCAGCTGGCACCTCGCGGAGGTCCTTAAGAAGAAAAAGGTGCTTCCGGCGACCGTGCAGCGCGTCGCCTTCAACGCGATCACAAAGTCCGCGGTGACCGAGGCGATGGCGCATCCGCGCGAGCTCGATGAAGACCTGATCGACGCCTACAAAGCCCGGCGCGCGCTCGACTATCTTGTCGGTTTCACGCTCTCGCCGATCCTTTGGCGGAAGTTGCCGGGCGCCAAATCGGCAGGCCGCGTCCAGTCGGTCGCGCTCCGGCTGATCGTCGACCGCGAACGCGAGATCGAGATCTTCAAGCCGCAGGAATATTGGTCGGTCGTCGCGACCTTCGAAGCGGACGGACAGGCGTTCACGGCGCGCCTCGCGGAGTTCGACGGGCAGAAGATCGACAGGCTGACCATCGGCAGCCGCGGCGATGCCGATCGGGCAAAGGCCGCGGTCGAAACCGGGCATTTCACCGTCTCTTCCGTCGAGACGAAGCCTTTCTCGAGGAACCCGCCGCCGCCATTCACGACCTCGACCTTGCAGCAGGAGGCGGCGCGCAAGCTCGGCTTCGCGGCTAGCCACACGATGCGGGTCGCTCAGGGCCTCTATGAGCAGGGGCTCATCACCTACATGCGGACCGACGGCGTCGACATGGCGCCGGAAGCAATCAGTGCTGCCCGGCGCACCATCGCCGAGCGCTATGACGCGGGCTACGTTCCCGATCGACCAAGACAATATACGAGCAAGGCCAAGAATGCGCAGGAAGCGCACGAAGCGATCCGCCCCACCGATTTCGGCCAGCGTCACGCGGCCTCCGGCGATCATGCCCGCTTGTACGAGCTCGTCTACAACCGCGCGCTCGCAAGCCAGATGGCATCGGCGCGGCTGGAGCGGACGACGGTCGAGCTTGGCGATGGAACTGGCAAGGTAGTGCTCCGTGCGACCGGCCAGGCAATGCTCTTCCCCGGCTTCATGGCGCTTTACGATGAGGGCCGGGACGATCCGCAGGACGAAGACAGCGCCCGGATGCCGGTGCTTCGCGAAGGCGATTCCCCGGCCAAGACGGGAGTCGAAGCGACCCAGCATTTCACCCAGCCGCCGCCGCGCTATTCCGAGGCGAGCCTGGTCAAGCGCCTCGAGGAGCTGGGGATCGGCCGTCCGTCGACCTACGCGTCGATCCTGCAGACGCTCAAGGACCGCGAATATGTGCGCGTCGAAAAGGCGCGCTTCGTCCCCGAGGAGAGCGGGAGGCTGGTGACGGCCTTCCTCGAACGGTTCTTCGAGAAGTACGTCAGCTACGATTACACCGCCGAGCTGGAGGAGGAGCTGGACGATGTCTCCGGCGGCCGGCTCGAATGGCACAAGCTGCTCCAGGACTTCTGGCGCGACTTCCGCCCGAAAGCAGGCGAGGTCATGGACCAGAAGCCGTCGGAGATTACGGCGGCGATCGACGAGTTCCTCGCGCCCTGGCTCTATCCACCGCGCGAGGACGGAAGCGATCCGCGCCTTTGCCCGCAATGCGGAAATGGGCGGCTGTCGCTTCGCGGGGGCCGGTTCGGCGCCTTCATCGCCTGCTCCAACTATCCCGAATGCAAATATACGCAGAAGTTCGGCCAGGCCGGAGGCGAGCAGGGCCAATCGGAAGGACCTAAGGAACTCGGCAACGGAATCGAGCTCAAGAGCGGCCGCTTCGGGCCATACCTCGAGCGCGACGGCAAACGTGCCTCGATCCCGAAAGACGTGCCGGTCGACGAGGTCGACACGGACATGGCCGAAAAGCTGCTGTCGCTTCCGCGGGAGGTGGGAACGCACCCGGAAACTGGGGAGCCGATCACCGCGTCGATCGGGCGCTATGGACCGTACCTCGCCCACGCAGGCAAATATGCCAAGCTGAACTCCACCGCCGAAGTGTTCGAAACGGGGATGAATGCGGCAGTGGTTAAGCTGGCTGAAGCGGCCGCGGCCAAGGGCAGCCGCGAACGCGGCGCTTCACGCGAACCCATTGCTGTCCTGGGCAAGCACCCGGCGAGCGGCGGCGACATCAAGGTTATGGCTGGGCGCTACGGGCCCTATGTGACCGACGGTTCGACAAACGCCACGCTTCCGAAGGGCATGGAGCCGAGCGCCGTCACGCTCGATGAGGCC
>Ga0207701_10005902_pt1 | contig 12259 bp, 14 predicted proteins | sample KBSSwiSSwithPhiX_FD_184294 | JGI IMG/M metagenome (GOLD analysis project Ga0207701, IMG submission 184294) | Switchgrass rhizosphere bulk soil microbial communities from Kellogg Biological Station, Michigan, USA, with PhiX - S5 (SPAdes) (version 2) | ecosystem: Environmental > Terrestrial >...
CGATGACCATTCTGAATTTCGAGAATCGCTCGACCGAGCCAAATCTCGAAACCAAATATGCCTCCTACACTCGGCGCGAGTTTACCAGCGGGAGTGGAACGCGGGTGCTGAATGGAGCGGGCCCGAGTGATCTTGTATTCAAAGGCAGAATCATTGCCGTCATCGTCCCGACCATCGACTTCATCTCACAGCAAACGCTCGAAAGTCGGGTCACCGTGTATGTGACCGCGACGATTGAGAATACACGGATCGGTAAGACGATCTGGTCTCAGACGGTGACGGCCTCGTCGGAATTTTTCGTGACCAATGATTTGCAATTTAATCGAAACCTGCAAACGCGGGCCCTTGAGCAGGCCGGTCAGTTCGTTGCCCAGGACTTGGCCAACCGTTTTTTGAACCATCTTGAACAATACGGCACGGCGCCAGCGCCGGCAGGCGTCGGCACCGGTGTGACGGTACCGAGCGTCGATCGCGGCGGCTTCAGTAAATAATCGTAACCATGAAACTCTACGAACTGACGACGGCGCTGAAGAAAAACGGTCCAGGCCCACTCTATCTGGTACTGGGCGAGGAGGATGAGCTGAGAGAACAAGCCGTGGCGGCGATCAAGGCTGTCATTCCTCATGAGGAGGGCCTCGGCGACTTTAATTGTGAGGTGCTGTACGGCGATGAGAGCGATGCCTCGGAAATTCTCACGCGCGCCGGCGAAGCGCCGGTCTTTGCGCCGCGGCGATTAATCATCGTCAAAACGGCGGAAAAATTATCGGCGCGCGATGGCGAACTGTTATTGCCCTACCTGAAGACGCCGTGCGATTCCACGACCCTTATCTTTGTCGCCGTCAAGCTCGATGGACGAACGAAGTTTAGCCAAGCGCTCAAGGAGCGGTCCGCCGTCATCGAGTGTGCTCCGCTGCCAGACGCGCAACTGGCGCAATGGGTGCGGGCTGAAGCAGGACGCATCGGCCTCCGTGTCGACGACGCGGCCATACTCATGCTCCGAGATTTAGCCGGCAGTAACTCGTTGTCCTTCATGAAGCGAGAGTTGGAGAAACTGTCGGCCTATGTGCCTCGCGAGCGGACCGCGACGCCTGCGGATATCGAAGCCTTACGAGGGGGCGAAGTCGGCGCCTCCGTGTTTGACCTGACCGCGGCGATCGGCCGCGGCGATCGTCTCCGCGTACTGCGCATCTTTGCCCGCAATTTGGAGGGCGGGGAAGCGCCGTTGCGCATGCTCGGCTCACTGGTCTGGCAATACCGTCAACTGTGGAAAGCCAAAGAATCGTTACAGAGCGGAAAAGGAGAGGGGGAGGCCTCGCGCCTGTTGCGTGTGCCGCCGTTCAACGTTCGCGAATTCGTCGGACGGTTTTCGGATACGCATCTTCACGAGGCCTTTCGCTTATTTGCCGAAACCGACGGGAAACTGAAAGGAGCGGGCGCGACCGCTCCTGCGCGCGTATTGGAATCCCTCGGGTTGGAACTGTGTGGGGTGGCCGATCGCTCCCGAAAGAAACCCGTGACGTCGGCGCCTGCGCGGCCGCAATCCGAGCGGACCATGGGAACGATTCCGGGATCGCCCGCGCGGACGACTAAGTCCGTGGGGCCGACAGGGCGTTGACTTTGGTGGACAAGCGGGAGATACGTCGAGACGCCGTATTGGGCTTAATCAAGCCTTTCGTGACGGCTTTGTGCAAGGCCGCGGTGGCAGCGCGCAGAGAAGTCTTCGCCTCGTCGGCACTCTTCCCTTCCACGGCACCCATGACCTTTTTGACAATGTTTTTAACGGAGCTCAGTGCGGCTCGATTGCGTAGGTTACGTTTGACGGATTGGCGAGCCCGCTTGATCGTCGACTTGTGAATGACCGGCATGTGAACTCCTCGTGAAAGGTGCAAAAGGAAGCCAAATGTGTATCATAGGAGCGCCTGAAGGGTCAAGAAGCCGAAGGCTGCCAATGGGTCGTCGCGAAAGTACTTGTCGGGGGAGCGTTTGGACTAAAAACATGGTGAATTGGTAAAAGGACGAACATCTAGAGCATGACGGATGGCGCGAGATTCTCGTAGCCAGAAACGGACATGCAGGCGGCCGGAAGGGGAGAGCGATCATGTCGAGGGTTGATGCCAGGGATCGATTAATTCTAGCGTTGGATGTTGCATCCGCCGAGGAAGCGGTGCATCTGTTGGACCGTGTAGGGGAGGCGATCAGTTTCGTCAAAATTGGACTTGAATTGTACACGGTCGCGGGACCGGAGATGATCAAACACGCGCGTCTGCGCAAGAAACGGATATTTCTAGATCTGAAGTTTCTCGACATTGAAGAAACGGTAAAGCGTGCGACGGCACGGGCGGCCGCTATGGGCATCGACTTTGTCACGGTGCACGCCAACCGGAAAGCGCTGAATGCCGCGCTGGAGGGAAGAGGTGCCGTGCCGTCCGATGGGTCCGGCTTGAAACTGCTGGCCGTCACGGTGTTGACCAATTTCGACGCCGCCGATTTGCGCGATATGGGGATTCAATGGAGCGTCGCGGATTTGGTGGCCGCCCGTGCAAAACTTGCCGCGGAGGTCGGCTTCGATGGCGTCGTCGCATCAGGTGAGGAGCCATCGGTGATCCGGCAGCGAGTGAGCCAAGATCTGTTAATCGTCACCCCCGGCATTCGCCCATCTGACCAAGGTGCCGATGATCACGCGCGCGTCAGTACACCGACCAGCGCCATCTCGGCCGGAGCGGATTATCTCGTGGTAGGACGTCCCATTCGTGACGCTCCCGATCCCAAGGCAGCTTCGGAACGCATTGTCCTGGAGATGCAAGCCGCCTTTGATTCCCGCGCGTAGCTGAGTTGCGGTACCGTTTCGGCATTTGCTAAGATGAGCGCTTGCTTCCCGCAGTGGTGGGTGTAGCTCAGCTGGTTAGAGCGCCGGATTGTGGATCCGGAGGTCGCGGGTTCGAAACCCGTCACTCACCCCACACTTTTTCTTTTCAAAATCACTCTGATTGTCGGGTCCAACTAGGTTTGACAAAATCCAACTCGATTTGACACTAGAGCTGTCGCGTCCGATTAACTTGGGTCAAAATTTATAGCTTTTGTCGGTTCTTTGAAGGTGTCGCATCTCACTCGGTTTGTCTAAATCCCACTCAATTGTCGGGTCGTGATTGGATCATCGAAAGATCGTTGGCTTCGTGCAGATGGTACAGAATCACGAACTATGTGCAAGGGGTAGGGCGTGCAGCGGAAAGCAATGACGGGAGAATGCTTCGGTTCAGCACAGCTGAAAAAACATATGAGATTCAAGAGAAAATTGTCGGTATTCGATCATACCATGTGATGGAGGCAGGCACTGCCCTGACGTCGCACCGGATAGGGAGCTTGTCCCAAGGAGTGGAGCGGACGCTTTATTTTTTCTTTAACGCTGCTCGCAACGCAGAGAGTTCTTTGAACCTACATCGCCATAGCCAACAATAGACGCCCACATTGGCCGCCACGACGAACGATCCAAGCGCGACCTGCACGTCGTGGGTTAGACCTATCGGATAGAGCACCGGAAGGACGTACTGTTCGATGAAGTCAGCGCCGTAGCCAGAGTCTCCTCCCTTGAGTCGCAACCATACTTCCAGCGGCGTCAGGGGACAGATCCATCCGGTGAATTCCACTGTGGCACCCCATGTTGCGGCCGGAAGATGAAACCAAACAATCTTCGGGCACCTCAACACCAAGAAGCCTCCAAAGACCACGAAGAGGACGAAGCCGAGATGAAGAAGCATCACGCCGTCGGCGAGCAGTTGGTACCACATAGTAAAGCTACTCTGGATGAAACCTGGAAAGGAGACAAGTCGCCATCGGTGGCGGCCAATTGTTGCGGATGCATGTGGTTCTTCAGTGCCAATTTATCTCAAATCCGCATAAGAAATCGGCCATTCGATGCATGGTTGCGGCAATTTCAGGTTTCTGGGGCTTATGCAAAAAGCATCGCGCCAGGGCCCCCACCTTGTTCGCTCAAGGCCGCCGATTACAAAATTATCAGTGTCAGCGAATGGTGCACGAAGGTAGAGCGATCGTAAGAAGGCACCTCTGTGTCAGTGGCGTGCGTGTTCCCGGGAAGGTGGTCGACAATCCGTGGGGCCGATCGCTGCGTCCGAAATGTCTCCGACCCGCAAATTCTCGCCACAGGCCTGACACTGAAGCAGCAAGCGGCGCTGATCTAAAAGGATTCGGCCGATGGAGTTCGGTCTGCAGTGCCCTCGTCTGTTGGGCCCTGATCGCGGCTGAATAGCGAAAGAGAGTCATGCTCAAGCAAATGAATCTCTTGCGCAAGTGACCTATGGAGTCACTTGGCCACTGAACGCTTCACGGTAGACGAGCAGCCGTCCCACGAAGGCACTGGGCCAGGAGGGAGTTGAATCGATTCAGTATAATTTTCAGCGCTCCACGCGCGCTCGACTGATTTTACAGAAATTGCGCGCGCCCGGCGAAGATGCATCTGTCGTGTCCCACTGAATTTGGCAGTGGTTTCTGGATGGAGTCGTCCGGTTCTTTTTGGCACTCAAGAGAAAGCGTTCAGCAAGAGGGGTCTGATGAAGGGCTTGAGACTATTGAAACGCTTTTCTCATAAGATAAGTCAGATGTACACGCGAGACAATGCGGGCAACCTGAGGTCCCAAAACAACTGTAATTCGAATAGGCAAATGTGATTTTCTATCGTTGATAATGAGCCGTTTCAACGACAGTCCATATGGGGGATTTCTGAATAGGTGGAGTCAAGTCCTGGGTACGAAGCATGAGGTACAATCTTAAATGGGGTCAGTCCGCGAAAAAGAGATTCAGGTGGAAATCCTCGCGCATATGTTGGACGACGCAGTCCGGATTCCGGGGACCAGCTTGCGGTTCGGTTTTGATCCGATAGTAGGCTTTATTCCTGTGGTAGGGGATATCCTGACGGTTATATCTGGTTCGTTCATTTTACTCGCTGCTCGCCAATTACGTGTTCCCTTAAGGGATCTCGCCACAATGATGTATAACCAGCTCCTCAATGGTGTGGTGGGCGCCATTCCGATCGTCGGAGACTTCTTTTCATTTCGCTTTAAAAGCCACGCAAAAAATTCAGCGGTGCTGGTTCGAGCACTCAGACATGCCAAAGGAACCAGTTGTCGGCTGAACGTATTGCCGCTTAACTTAGTTGATATCGGTTTAATCTCTGTTCTCACAGTACCAGTCGCTGTCGTGGCGGGTCTTATAGGCTGGTGGTTTTGGACGAGAGACTACTTCCTGGTTTCGTTTTTATTTGATTGACGCTGCTCGTCCGCTGTCAGAAGAAGCATATTGAGCGAAGCTGTCCCAGGCATTATTCTGGACTGGGAGGGAACGCAACTAAGTCAATTCTTCATGATCAAACCGCTAACCGTAGAAGTAGGTTAGGGCTGCCCAGTAAAAGATGACAATCGTAAGATTGGGGATGGAGGACATGATCGAGGCCGTGCCTTCCAAACGATTATGAGGGCAATAAAAAACCGGCCCTAAGTTCACCCTAGGGCCGGTTACAAGAAGAACACTGTTTAAAACGTTCAAAGCTAGATGCTCTGAAGTTTGCGCCGCTTGAGACTCCACACACCAATTCCGGCCAGACCTGATCCGAGCAGCAACAACGAGGCTGGCTCAGGAACTGGCTTGATGGACTCGACGCGAACCACCATGTCGTTATAGTCCTTATCTCCGGAACGCAGATTCACATCCTCGAAAGCAAGCGCCCACGCAGCGCCTGAGGGATCACGGAATGCCAGCGCTTGCGCAAGTCCACCATTCAGCTGATCCACGGTATAAAAAGTTTCCCCCGCACCAGTCCGCAAATAGAATCCGAAGGAGAGGGGGTTGATGCCAACGAAATTCGTGACGGCTGAAACCCCTGCTCCGCCACTGATGGTCAACCGACCTGACGTATCCCAGGTGAGCTGGGCAAGCGTATTGGGAGAAGCCGGGCCGGTGAAAATATCATGGCCAACAACGTTTGTCGTATCGGTGCCAGACCAAATCCCAAAGACGTTGCTACTGGCATTCCCGGCATATTCAAAGCGCAGGGTCGGGAAGATGGCTGCTGCGGTAGGATCGATAGCCGACCACATACCTGTTGATTGTTGGTCGGTGGTCGCGCTGACCCCGCCAAACATTGTATTCAGGATGGTTTGCAGGTCCGTCCCCGCACCATCAGACGACGGGATTGTCACTGGAACCTGTCGGGTGTTCACAGGATTAATCGGGGTCGCGAAGGCCTCAGCACCTAACCCAAGGGAGAGGATCGCCGCAGCGACCCACATTCCCGCTTTCAGACTTGTGTTGTTCATCATCTGTTTCCTTACTTAATTAATTTGTTTGTTAGGCTAACCGGATTGAATTCATCCCTTGCTACAAATGAGCGCTTCTAGGCGTTCTTGGAGCGCTTCGCGCCCCAGAGGCCTAGTCCCGCCAAGCCGGATCCCAACAGGAGCACAGAGGCTGGCTCAGGAACCGCTGGAGTCGTCACTGGACGCGACCCCACCCACAAGGACTGTTCTCCTCCGACACCAGGCGAACAGATACCTGCCGCTTGATTGCTGCAGGACAGGTTGCCGATGTGGACAGCGGCGAACATCAGGTTGCTCGTGTCCTTAAAGTTAAAGGTGGCGGGATCAAGATTCGTGAAACTGAAATCTTTGGTCAGAGTGAGCGTGATCGGTTCAAAGCCTCCGTTGCCGGTGCCAGGGATCTCTAAATCGAATTTGCCCGCCGTGTATCCGTCGGCCTGAACACCATTCTCATCCGCAGTGATATTGCTGACGCTTCCGCTCACGGACCAGAAGCTCTCGCTGAGAGACGGGTCAAAGTTCAGCATGAGCTTCAAGACTTTGTTCACGCCGCTGCCGACGAGGTTCACCGACACGTCGACTTTATTGCTATTGCTGGCGTTATCAGTCAGCGTAATGGTTCCGTAATTCACGGTGGGTGCGCAGCCTGCTGAACTGATCACACAGTTCAGGTCAAAGGTGAGCGCGTGTACCGGCGCGACTTGCATTAAGCTTCCGACCATAAGAGCCGCTCCTAGTGATAAGAGCGATGTGAAAGATCTCTTCATTACTCCCCCCTTGTTATGAAACATTGATTGGCGACTATCTAAGTAGGAAGAACTACAAATCACGTGCCAGCGATTCACCGGAGGCAGCGAGACTAGGTCGAGGGCAACCGGTCGTAATGAGGTGAGTTTATGTTGGTTGGTCGGGGAGATTTTGGTCGGGGGTGTTTCAGCTGCTGTCGACTATTTTTATAATGCTTTCGATGGATCGATAGTGACCGTGCCATGCAATCAAGGCGTTGCGGTCCCGAACTGTGATTTTAAGAATGTAAAGATGTTTGACAGGGCGCATCCCTAGACACTCGTTGCCTTGGCCAGCCATTTAAGCGTGCTCCTGACGCCATCCTATCAATTGGGGAGTTTTCCGAAGCCATTAAGAGCCGGTGAAAGAGAATGGGATTAGTGCAAACTGATATCCCGCCGCTGACCCACCAAGTAATTCAGACATCCCGCATCCAGTACTACCGCAGATGCTCCGATAAAGAAATATGGAACTCCATTCCATCACAGCCGTGCTCCTTTGTTGCAAGGCGTGTGGTCTTCTAAGAATTTCCGATGACTATGCGACCGCCCACGCGAGAGGAAAAGCACATACGACCCTGTCGGGGCATCACACTATTAAGTACTCCTTGATTGAAGCGCCAGATCGTCTCAGAGAGCCACAGGCGGGGACATGGAAAGCAAGAAAACGGTCAAGGGGTATTGAAGATGCGTCGTAAAGCGCATGCACATTAATGCTAAACATTCGCCCAAGACGATCCCTCCTCTACTGGGTAGCCCGGAGGGGGTGTATTTGCTGGTGTTCGCTGGATTCCTGAAAGAAGAGTACGCCTCTCGATGCCCATCCTCTGTGATAACTTCGGCAACGATGACGGCTTCTGGACACGGCCAGCTAAGATATTGCACGCCAAACGCTCAGCATACTGAGTATGTCAAATCTTGGTGTCATTTAAGATTTCACAATCAAACACCGATAGGTTGACTAGTGTGATGTAGGTTACTGGAGTCAAACCAGCGCTCTGAAGTTGAACCGCGGAACCTTCGTTATTCCGCTATTCAGCTATTCCGATGAAAGGGGCTATGGACGAATCGAGACTCCCTGTCAGCAACGCCCGACCAACCTTGCTCCTCGTGGATGACCAACAGTCTATACGCTACATGCTCAGCGCGGGGTTGAAAGCCCATGGATTCGACGTCTTCACCGCTGCCTCTGGGGAGAAGGCTTTGGCCCTCTGTGAGGCTCATGCTGGCCCATTGGATCTCCTGCTCACTGATATTGGCCTGACGCCACATGAACTCTGGCCGGAGTCAGAGGCACATGACAGCCTGCCGCATGGTGTAGCCGTGGCCCGGCGGGCCCTTGAACTCCGACCGGCGCTGAAAGTGGCCCTGTTTACTGGCCATTCAGATGAGCATTTGAAACGGCTTGGCCTGTGCCTGGACGGGTTCGTTCTGCTCCGCAAGCCATGCCCTCTGAACACACTCGTGGCCGCGCTTCGCACATTGCTCTCAGATACACCTTCTCCCACCTCCCCGTTGTAGTACCGGTCGCTATGAACCCTTCGAAGCGACTTCTCCCGAGTGCTCAAGCACAAGCGACCGCCGTGAGGACACTTCGGCAGCTCCAAGAAAAGATGGAAGGAATCTGGGGCGATTACTTTGCCCCAGGCAATACGGTGTCCTTGCCGGCTGAAATTATGCAGCAGCACTTACAAAAAGAAACTGCTGCACTTGAACAACAGATTGTGAAGGCCTTGGGCCTAGCCTTTGGGCCGGACTCTTCATACATGCGTGACTTTCACGAATTCAAGTTAGCGACGGCCACCTCTGGCAGCTTCATGAACGTCCAGTTGTTCCTCGACACGTGCCTCGCCGCACTTCTGGCCGAGCCGTCGGTCCTGCCACGAACCAGCCCTTCGCCGTCGTCCATGAGCGGCCTTCCATCCGTTCTGATCGTCGATGATTCAGAGGATACGCAACTGTTGTGTACACGGGCCTTGCGTCACGATGGATTACACGTGGCCGCGGTGGGATCGGCCGAAGAAGCCTTGCGATATTTAGAAACATCTGCGGTGAATGTCATCGTCCTTGATTACATGCTGCCTCCTCCGATGTTTCAACTCTGCGGGACCCCGCGAAGGACCCGCGTGATGAATGGAGTCGGACTTATGCATGAAGTCCTCGTCCGATGGTCGACGGTGAATATTCTCTTTATCTCGGGACAGCCGCCAGCCAAGTTACGCGCGCAAGGGGTGCCTCCCCATGCGCCGATTCTTCAGAAACCGTTTCGGGGGGAAGTCTTCCACGAGGCGGTTTTACAACTGCTCCCTAGTAGAGGGAGAGCAGAGGTTTCCGATGCCGGGACGGTGTCATCGCTTCGCTTGATGCCTCGGAAGCAGCGTCGCGTTATCGTGCGCGGCCCTGTCACGTTAGAGGGCGAAATGACGACTGCTGGCCAACTGCAGGATCTGTCGGAAACAGGGTGTAAGCTCAGTAGTGCGACCCCTCCTCGAGTCGGTAGTCACGTGACGCTAAAAATGTTCTTGCCGTCAACCGAGACGATCAAAATTAATGTCGCCATTGTGCGATGGAGTCGAGCCGAGGAGTGTGGCCTAGAATTCCTCTGGATCGATCAGGCGATGTTATCTCACTTGCGAACGTACCTTCGCCGCTTTACGGTATAGCGGCGAGCGGCGCACTTTTAATTGGCTGAGTTGTCTCCTCTGTGTGAGCCTTGCGACCCGGTCGTTTTCCTGTCCTTAGGTCTTCTTCGCAGGAACGATGTAAGCAACTCTGTGTGTTGACGATTTTGCAAAGTATGGATGGACGCATTCAACACACTGTCTTAGTGCGGACGTACAGTTAAGTTCTCTCCGTCGCTGGCCGACAAAGCCTGATGAAGAGTTGGCATACCGGTCGATCTTAATGCACCATAGACGGCTCAGCATTTTGTGGGACATGAAGGGATAATTTGGGCTAAAGCGAATTGGGAAAAGGAACGACGATGCACGTTACGCTTCCACTCGTACTATCACCTACAGGGCAATATGTTACGCATGCATAAGCGAGCCAGCCTCCTCCTAGGAGGGTTGGTGGGTCTCTCGAGCTGCATGACGGCGCCCCCAACAGTACCCATTGAGTGTCCCGCAGAGGCCAAGGTTGCGTCAATGAAGACGACCGTTCCCTTGAGCATTATCAGCGACCACCGGCTTAGCGCATGTGAGCGGGACCGATCCTGCGACCGCGTGCACTTTCTACAAGGGCTGTTCACACTCTCAGAGAATCCCACAGACGCTGCGGTTCATTTTCGGGAAGTCGTCCGTCTGGCTCCCAAGAGCCAGGTTGGACAGCTCAGTCGTTCCTGGCTCACCGTGCTCGGGACGCCGTCTCCAACCGATGACAATAAGGTCGCGTATGAGACGACCAACTGGCTAGTTGACCTGCTGCATCGAGATAAAGCGATCGAAGAACTTGCTAAGCAGTTGAACGCCTTGAAACGTGTGGACCTGGAAATGAAGTCGCGGGCTCCTCATCACATACGGCCTCGGCTTGACGACGCCCCGAATAGTGATAAGGTGCCTCTATCAGACGCCCTCAAATAGCCGGACCCCAGTTCTGCCGACTCACGCTTGCATAGTCGATCTGCTTGAAGGTCCGGCCTATCCCGACGTGTTCACATGCCCAGCCTCGAATTCTTTTCATGCGTATCGCGATATTTCAGGGGTATCATAAGAGAACATTCCCGTGGGCTTTTGAAAATCTAATACTTGTATTTTTTAGACCCCTCCCTAAAATGAAAGAGTTATGGACGTCTAAGAGCAGTCACACTGCTAAATTGGTTGGCAGGCTCCCCCACGGGTGATATAGTTCTTTACCCTATTACGGAGGAGCCATGGGTGATCAGTTCCCCTAGGCCAGTGGTCTGGCAGTGACGCGACGAATGCGCTTCGACCATAATTCGTCTGACGTGGGCAATAACAGGGCTCACAATCGTTATGACGATCGGCTTATTTGTGCAATTTTGGCTCGCGCCGTAATAGGAACGCGTGTCCTTGCTTGCCTTTCTTTCCCTTTCGCTGATTATGAAAGCTAGCAAAGCCGAATCACTCCGAGAGACCTGGAGAAGACTTCAGCTGCCTAAGTGCCCTCATAAAATTCTATCGCTTGAAGAGGACGAGGGCGGGCATCCCACCGAAAATTACGTCTGTGAGCGCTGTGGCGAAGTGGTCTGTAAAAAGCCGAAATGATAATGACCGGTTCGTCGCTACTCGAGGAGTCACATGGGAGGTGGTGCAATCATGCGCGTCCGAAGAGAGGTTGCCGAATTCGTCCCCCCTATGCGATGTCTTCCTCAACGAAATGGACCCCAATTCACCTCAGAAGAGGTTGAACTAGTCGCGGGCTATACCACCCGACTGCACTCCAAGCACGGGCTAATTCCCATCTCCGTCATAAATAGTGTTCAGGCTGGACTCCATCAGTCCGGATGACCTCCACTGCTGTGCACGTGGCAGAGTCTTTGAGACCGTATCCGTCTTTCCAGCAACTGTCGAGGTTATAAGTCCCACACCACCTCGTCTGCCGGCAACGTCAGCACTCGAGGGATGTTGAGATGAGGTAGGAGTTGATTCACCATAGCGCGAAGCTTCTCTGGTGTAAACGGCTTGTGAAGAAAGTGGGGAACTTCTACCTTGTACCCCATCGAGGAAAGCTCGGCTACGGAGTAGGCTGACATTTGCACGGCGACAGCCGAGGGAGACACATATTTGAGCAGGGGCAATAAGCGGGCGCCATTGCCTTCGTGGGTTAGATTACTCCCCTTGAGGGTTGGCGCTCCTAGCACCACGTCGGCCAAAATGCATGCGATCCGGTGACCGTGCAAGTGCATGTAGTTTGAGGCTTTCATGCTGGTATCACAGCAAATCACCTGGATTCCCACCCGTTCGAGTGCCCGCGTGCACAGTTCCCTCATGGAATGATCATCTTCGACTACGAGGACCATTGGGGGCAATTTTACGCGTGACGGCATGATGTTTCCTTTGTCAACGTATGTTCGGGAACCCGCTGCGAGTCTTCTAAGGCTCTCCTTACTCCAATCAGTTACGATCGTTTTGTCCAACGCCATAAACCGACACCTAACAAACCGGATGCCAATAGGACAACAGACGC
>Ga0207701_10005904_pt1 | contig 12257 bp, 9 predicted proteins | sample KBSSwiSSwithPhiX_FD_184294 | JGI IMG/M metagenome (GOLD analysis project Ga0207701, IMG submission 184294) | Switchgrass rhizosphere bulk soil microbial communities from Kellogg Biological Station, Michigan, USA, with PhiX - S5 (SPAdes) (version 2) | ecosystem: Environmental > Terrestrial > Soil...
GTACGTGCCTGTGCCATCGAAGGAGCCATCGAGCACTTCCACCGCGTAGGACCCGGTGAAGGGTAATAAGCAGTCGACATTGCTCGCGTTGAAGCTGCATCCTGCCACGACGGCACCCGTCGGCGCGATCACTCGGAAGAACGGGTTGAAGATCGTCCCGCCCTGGTTGCCGATGCTCACGTGCACCCGCTCGTTGGCCGCCGCCGAGAAGCTGCGCAGGTTCGTGTCCGCCCTCGCGGCCGTGCCGAGCGTCGAAGTCACCGGGACGTCGCACGCAATCGACCCCCCGCAACGCCGGCCGGCAGTGAGCCGCTGCAGGTGGACGCTGTAGGTGCCGGTGCCGTTCGAGAGTCCGTCCAAGACCTGGATGGTGTATGCCCCACTCGCGGGGAGCGTGCAGTCGGCGTTGCTCGTGATGGTTGTGCAGCTGAGAACCGGGCCGCCGGGACCAATGAGCGTGACGACCGGGTTGAAGCTCGTGCCTCCCTCGTTGGCGACGCTGATGTGCACGATCTCGAGGGCTACTCCATTGAACGTGAATCGGTCCACTTCGGTCGCGGCGGCAATGGTCGTTCTGATCGGCACGTCGCACAGAATCGGCTGGTTCTCGGCGATCTGCGGCGATATACCCGCGAGCAGGATCTGGTCGATCATGCGGCGCTCGAGGTCGCCGGCCGCAGTCGTTCTCGCGTCTGCACTCGCCGTCGAGCCAGTGCGCCGCAGCAGTTCGGCGCTGGTGACCACCACTCGGACCGCGGCAACCGGATCCGACGCACCGATGAATTCGAGCGCCCTCGAAAGCAGCGCAACGTGCGCCGCATAGGCCCCGGGGTCGCGGATCTCACGCGCGAGAGCATCGACGATGGCCTCGACGACGGCTTCGTACTTTACGAAAGAGATGACGCCAAAGGTCGCCGTGTATTCGCGAGGGAACGTGGCGGCAAAAACATTGACACCAGGCAGCGGGGCCAGCAGCACCTGCGCCGCCGCGCCTCCTTGCTCGTCGGTGATGCGCACGTCAGAAGGGCGTGCCTCGTTTCCGGTCGCGTCCATCAGTTCGGCCATGCCTACCACGCGCGTGAAGAACACCGTTTCGCCCGGGCGTGCCGCTCCCGCACGATCGCGGACCTGGACGGACAGCCACTCGGGAGACACCGATCCCGCTGCAGCCACCTGTCCATCGCCGCTCGTTGTCTTACCCACTCTCTGGGCATTCGTCTCGATGTGCCCTCGCTGGTGTGCGACATCGGCCAGGAGTGTCTCAACGACGTCGGCGGGGTCACGCTGATTGAATGCGCCCAGTCGGCCCGAAGGAAACAGATGGTTCTCCGATCCGTCGGCATCCACGGCGAAGAGATCGGGTGCGCCGTCGCCGCCGATGTCGCCGGTTAGCAAGAGCGTCGGACTCGTCGAGCGCCCGAGCGGGACGTGCATCCATTGGTTCGGTCCGCGTTTCAGAAGCGTGACGGCCCCTGACAGCACATTCGCAGTCGCCAGATCGACTGCGCCATCACCGTCGTAGTCAGCGGCCGTCAGGCCGGTAAGTCCCGGTGCAACCGCGACGAGTTCCGGCGCGTTGAACTGACCATTGCCGCGGCCCATGAATATGCGAACCGCGCCGGAGAAGAAGCCGGCTACGGCGAGATCGATGACACCGTCCTTGTCCAAGTCGACCGCGACGATCGACCGCGGGCCTCCTGGTGCTGGCAGCACGATGGAACGACTGAACCTGCCGTCCGCATCGCCAAACCGCAGGAGGACGAGGTCCGCGAGGAAGTCCGCGAAAGCAATGTCCTGGATCCCGTCGCCGTTCAGATCGGCGACGCGAAACGACTGCGCCAGTCGCGCGTTGAGGAGCAGGCGCTCGCGCGCCGTGTTTACGGTGCGTGCGCCCGAATCCGGCCGCCCCGTCGCAGAACGGGTGTCGGGATTACCGACCTGCCCACGCGCGACGCCGCTCGCCGCGCAGAGCAGCATGATCGTGATCGACGCTACTTGGCGACGGCTGCACGACGGGCTGTGGGCCATGACTCGTCCTTTGCGTGTTCAACGCATCCCGACGTTATGTCATTGAGATCGAAGGCAGAGACGACCCGTGAGCGTGTGATCACTGGGACGCAGCAGGATTGCGCGAGCCGATCGGCGCATCGCTGGAACCCTCCTTGCGCGAGTCCGCGATTCCTTAGCGCGGGGCTGTGAGGCGAGGTCGTGAGAATATGGGACCTGGGCGGCGCGTGTCAAGTCGATACATTCAGTCGAAACGTTCACTCGCACCGCACCCTCGGTGAGGCTGCCGCACGGGTCAGAGCAGGGTGACGACACAATTGAGTGCGACTCCGCCTAGAGTGCACACGCTCTCACGACCGCGCTCCCGTTCGCCTCGCGCACCACGCGAGAGTGATCACGAAGGTAAGAGTCCCCTCGACGTGTTCAGGAGGAGCACCAATGAAAAGCACCGCATTGACAGGTTTGCTGACGGCGGCCGTTCTGATTCCCCTGACGGCCGGCGCCCAGCCCAGGCCGGGCAACCCGACAACCGCGACGGTGATCACCAAGGCCGAGATCGACAAGATCGCCGCGACGATGCAAAACGTGACGACCCGTGACGAGAACGCCAGGGTCGTCGATATCGGCGACGGCTGGAGCATGGAGCTGGGAATCATCCATCGTGCGAAGCAGCGCGTGCTGACGGTCGGGGAGGCCAGAGCTCAGGCTGCTCGCGGCACTGCCCCGGCTACCGCCGGTCGTGGCAATGCCCCGGCTGCGGAGGACAGGGCGCCGTGTGGACAACAAATGGCCAATCCGCCGGACGACGCGCTTCAGGGTGCCATCACTCACGACTTCCAGACCGAAGGCTATTACATCGTTTCGGGTAGTGGTACGGCGTTCATTGATGGCACGCTGGTCAACGGCCGGAAGAGCACGAACAACCCCGACGGCGGACCGAACGGCCCGGGCTGCGGCGGCGGCGTGGCGGTTGGCTCACGCAAAATCGAGTTGAAAGCCGGCGACGTGCTGATCGTGCCGCCGGGCGTCATCCATGGCTGGTTCGATATTCCCGATCACGTGGACTATCTGAGCTTCCGTCCGTCGCACGGCATCATGAAGAACGGCTGGATCAACCCCACCATCGCGCCGCGGTAGCACGTTCAGCGTTCGATTCGAGGGGACCGGGTGTGCGAGCGACCGAGCAGATCTGTTCCGTCAACACTCGGCCCCTTCATCGCGGCTGTTCCGCGAACGCGTCCTCCACTCGCTGCGCCAGCGAGGACGTGTTCCGGCAGGTTTTGTCCAAGACGGCTGAGCGCACGAGCTCTGGCGCGGGCTCGACAGCCGGTCACGATCGACCAGATCAGCGCGCAGGGAGACGTCGGTTCGTACTTTCGCCGAACTTTTCGCGTCGGTCCGTTCCGCCGCCCCCTCGGTCCGATAGGATGATGATATGAACTCTGTCCGCCTCAGGAACGCCGCGCGCGCCGTATTTGTCTTCCTGCTCGCCACGGTCATTCCCGTCGTGTCGGCGCAAACGCCGGCGCCCGGGCGCGAAACCTCTGCAGCGTCGGTCGCTTCCCATGCCCTCGGAGACCAGATGCCGGTCGATCCCGAGGTCCTGGTCGGCGGGCTTCCCAACGGTCTGCGCTTCTACGTGCGGCCGAACGGGAAGCCGGCGCGCCAGGCCGAATTGCGGCTGGTCGTCAAGGCGGGCTCCGTCCTCGAAGACGACGATCAGCGAGGGCTGGCGCACTTCGTCGAGCACATGCAGTTCGAGGGCACCACGAATTTTCCCGGACAGGGCATCAACAACTTTCTCGGCCAGCTAGGACTGAGCCTCGGCGCAGACGCGAACGCGGCAACGAGCTTCGACGAAACGCAGTACACGCTCCGCGTGCCAACCGACGTGCCAGGCGCCCTCGACCGCGCGCTGACCATCCTGAAGGACTGGGCGGGCGGCGCCACCTTCGACCCGAGCGGCATCGAACGCCAGCGGCCCATCGTCCTGGCCGAGTGGCGGATGAACCTGGGCGCAGACGAGCGCATCGCGGACAAGGTCCGCGGCGTCCAGCTCGAAGGTTCGCGCTATGCGGACCGGTCTCCGATCGGCACTCCCGAGATCATCCAGCGCGCCACTCGTGAGCAGCTGACGCGGTTCTATCGCGATTGGTATCGTCCCGACCTCATGGCCGTCATCGTGGTTGGCGACGTCGATCGTAACGTCGTGGGGCGGATGATCGCGCAACACTTCCAGCCGCTCACCAATCCGTCGCCGGAGCGGCCGAGGCCGGTGTTCGATGTCCCGGAACAGCCGGGCACGCGCTTCGCGGTCGCGACCGACAAGGAATCGACCGCGACCGCCGTCCTGGTCTCGAACCTGCGGCCGGCGCGCAACCAGGGCTCGGTCGGCGGCTACCGCGAGATCATGAAGGATCAGCTGTTCGCCGACATGTTCAGCGCGCGGCTCGACGAGCTCACCCAGAGCGAGAAGCCGCCCTTCCTGCAGGCCGCCGCGATTCGATCGCTCTTTCCGGCACCAAGGACGAAAGACCAGGCCATTGTTCAGGCGCTCGTCTCGAACGATGGCGTGACGCGAGGCCTCGATGCCCTGATGACCGAACTCCTGCGCGTCAGACGGTTCGGATTTGCGTCCATCGAGCTCGACCGGGCGAAGCAGGCGAACATGGCCGGGTCCGAACGCGTGGTCGCGGAAAGTCCCGACCGTGAGTCGTCCAGCCGCGCAGACGAGTACACACGCAACTTCCTCCAGCGAGAGGCGCTGCCGACGATCTGGCAGGAGCTCGCGTTTCACCGGCGCTTCATCCCCGACATCACGTTGAGCGAAGTCAACGCGCTCGCCGACGATTGGTTCCCCGAAGGCAACCGGCTCGTCGTCGTGTCAGCGCCGGAGCAGGCAGGTGTGGTCCTGCCGTCCGAAGCGCAGCTCGCCGCCGCCGTCAAAACCGCGTCCGAGAAACAGGTGGAGCGGTATGTCGACGGAGGCGGGAGCCAGGCGCTCATGGACGCGCCGCCGGCGGGCGGCCGGATCGTGAAGACGGCAGTTCACGCCGATGCCGGGATCACCGAATGGACGCTGTCGAATGGCGCAACCGTCGTGCTCAAGCCGACGACGCTGAAATCGGATCAGATCCTCTTCCGGGCGGCGGCCCCGGGCGGCACATCGCTGGCGAGCGACGACGAATTCATTTCCGCCCGGGCCGCAGACGATGTGATCCTCGCAGGCGGCGTCGGCCGCTTCAACGCCGTGGCGCTTGACAGAATCCTGAACGGCAAGGCGGTCAGCGTCCGGCCCTTCATCAACGAAGTCAACCAGGGATTGGGAGGCGGAGCGACTCCGCAGGACCTCGAGACGATGTTCCAGCTCGTCTACCTCCGCTTCACACAACCGCGCGCCGATGCAGCGGCGTTCGCCGCGATGCAGTCACAGGCGCAGGCGCTGCTGGCAAACCAGATGGCGAGCCCGGAGGCGGTATTCGATCAGGCCGTCAATACCGCGCTCACCGGGGGGAGTCCTCGACGGCAGGGAGAAACGCCGGAAACCGTGGCGCGCTGGAACCTCGAGAAGTCGCTGGCGTTCTACAAAGCGCGGTTCGCAGACGCGAGCCACTTCACGTTTGTGTTCGCCGGCAGCTTCACGCCCGACAGCATCAGACCGCTCGTCGAGACCTACGTCGCCAGCCTGCCCGCCACCGATCGAAACGAGACGTGGCGCGACACCGGCGTCGCGCCGCCAAAAGGTGTGATCGAGAAAACAGTCGAAAAGGGAATCGCGCCGAAGAGCGAGGTCGCGATCGTGTTCGCTGGTCCGTTCGTGTACGACGATGCAAACAAGCTCGCGCTGCAGGTGGTGACACTCCTACTCCAGTCGCGCCTGAGCGATGCGATTCGTGAAGAACTGGGGGCGACCTACAGCATCACCGTCGAGTCGCAATCGGCCAGGATCCCGAGGCCCGAATACCGCGTGCGGATCGACTGGACGTGCGACCCGGCTCGCACCCAGAGTCTGGTCCAGCGCGTGATGACTGAGATCGATTCGGTCAAGCAAACGCTGCTGATGCCGGAGCAGGTGTCCCGTGTGCGGAGCCTCCTGGCGCGCGACCACGAGAAGAAGAGCGAGGAGAACGGCTATCTGCTCGGCTTGATCGCGCGCCGCTACGACGACGGCGACGGGGCCAATGTCAGCGCCGCGGTCGACCCGGCGCAGCAGATTTCCGAGCTGAGCGGCGCCGCGATTCAGCAGGCGGCGCGGCGGTACCTCGATATCGACAACTACGTGCGAGTGACGCTCATTCCGGAAACGAAGTAGCTGAGGCGCTACTCGGCGGAAAACTTCAGGGCAGCTGAGCCTTCGTCGCCACGCCATCGGCTCCCCGCGTGTTGCGACGCGGCAGCAGCGACGATTCGACAGCGGCCCGTCTCGAGCGACTCACCGGGACCTCAGTGCCATCGGTCATCATGAGCGTCAAACCACCAGCGTCGCGGACTTCCGTCACCTCGTGCAGGTTGACGATCGCGCCGCGATGGACGCGCAGGAATTGGCGCGGGTGGAGCCGTCCCTCCAGCGTCGCCAGCGCCGTTCGCACGAGATGGCGGCCCCGAGTCGAGTGGATCCGCACGTAGTAGTCCTCGGCCTCGATCCAAATGAGCTCTGCGGTCTTGACGACGATGGTTCGGTCGCCCTGCCTGAATGACAGCCGCTGCAGGTAGCCGCCGTCGCGCTTCTGCTGCGCTGCTTGATCGTCCGGCCGCAATTCCGAAGACAGCGTCGCCAGCTTGCTGGCGAGGTCGCCGAGGCGACGCTCGCAGACTCTCCGCTTGGCGCGCTGGAGCGCTTCGCTGAAACGCCGATCGGAAAACGGCTTGAGGACGTAGTCGCTGGCGCTGACCTCGAATGCCTCCGGCGCGTAGCGACTGAACGCGGTCACGAAGACGACGACGGGCCCATCCTCGGTGAGATCCCGCGCCAGATCCAGGCCGGTAACCTCGGGCATCTCGATATCGAGGAAGACGATGTCGGGATCGTGGCGCCCGATCAGCTCGCGCGCGCTTGCGGAGTCGGCGCATTCGTACACCGCTTCGACCTCGCTATCCTCACGAAGGAGCGCGGCGACCATGCTCCGGGCGAGCGGTTCATCATCGGCCACGAGTACGCGGAAGCGGGTCATGCGGTTGCGCGCGCTCGCCGTTCGGGATGGGAAAGAGGGACGCGGATGGTGACCGCCGTTCCAACGTCTCCAGCGCGGCGGATGTCGAAGTCGGCGTCACCACCATACAAGTGGCCGAGGCGCGAGCGCACGTTGCGCAGGCCGGTTCCCGCCTGGCGTTCGACGTCGAAATCGTCCGGCAGCCCGGCGCCGTCATCGGCGATGGTAATCCTCAAGGCGTCCGGTTGCCGGGCCGCGCAAACCTTGAGGCAGCAGGCGTGAGCCTTCCGGCCGATACCATGACGGAACGCGTTCTCCACGATGGGCTGGAGCAACAGTGTCGGCACCAGATACTCCAGGCATTCGTCCGCGATCTCGTACTCGACCGTCAGGCGTTCGCCGAGGCGCGCCTGCTGTAGGGCGATGTAGCGCTGTGCCCAGGCGATCTCGGTGGCGAGCGTGACCAGCTGATCGTGCGGCCGATCGAGGTTGCTGCGCATGAAGTCGCCCAGCCCGACCAGCATCTCCACCGCGCGGCTGTTCTCCTTGCGCCTGACCAGCGCGGTAATCGCATTCAGGGTGTTGAAGAGGAAGTGCGGTTCGATCTCCAGCCTGAGCGCGTGGAGTTGCGCGCGCGCGAGCTCCGTCTCGAGACGCGACTCTCGTACTTCGAGCTCCTGGGCGCGCCGGTGCATCCACAGAGCGCCGCCCAGCGCGATGAGCAGTCCGTAGGCGAACAGATCGATCGCGAAGCGGATGGGGAGCTGGGCCGCCCAGGCCTGCACCAGGGTGTAGGTCTCGACCGGTACGAACGGCTGGATCCACATCGTGAGCTGCGCGGACAGCACGCTGTGCACCGAGAGCAGCAGCGTGCCGAGCCCCACCAGCGGCACGACGTCGGCGACCGTCCGTGGACGACGCGCCATGAACTCCGCGCCGCGGCGCAGCACGACGGGGGCGGCGCAGGCCCAGAACGCCCACGTCGTCAGCTGCCACGCCAACATCCTCTTGAACGAATGTCCGTGGCCGAGCATCGAGAGGTAGGTCTGCGCCGCGATCGACAGCGCCAGCACGGTCGCCACAGCGGCGCCGACGGCGAATACTCGCGTCGACGCAAACGCTGGCATCGAAACCGGCGGCGAGCGATCGGATGATTCGGTCATGCAGGCGTCCACCTTATCGATTTTCCCGGGGTCCGACAACCGTGCTGCAGCGAACGGTTCCAAATACCGTTCGCTGCAACGACGATGAGTTCGCTGCAAACTCCTTGGCAGCGGCGGCCCGATACCGCCAGCATCGAGGGCATGCCACATCGGCAGACACAAGAGGAGAGCACATGAAGAATCGCAGTCTGGCGCTTCTGGGGATTCTCGCGCTGGCATCCGCGGCGGCGGCGTGGCCCGTCGCATCCGTGTTCATGGTGCCCGGAGTCGCGGCTCAATCGGAGCCGGCGACAAAGCCGACCATGCCGAAATATGGAAGCGACGGCGGGCTCCAGCTGCCGCAAGACTGGCGGCAGTGGGTGTTTGCCGGTTCGTCGCTTGGCCTGAGCTACACACAGGGCGCCCAGCCCGGCATGGAGATGTTCCACGAAACCCTGATGGAGCCGAGCGCCTACAAGCACTTTGCGGCAACCGGCACGTTCCGCGAAGGCACGATGCTCGTGCTGGCACTTCACGGCACCGGGGAGGGCGTCCTGCCATCGCGTCGGGGCCGCTTCGCAGCCGAGTTGCACGGCGTCGAAATGGCGGTGAAAGACTCTTCGCGCCGGCCGGAAGGATGGGCCTATTACAACTTCGGTGGGATGGACGGGCTCCGCAACACCGCCCGGGCAATGCCGAAGGAATCGTGCTACAGCTGCCACATCCAGCACGCGAAACGCGACAACGTCTTCCTGCAGTTCTACCCGCTGCTCGAAGAGGTCGCGCCGCGCCCGCGTGCCGCGCATGTCGCCGAGCCGCCGTCCGCCGTCGCCGCTGCGCACACGCCAGCTGCCCAGGCGCCGGCCGCCTCGCCAGCGCTCGCGATCAAGGGACTCGATCCGGTCCTGCTCGTCGCCGGACAGGAGGAGATGGGCAAGCCGGAAATCATCGCCGATCACAAAGGACGGCGGTACCAGTTCGTCAGCGAGCCGAACCGCGCCCGATTCGCGGGTGAGCCGGACACGTACTCGATCCAGAACGATTCGTGTCCGGTGGTGGTCGGCGCACCGGTCGATCCGTCGTTCTTCGCTGTGCACGAGCGACGAATCTATGGATTTGCGACGGCCGACTGCGTGGAGCAGTTCAAGAGCCATCCCGCGGAGTACGTGAAGCCATGAATCGCCGCGACTTTCTCCAACGAGGTCGCGCTTCGAGCCTGGGAGCGTGAACTCGGAGCGGTGTGACGCGCTCGGCTGGTCGGCAATGCGCAGTCGACGATCGGCCCAAGGTTCCTATCGTCGATCGGCGGTCCTTGATTTCACGGCGAGGATGTGTCGCTGCCCGCGAATCAAGATGATGCCGTCCGAGACGGCCGGGGTCGCCATCAGGGGCTCTTCCATCTGATTGGTCGCTAGCAACTCGTAGAAAGGCCCGGCTTTGATGACGAAGACCTCGCCGTCTTCGCTGGAGAAATAGAGCTGACCGTTGCCCGCGATCGGCGAGGCACTGAAGGTGCTGTTCGTGGTGCCTATCCGGTGTACGTACACCTGCGATCCGCTTTTCGCGTCGTAGACCGTCAGTACACCGTTGTCGTTACAGACATAGAGGTAGCCGCCGTAGACAATCGGCGTCGGCGTGTACGGACTGCCCCGAGGTTTGCGCCAGACGACGCTGTCGGTCGAGTCCTGTCCCGTGGGGACCGAGATGTTGCCGGTTGCGCCGGGACGCACGACGTAGAATTCTCGGCCGCGCGGATTTCCGCCGCTCAGATAAAACAGGTCGTGCGCGATGACCGGCGAGGGCACTTTCACCTGTGTGTCGTCGCGCAACCGCCACAGCTCGATCCCGGTCAGCGGATCGTAGCCACGATAGTATTTCGAGCCGCTGGTGATGAGCTCGGTGCGCGCCTTGCCCTCGTAGACCACCGGTGTGCTCCAGGACGGCAGTTCATCGCGCTGAGCGAGCCAGACACGTTCGCCGTCCTTGACGCTGAACGCGGTGATGAACGAATCCTTTTGAATATCGCACTGGACGATGACCAGGCCCCGATAGATGATCGGGGAACTCGCATAGCCCCACGACAAATCGGGCTGTCCCGCGTAGCCGGGATCGAGAATGCCAAGATCCCGTTTCCAGAGCAGCGTGCCGTCCAGGGTGTAGCAATACAGCCCTTCGGAACCAAATGACACCACCACAACGCGGCCATCGGTCGCCGGTGTCGCGTTGGCATGGCTCGCCTTGACGTGACGTTTGACCTTCGGCACGCCCTCGTAGGCCGTCCGTGACCATAAGATCTTGCCGGTGCGTTTGTCGAGGCAGTATAGGCGCCATAGATGTGTTGATTCATCCTTGGCAGGCTGGACATCGTCGTCTTTGGGGTTGTAGGCGAGCTTGGGCGCCCCACTGATGGCAAGCGTGACGAACACGCGGTCCCCCCAGACGACCGGGCTCGAATGGCCGAGTCCCGGGAGGGGCGTCCGCCAGAGAATGTTGGTTGAATTCTTCGTGTCCCACGACGTTGGCAATGGACGCTCGTCAGCGATACCGGACGCATTGGGACCACGAAACGACGGCCAGTTCTCCGCCTGTGCCACAGCCGTCAGATAAAGCGAGGCCCCGAGCGCGAAGCCCCTTCGAAGTACTGCTCTCCTGCTCATGCCTTCTCTCCGCCAGCGGGTGATTACATTCGGTGTCGTCCCAGTTATCCCTCGACTGATCGCGCCGGGTCCCGATCACCGTCCGAGGTTCCGACGAGGATTGGCTGATGTTTGTCTGATGAGGGACGATGTTGACGTTCTGGTCATCGCGTTCGCCGTCTCGACCCTCATCGCTGTGACATGTACTCACTCGATCCGCTCAGCGAGACGTCGACGTCGACGAGTTGAACGCACGCTTCGTGCGGGCCTGGAGCGCTCGCGGTCGGAGCTGTCGCGATTGGCACACTGGCTCTCGGCCGTGTGATTCTCGGCCGACTGGCGATCGGACGGACCCGCCTCGGCGTCGTCGAGATCGACGAACTCCACGTCGGCGGCCTGCGCGTGCAGGAATTGGTTATCGATGACGGACGATAGCGCGAAAGTCCCGCGGATGATCTGGATCGGCGCTTCTTGGTAGACTGACGGGCGTGTCAGAGCCCACCTCCTATGCGATGGGACACGATGACCGGGAACGGCGCCGACTGCGTCTTCAAGCCTCGATACTGAATCCTCTGACCGAACAACTCTTCCGCCGCGCGGGCCTTTCTTCTGGTATGAGCGTGCTCGATATCGGCTGCGGTGTTGGCGACGTCTCGTTGCTCGCCGCCCGACTCGTCGGGCGTCATGGCAGCGTGACTTCAGTAGACATTGATCCGCCCGCACTCTCGACCCTCGCGGCCCGCGCGGCCGATGAAGGGATCAAGAACATCGAGTGCATCCAGTCCGACATTCATGAGTGGAAGTCGGGCCGCAGGTTCGACGCCGTCGTTGGCCGACACATCCTCATTCATTCAACGGATCCCCTCGCCGTCGTTCGAGCGTGTGCCGCCTTGCTTCATCCGCGAGGCCTGGCTGCGTTTCACGAATACGATTTTTCTGTCGTGCATCGCGGCTGGCCTCCCACTCCGCTGCGAGATCGGGTCATGGACGTCTTCGATCGGTTCTTCGCACAGGCCACGTGCGCGAACATCGGGTCGCGCCTGTGGACACTCTTGATTGATGCCGGATTCGAGTGTCCCGATTGCCGCGCGGAGTACCCCATCAGTGGCGGTTCAGACAGCGTCTACTACGAATGGATCACCGAGTCTTTTCGATCGATCCAGCCTCGCGCCATCGCTCAGGGGATCATCGCGGAAGGCGCGTTCGACCTCGATACGCTTGAACAACGGCTCCGCGAGGAAGTGACCGCCGGGAACAGCTGCATCCCGGCTCCCGCGATGATCGCGGCGTTTGCCCGTCTGCGCGCCTGAGTCCCGTTAGTC
>Ga0207701_10005906_pt1 | contig 12255 bp, 9 predicted proteins | sample KBSSwiSSwithPhiX_FD_184294 | JGI IMG/M metagenome (GOLD analysis project Ga0207701, IMG submission 184294) | Switchgrass rhizosphere bulk soil microbial communities from Kellogg Biological Station, Michigan, USA, with PhiX - S5 (SPAdes) (version 2) | ecosystem: Environmental > Terrestrial > Soil...
CACGAACACCCCCGCCGACACCAGGAGGACGAGCGATAGCGCGACCTGCGCCACCACCAGCGTCTGGCGCAGCCGCGCCCGACGCGTCGGCGCGGTGACGGCGCTCGCTGATTCCTTCAACGCCGTGCCGATGGACGAGGCGCCCTGGAGAGCCGGCATCAGGCCGAACGCGATGACGCTCGCCGCGGTCACCGCCGCCGCGTACGCGAGCACCGGCAGATCGAGCTTCGGGTTCATGTCGATGGGCAGCGGCGCCGGCGGAATGAACCAGACGATCAGATCCTTGGTCCAGGAGGCGACCGCGACGCCGCAGATGCCGCCGGCGATGGCCAGCAGCACGCTTTCGGTGAGCAGTTGCTGGATCAATCGCCGCCGGCTGGCGCCGAGCGTCAGGCGCACCGCGGTTTCGCGCTGCCGTCCGGCCGCGCGCGCGAGCAGCAGGTTGCCGACGTTCGCGCACGCAATCAGCAGGATCACGCCGGCGACGCCGAGCTCGATGGCCATCAGCGCCGTCACCGACGGACCGCCGCTTGCCGGCGCCTGCCACAGCGCATACACCTTGACGCCGTGTCCCTCCTCGTCGGGATAGGCCGCGGCCAGCGCGTTGGCGACGAGACTGAGATCGGCCTGCGCGCGCCCGATCGAGACGCCTGGTTTCACCATCGCCATCACCTCGAGCCACGAGTGATCGCGCGCGTGCAGCCGATCGCCGGTGACGACCGACGACTGCATCATCATCGGCACGAAGAGATCGAGGTTCAGGTACGGCTCGGTGCCGCGAAACCCGGGTGGGCCGACGCCGATGACGGTGAAGGCGCGGCCGTTGAGCGTCAGCGCGCGGCCGAGGATGGCCGGATCGCCGGCGAATCGCCGTTGCCAGAAATTGTGGCTGAGGACGACGACCGGGTGCGCGTCTGGCGTGCGGTCTTCGTGCGGCAGGAACGTGCGGCCGAGAATCGGGTGGACACCGAGCGCGTCGAAGAAGTTGCCGCTGACGATCTGGCCGAAGACGCGGTGCGCGTCGCCGCCGGTGCGCAGGTTCATCGGCGCCAGCGTGAAGGCGATGAGGTCCTCGATGCTCGCGGGGCGGCGCTGCCGGTAGTCGACGAAGTCGGGATAGGAGAAGCTCAAGTCGCTGCGCGTCCGCGTCGTGACGTTGAGCGCGACCAGCCGGCTGCCGTTCGGCACGCCGTGCATCTGCCGCTGCATCGTGCTCTGCACCCAGCTGAACATCGTCACGTTGGCGCCGATGCCGAGGCCGAGCGTCAGCACCGCCACCGCGGTGAATGCCGGCTTGCGGACCATCAGCCGCCAGCCGTAGCGCAGGTCCTGCGTGATCATCTCGAGTCTCCTGACGTGAAGGCGCAGCCAGAACGCGTGTCGAAGCGCGCCGGCGACGCGGCGGAGGAGCGTTGCGCGGTCGGAGACGCCGCTGTGCGAGCGCGCGAGCCAGCGCCACTCGTGGACCAGATCGGCGCGCCACTGGCGGCGCCAGGCGCGGCGGTGCGATGCCGGCGCGAGCCAGTAGCCGGTGTCGACGATCGCGAACATCAGCCGCAGCAACGCGGAAGGGCGTCGTTCGGCGTTCGGCCTTCGAGGTTCGCCGTTCGGACCGGTCACGACTCGCTCGGGCGGACGCGCCAGGCGGTCAGCGAGACCGGGCGCAGGTTCTTGTATCGCTTGAGGGCGTCGGCGAGCGCGGCGGCGCCCTCCTGCGTCAGGTCGAAGTAGCGTCGCGGCGGCCGCTTGTCGCGGCGGGCCGTCTTGGCGTCTTCCCAGTGCGAGACGAGGAAGCCGAGCGACTCGAGCTTGTCGAGCGTGGGGTAGACCGTCCCGGACGTCAGCCCGGTCGCGTCCATGATCTCGAACCCGAAGCGGTTGCCGTCCGCAATCGCGTGAAGGATCGATACCTGCCCGAACGGAAGCGGTCTGGCCATGCTGTATCGTATGCCAACCTATGTTGGTATCTGACATAGACGCCAGGCGCTCCGCGATAGTTCCCGCGCAGGGGACCGTGCCGCGCGGACGGTGCCGGAGTGAGGAACTGCAGCACTGAACTTCGGCACGAGCCGGGCGTCTAAGTGCCGTATGGACGCCTTCCTGCAGGACCTCCGCTACGCCGTCCGGACTCTCGTCAAGAATCCGGGCTTCGCGGCGCTGACCATCACCTGTCTCGCGCTCGGGATCGGCGTCAACAGCACTATCTTCAGCGTCGTCGACACCGTCGCCATCCGCCCGCTGCCGTTCCGCGAGCCCCACCGCCTCGTTTCGCTCGAGACGACCCACCAGGCGAACGGGATTCAGCGCGGCAACGTGTCGTACCTCGATCTGCAGGACTGGAGGGCACGGACGCACAGCTTCGAAGAGTTGGCCGCCGTGTCCGGCCGCAGCCTGACGCTGTCCGACGGCGACGAGCCCGAGCGCTTCAACGGTGCGACCGTCACCTGGAACATGTTCCCGATGCTCGGCATCCAGCCGATCCTCGGCCGTCAATTCCGGGCCGAGGAAGACTCGCCGGGCGGGCCGCACGTCGTCCTCCTCAGCCACGGCGTGTGGCAGCGACGCTACGCCTCGGACGCGACGATCATCGGACGCTCGATTACCGTCAACGGCAATCCCCACACCGTCGTCGGCGTGATGCCGCCAGGGTTCCAGTTCCCCGAGCGCGCGCAGCTCTGGATCCCGCAGGTGCCGATCGAGTACGCCGGACCGCGTTCGGCGCGCACGCTCGTCGTCCTCGCGCGCGTGAAGCAGGGCGTCGCGTTCGAGGAGAGCCGGAGCGACATCAGCACGGTCGCGGCGCAGCTCTCCGTCGAGCAGCGGGAGGATCAGGGCTGGAGCGCGACGGCAATCACGCTGCGCGATTCATTGATGCCTTCGGACATCAGGCTGACCGTGATGACGATGATGGGTGCGGTCAGCCTCGTGCTGCTGATCGCCTGCGCCAACGTCGCCAACCTTCTGCTGGCGCGCGCCACCGTCCGCCAGCGGGAAATCGCCGTCCGCTCTGCGCTCGGCGCCGGACGCGGCCGGATCGTGCGGCAGCTCCTGACCGAAAGCGTGCTGATTGCACTCGCCGCTGCGCCGTTGGGAGTGGCCGTCGCCTACATCGGCCTGCAGTGGCTGACGGCGTCAATTCCGCCGCAAAGCCAGGCGCCGTACTACGTCGACTGGAGCATGAACACGCGGGTCGTGTTCTACACGGTGGCCATCGCCGTCGTGACCGGAATCGTCTTCGGCCTCGCGCCCGCGCTGCAGGCGGCGAAAACCAACCTGCAGGATTCGCTGAAGGACGGCGGACGCGGCAGCGCCGGCGGCCTCCGAAACCGCCTGCGCAGCTCGCTGGTCGTGGCCGAAATCGCGCTCGCTCTGGTGCTGCTCGTCGGCGCATCGCTGTTCGTCCGCAGCTTCCTCAATATGCAGGGTGCGAAGACCGGCATCGAAACCAGCCCGCTGATGACGCTGCGCTTCTACATGCCGGGGGATCAGTACGAGCCGCCCGACGCGATGGTTCGCCGGGTCGACGACATCGTCCGCCGCGTCGAGTCGCTGCCGGGTGTCGTCTCCGCCTTCGCCTCGAACATGGTACCTTTCGGCTACGGCGGCTCGGAAGGGGGCGTCGTTCCCGAGGGCGTGGCCATCGCGCCCGGCCAGGAGCCGATCTCGCCGTATTACGGCGTCACCCCGCACCTGCTGAAGACGCTGAACCTGCCGCTGGTCGCCGGGCGCGATTTCACCGACGCCGAAGGACAGGGCCGATCCGCCGTCGCGCTCGTGAACGGCGTCTTCGCCAAGCGGCTGTGGCCGAACCGCACCGACGTCATCGGACAGCGCTTCCGGCTGCTCGACGATGCCAGCAACCAGTGGATCACGGTTGTCGGCGTCGTCGGCGACTTCAAGCTGTCGTCACAGCGCATCGACAAACCGATGCCGTACGCCTTTCTCTCGTACGCGCACGATCCGGCCCCCAACACCGGGCTGACCGTCCGCGTCGCCGGCGGCTCGCCCGCCGCGCTCACGACGGCGCTGCGGCAGGAGATCCGGAAATCGGATCCGACGCTGCCGCTCTTCAACATCCAGTCCGGGGAAGAGGCGCGGTTGAACTCGTTCTGGCAGTTCGGTTTGTTCGGGTGGATGTTCTCGATCTTCGGCGTGGTGGCGCTGATGCTGGCCTCGATCGGCGTCTACGGCGTGCTTTCGTATGCGGTCTCGCAGCGCACGCAGGAGATCGGGGTTCGCATGGCGCTCGGCGCCAGCCGGCATGACGTCTTCGCGCTGATCGTCGCTCACGGCGCCAGGCTGGCGGCGATCGGCATCGTGCTCGGCATGGTCGGCGCCGCGGCGGTGACGCGCGTGGTCGCGACGCTGCTCTACAACGTCAGCGCCACCGATCCGCTCAGCTTCATCGGGACCGCCGCGTTTTTGGGATTGGTCGCGCTCGTCGCCAGCTACATTCCCGCACGCCGCGCCACCGGCGTCGATCCGATGATTGCCTTGCGTGCGGAGTAACGTCCGCGATTGTCGGCCGCGCGTAACAAGCCCGCGCGCCCGAGCCTCCGCCCCCGGGCCCCTCCAAGACCCTTGTCCCTAGCCTCCAGCCCCTGCAGGTATCATCGTGAGATGTCGCAGCTCGCGGCCGTCGTGTTCGACTTCGATGGCATCATCATGGACAGCGAGACGCCGGAGTACGAATCGCACCGGCGCGTCTTCGAACAGTACGGCGCCTCGCTGACCACCTCAGACTGGTGCCACCAGATCGGCATCTGGAACGACGCGCAGGACGAACGCTGGTTTCGCGAGCTGTGCCGCCGCTGTTCGAACGCGCCCGACTCGCGCACGTTCCTGGCGGAGAAGCGCCGCATTTTCGACGAGGTCGCGCCGCGCGAGCCGATGCGCGGCGTCCGCGAGCTGGTCGAGGCGCTTGCCGCTGCCGGCATTCCCGCCGCGATCGCGTCGTCTTCATCCGCCTGGTGGATTAGAAGGGCCGTCGAGCGGATCGGCATGGGGCGGCAGTTTGCGGCAATCGTGACCGGCGACGAGGTCGAGCGGCGGAAGCCGGCGCCGGATGTTTACCTCGAAGCGGCGCGCCGGGTTGGGGTCGATCCGGCGCACGTGGTCGCGATCGAAGACTCCGCTCCGGGGATCGCGGCCGCGAGAGCCGCGGGCATGGCAACGGTCGCGATCCCGCACTGGCTCACCGAGCGCCACGATCTCGCCGGCGCCGACTTGCGAGTCGCGAACGCCGGCGAGCTGACGCTGCCGCGGCTGGCGGCGCTCGTTTCCTCCCGGTTGCGCCCGCAAACGAGCGCTACGCGAGGAAACGCGAAGCGGTAATAATTGCTCCGAGAGGACGGGACATGAGGAGAGCGGCACTATTTGTCGGCATCATCGCGGTGTGCCTCGCGACGCGCGGCGCGGCGCAATCGGAGAAATTGCAGGGCACGTTGTATCGCTCGCCGTCGGGGACGACACTGCGGCTGATGCTCGACGAGTCGAATGTCGGCCCGGAAGTGACGCTCGGCGAGATCATCTTCCCGCCGAACAGCGATTCGGGCGACCACAAGCACGGCGCGACCGAGATGTTCTACGTTGTCTCGGGCGAGCTCGATCACATCGTCAACGGCAAAAGCCAGATTCTGAAGCCTGGCATGGCCGGCTACGTCAAGGTGCCCGACTCGGTGCGGCACAAGACCGGGCCGTCGGGCGCGAAGGCGGTCGTTGTCTGGGTGCCAGGCGACGAGGGCAAGAAGATTGCGGCGCGGTGGAAGAAGGAGCCGTAGCAAGGTCAGAAGGCTGGAAGGCAATAAGGTTGGAAGGTAGAACGAAGGTCAGCTGAGAGCTGAGAGCGCTCCGGATAAAATACTGAGAGATGTCTGAGAACCACCCGACGGCCGCCCCGGCGGCGCCGGTCGACTTCATCCGTGCGATTGTCGAGGACGATATCGCGAGCGGCAAGCACCATGGCCGCGTCGCGACCCGGTTTCCTCCCGAGCCGAACGGCTATCTGCACATCGGCCACGCGAAGTCGATCTGCCTGAATTTCGGCGTCGCCGCGGAACGCGGCGGCACCTGCAACCTGCGCTTCGACGACACGAATCCCACCAAGGAGGACGTCGAGTACGTCGATTCCATCAAGGAAGACGTGGCCTGGCTCGGCTTCGAGTGGAGCGCCGAGCTCTACGCGTCCGACTATTTCGAGCGGCTGTATCAGTTCGCGGTCGAGCTGATCCAGCGCGGCAAGGCCTACGTCGACAGCCTCGACGCTGACCAGATCCGCGCCCACCGCGGCACCCTGACGACGCCGGGGAAGAACAGCCCGTATCGCGATCGCCCGGTGGAGGAGAACCTCGATCTGTTCGCGCGCATGCGCGCGGGCGAGTTCCCCGACGGCGCGCACGTCCTGCGGGCGAAGATCGACATGGCGTCGCCCAACTTCAACATGCGCGACCCGACGCTCTACCGGATCCGCCACGCCGCGCACCATCGGACCGGCGACGCGTGGTGCATCTATCCGATGTACGACTACGCGCACCCGCTGTCGGACGCGCTCGAGCGGATCACGCACTCGCTCTGCACGCTCGAATTCGAGGATCACCGGCCGCTCTACGACTGGCTGGTGAATGCGCTCTTCGACGGCGACAAGCCGCAGCAGATCGAGTTCGCGCGCCTCAACCTGACCTACACGGTGATGAGCAAGCGCAAGCTGCTGCAGCTCGTGCAGCAGGGGCACGTGTCGGACTGGAGCGATCCCCGGCTGCCGACGATCAGCGGGCTGCGGCGCCGCGGCTACACGCCGGAGTCGATCCGCGATTTCTGCGTGCGGATCGGCGTCGCCAAGAAGGAAAACGTCATCGACATGGCGCAGCTGGAGCACAGCGTCCGCGAGGACCTGAATCGCCGCGCGCCTCGCGTGATGACGGTGCTGCGCCCGCTCAAGGTGGTGCTGACCAACTATCCCGAAGGGCAGGTCGAGGAGCACGAGGTCACGAACAATCCGGAAGACGAGTCAGCGGGCACGCGCAAGGTGCCGTTCTCGCGCGAGATCTACATCGAGCGCGACGACTTCATGGAGAACCCGCCGAAGAAATTCTTCCGCCTCTCGCCGGGCAAGGAGGTTCGCCTGCGATCCGCCTACTTCATCACCTGCACCGAGGTGGTGAAGGACGCCCAGGGCAACATCGTCGAGCTGCACGCGACCTACGATCCGGCGACCCGCGGCGGCAACGCGCCGGACGGCCGCCGCGTCAAGGCGACCCTGCACTGGGTGTCGGCCGCCCACGCCGTGCCTGTGGAAGTGCGGTTGTACGACCGCCTGTTCACAGTTGAAGACCCCGAGGCCGTACCCGAAGGAAAAACATTTCTCGACAATCTCAACCCGCATTCGCTCGACGTGCTGCGCGACGCCCGGGCCGAGCCGAGCCTGGCGGGCGCAGCGCCCGGCACACGCGTCCAGTTCGAGCGGCTCGGTTACTTCGTTGTCGACCCCGATTCGCGCCCTGACGCCCTTGTGTTCAACCGCACGGTGTCCCTGCGCGATACGTGGGCGCGACTGGCCCAGCGCGACGATTCCTGAGCTCGGATCGGCCCGATTTCTCATAGCTGGTCCGTGAGCCCGGCCGGAACTCATCTTGCAACTCGGCTGGGCGTGGATGCACGCGAGACCTGGCAAGCTCTTCAAGCGCGACTAACCAACGCCCGTGCCGCGTTCGACGCCGGCGACCGCACCCGTGCGCTCGACGAAGTGAATGCGGCCCTCACCATTGATCCGAATTTTCTCGCCGCCCACGCGTTGCGCGATCGAATCATCGCGACGCCGGCCGGCGTTGCCCGCTCGGGGCCGTCCCCGGCCTCGGCTCCGGCTGTGCCTGCCGCACCCGTTACCGGGCCTGCGGCTGCGCCCCCGCGATTCAACGACGGCTACGCGAAGTTCGAGCAGCGCGCGAAACGGCGCCGGGTCGATCGCCGGCTCGATGCCGCGCGCCTCGCGATTGAGACCGGGCAGCTCAAGGCTGCCGCGTCGGCGCTCGACGAAGTGATCGAGCTCGATCCGAACCTGCCCGACCTGCACGAGTTGACCGCGCAGTTCGACGCGCTCCGGCGCCGGTCTTCTGCAACGCCGCGCGGCCCGCGCGTCGCCTTTGCGGCGGTGTTCGTCGCCACCGTCCTCGGCGCGTCGTGGCTGCACGAGTCGACCGTGCTGCTGTCGCGGCCGACGATCGCGGCGGCGCCGCCGCTGTCGACGCCGATGCCGTTCGAAGCGGCGATCCCCGACGCAGTCGCCGCGGCGACCGCGGGCGAGCGCGAAGCGGTTGCGGAGCCGAGCGACCCGCTGCTCAGGCCGGCGATCGCCGCCGACCCGGAGGAGGAGCGCATCGTCGTCGCCCCCGCGCTGGCGCACCCGCCGGCCGATCTTCCCGAGCTGGCGCCGCCGATGCCACCAGTGGCCCCGGTCGCGCCGCCGACCGTGCCACGCGTGATCGGGGCGGTTCAGGACTCCGCGTTCACCGCGCCCGTCGACCTGGTCGCCGCCGTCCCGGCGCCGCCGCCGATGCCCGCGTCGATGGCCGCTCCCCTCGTCGAGCTCTCGACCGACGAGAGCCTGCTGGTGAAGCAGACGCTGCAGCGTTACCGAGTGGCGTACGAAGGGCTCGACGCGCGCTCGGCGCAAGCCGTGTGGCCGGCCGTCAACCAGGCGGCGCTGGCGCGCGCCTTCGACGGCCTCGCGTCGCAGTCGCTGACATTCGATGCGTGCGACGTGCGCGTCCGCGGCGAGCTGGCGACGGCCACGTGCCAGGGCTCAGCGCGCTACGTGCCGAAGATCGGCAGCCGCGAGCCGCGCACCGAACGGCGCGTGTGGAACTTCTCCCTGCACAAGGCTGGCGAAGACTGGAAGATTGAATCGGCGCGCGCCGAACGTTAGGCAGGTAGGGCAGGTGGGGCAGGTCGGTTCCCATCCGCTCGCTCGTGCGATCGATCAGCTGCGGATTTTATCAACTACCGATTCTCACGCGATGCAATGACGTCGAGATCGCTTTCCGGGTCAGCCAAGAAAACCCCGCCAAACCCACCTGCCACCCTACCTGCCCTACCCGCCCCACCTGGCAACGCGCGAGGGCGCGGCGCGCCGCTCGCGATTGGGGTGCGCCACCGCCCGAGCGCCGTCACCGCCCGAGCGAATAGTCCAGCCCGACAAACGGCGTGAACGGCGCGGTGAGCCCGGCGTTGGTCAGCGGGATGGTGACGTTTCCCGCCAGCACCCACGTATCGGTGAGGTTCCACTTGAAGCCGGGGACGAGCATCACCATGTGCAGACTGGAGCCGTCGGCGGTGAGACGAATCGTCTCCACCCCTGAGAGCCGCGGATGCGGCGCCGACACCGGAATGATGTGGCCCGCGTCGGCGAACCAGCGGCCGAGGAGCTCGCCGACCACGGACACGCGTCCGCTGGCCGCGTAAGTCAGCGCGCCGCCGTAACTCACCTCGTGGCCCAGACCGCCGAAGCTCACGCCGGCGTTCGCGTTCGCGGCGGTGGCGCCGCGCTCGACCGAGCCGATCCCCGACACCTTCATCGACGTCGTGCCCGCGCCGAGCAGATCCACGCGGCGCCCGGTCGGCAGGCGCACATCCGCCGCAACGGCAAACCCCTTCGCGTCCTCGTTGACGAGCGTGTATTTGGTCCGCACGACCAGATCGGCGAAGCCGGTCGCGCGCGCCGTCGCCGTCGCCTGCGTGAAGGTGCGGCCGCGATACGTGTTCACGCGCGAGCCGTCGAGGAACAGCGACACGAACGGCGCGGCGAACCCGATCTCCAGGTCGTCGGTGACGCCAAGGTTGCCGTACAGCGTCGCGACGCTGGCGTCGATGTTCAGCGTCAGCTCGTCGACGTCGAACGGCGCCGCCTCGTCGGTGAACTGGTTCGCGGTTGTCACGAGCGTGCCGTCGCGCAGGCTGCGCCCGTCGAGCGACGAGAAATGAAGATGCTGATATGTCATCCCGAACGACGCCTGGTGCCGCCCGGCGGTCAGCGCCCGCTCGGTGAAGAACGGGCCGAAGCTCTGCGTCGCGCGCTGCACGGTGCCCAGTTCGGAATTCAGCCGGTAGACGAACGCGCCCGACGACGAGGCGACGGGCAGCGTGGCGAGGTTCGCGAGCAGCGCCTTGGAAATGGTGTCGCTCGTGCCCTGCGCTGCTTCGCGGTCGCGATCGATGCTGCCGGTTGCGACCGAGTTGCTGGTCACGAGAAACGTCAGCACGTCCGAGACGGTTTGAGCGCCCGCTGGTGATGCGACGAGAAACAGCGTCGAGGCGACGAGCCATCCGGCGCGCCAGGTGTGTGGCTGCGGTTTTTGAGTCGTCACGACTAATCCTTCTCGAAGCGAATGCTCGTCGCGCGGACCGAGCCACTCGATTGCCGCACGCCGGAGCCGCGGATCTCGCGGCCGCGGCGCAAGTCGTCGCACTTTCCCTTCTTGTAGTCAGTGTCGTTGTTGGCGACGACCAACATGCCGTCGACAGCGAACCCGACGTTGGGGCAGCTTCCGAACACGCTGCTCATCTCGCCTGAGAAGTCGACCCGCTGTTCGGCCGGCGGAGCCGGGGGCGTCGGAGTAGGCGTCGGCACCGGAGTCGGCGTCGGCGTCGGCGTCGGCGTCGGCGTCGGGGATGGTGTCGGGGACGGTGCCGGGTTTGGTGTCGGCGTTGGTGCCGGAGGCGGTGTCGGGGATGGAGCCGGAGACGGGGCCGGGGCCGGAGCGGGCGCCGGGTCGGGCGCCGGCGCGGCGGCCTGCGCGACCGTGTAAAGCTGCCCGGCGATTCGGACTTGTCCCGAACGGGCCGTACCTGGGTTCGTCGCCACCGCCAGCCCAACCGTGCCAGCGCCGCTTCCGGATGAGCCGGAGGCGACGGTGATCCACGTTGCGGTGCTGGCCGCGCTCCACGGACACCCGTTGATCACGGCGACGCTGACCGAAAGGTTGCCGCCGGCCGCGGCGATGTTGTCGGATGGCCGGCTCAGCGAGAAGTTGCAGGGCGCCGCGGCCTGGCTCACCGAAACAGTCGACGCGCCGACGAGGATCGAGCCCGAGCGTGCAGAGGGGACCGGATTGGCCGCAACGCTATATGGAATCGAGGCTTCGCCCTGGCCGGCTGACTCCGAGGCAATCGATAGCCACGGCGCCTCGCTCTTGATCGACCAAGTGCAGTCGCGCTCGGTTGCAATCGTGAGCGAACCCTGCCCGCCGGTCGCCGCGAACGTCGAAGGGGAGCTGCTGACGCTGACCTGACATTTGTCGACGGTCGGGGCGGTGAGCGATGTGGTTGTTTTGCTACACGCGAGCGACGCCGCAACGCCTGACAGTGCCAGCGCGCATGCAACCTCGGAGAGTCGGCACCGCATATTTCACCTGAGGTGCGGAATGCATGTGCCTCGCCACGTCAAAGCCGGAATAAATAGCTGATCTTGAGAAAAAAGCCGTCGTTAGTACGTCGAAGCTTACCGAATTGCAGCCCCTCCGGTTCCGAGAGGATGCTGCTGTAGCCGGCGAACACCACAGTGCCTGGCGTCGGTTGATACGAGAACAACGCGTCGACGCGAAAGCGATTGTTCTCGAACGCCAATGATGGCGCATAGAGTCCGGTCGCCGGATCGCGAATCAGGATCGGCAGCTCCGTCCGCGTGTCGTCCCGCAGCGTATCCTGACGGCGAGCGTCGTATTCGGCGATGAACCGCAGGAAAATCGCCCGCGACACCTGGTACTCCGCCTTCACCCGCGGGATCTTGCGGACGCCGACCGTCGACCTGTCGCTGCGCCGCTCGTAGGACTGGAGCTGATACTGCGCGTTCAGCCGCAGCTTCTCGTTCGGCCGCCAGTCGGCCGCGTAGGTCGCGAACACGATCGACGCCGGCGACCACTCGAAGAAGTTCTCCTCGTGGCCCCAGAGATAGAAGACGCTGCCCGAGAAGCGCGCGAACTGCGGCGTGTCGAGCGTGACGACGTAGTCGTCGTTGTGGATGTGCGGCGTGCCGGTGAAGGGCAGAATCGCACCCGCCGGCCCTTGAAGCGCGTAATCCTCGGACAGCGTCGGATCGAAGGCGAACGATTCGACCAGTGCCGACGCGCCCGCCTGCCAGCCACCGGTGAGCTTGAACGTGTTGTTGAAGTGCAGCTTCTTCTCGAGCCACGGCTCGCCGACCACGACGCGGCGATATTGCCGGACGCCGTTCAGAAGCACGCTGGTCGTCCAGCTTTGCAGCGC
>Ga0207701_10005908_pt1 | contig 12251 bp, 8 predicted proteins | sample KBSSwiSSwithPhiX_FD_184294 | JGI IMG/M metagenome (GOLD analysis project Ga0207701, IMG submission 184294) | Switchgrass rhizosphere bulk soil microbial communities from Kellogg Biological Station, Michigan, USA, with PhiX - S5 (SPAdes) (version 2) | ecosystem: Environmental > Terrestrial > Soil...
CTTGCCGGTCATCTCGCGCAGCATCTCGGTGAACGCCGTGTCCGGTCCGACCTGTGGCAGTGCATCGCCGCTGCGCATCAGGTCGCGAACACGGATCAGCAGCTTGCGGCCGAGACTCCCGCCCGGATGCGAGCGTGCGAAGTCCTCTTCGCGAAAGCCGCGCGCATCGAGCAGCGCGACCGCCAGCGCGTCGCCGAGCGCCATCTGTGCGGTGGTGCTTGCCGTCGGCGCCAAGTTCAGAGGGCAAGCCTCCTGATCGACCGCACTCGACAAGCGGATGTCGGCGATCTTACCGAGGTTGCTCTCGGCGCGGCCGGTCATCGCGACCAACGTGACGCCGATGCGGCGCATCGCCGGAATGATCGCTGCCAGCTCATCGCTTTCGCCCGAGTTCGAGATCGCCAGCACCACATCGCCGGCGGTCACCATCCCGAGGTCGCCATGGCTGGCTTCGGCCGGGTGCACGAACATCGCCGGCGTCCCGGTCGAGGCCAATGTCGCGGCGATCTTGCGGCCGACGTGGCCGCTCTTGCCCATGCCCATCACGACGACGTGTCCGCGGCACGCGAGCATGGCCTGCACCGCGTTTGTGAAGCCGTCGCCTTGGCGCGCCTTCAATCGGATCAGCGCGTTGGCCTCGATGTCGAGCGTCGCACGCGCCAGTTCGAGCGCGCGTTCGGGATCGAAAGTGAGATCGGCAGTCACTGCGTCGCGGGGCGCCCGTTAGGATCGACCGATTCTAGGGTTGCCGCTCACGCGTGATGGCACGCGTCCTGCGGGCTCGCTTTTGCATGGCCACGACGCTCGAACTGGTGCTGCTTTTCCTGGTCGCCGCGGTCGCAGGCGCGGTGATCTGTCGTCTCGCGCGCCTGCCGCCGATGCTCGGCTACCTCGCGGTCGGCGTGCTGATCGGCCCGAACGCGATGGCGCTCGCGAAGGATTCGGCCGCGGTGAACTACCTCGCCGAGTTCGGCGTCGTGTTCCTGATGTTCGTGATCGGCCTCGAATTCAACCTGCCGAAGCTGCGCAGCATGCGGAAGCTTGTGTTCGGGCTCGGCCTCAGCCAGGTCGGCCTGACGATGCTGGCCGCGTTGGTCGGCAACCTGCTGATCGGCGTCGGCTATGCGTGGTGGGGGCGCTCGTGGGGCCTCGGCTGGCAGAGCGCGGTGGCACTCGGCGGCGCGCTTGCGATGAGCAGCACCGCGATCGTCGTCAAGCTGATGGCCGAGCGGCTCGAGCTCGAGACCGAGCACGGCCGCCGCGTCATGGGTGTGCTGCTGTTCCAGGACTTGGCGGTGGTGCCGCTGCTGGTGCTGATCCCGGCGCTCGGCTCTTCGCCCGAGGCGCTGCTGAGTGAGCTCGCGCTGGCGGCGTTGAAGGCCGGCGTCCTGCTGACGGTGCTGCTGGCCGGCGGGCAGGTCGTGATGCGCTGGTGGCTCACGATCGTGGTCCGGCGCAAGAGCGAGGAGCTCTTCGTATTGAACCTGCTGCTGGTGACGCTCGGCCTGGCATGGCTCACCGAGCATGCCGGCCTGTCGCTCGCCGTCGGCGCGTTCATCGCCGGCATGCTGATCGCCGAGACAGAGTTCAAGCATCAGGTCGAGACCGACATCCGGCCGTTCCACGACGTGTTGCTCGGCCTCTTCTTCATCACGATCGGGATGAAGCTCGACGCCCATGCCGTGTTCCTTCAGTGGCCGCTGGTCCTGCTGCTGACGATCCTGCCGGTGGTCTTCAAGTTCGCGCTGGTCACCGCGCTGGCCCGGATCTTCGGCGCGGCGCCCGGCGTGGCGCTCCGCACCGGCCTCTACCTCGCGCAGGCCGGCGAATTCGGCTTCGTGCTGCTCGCCCTCGCGACCCAGCAGAAGCTGCTGCCGCCCTCACTGCAGAGCCCGATCCTCGCCAGCATGGTGCTGTCGATGCTGGCGACGCCGTTGCTCATCCTCTACAGCAACCGCATCGTGATGCGCCTATCGGCCAACGACTGGCTGATGCAGTCGGTCGCCATGACGTCGATCGCGAAGCGCTCCATCAACACCGAGGGCCACATCATCATCGCCGGCTACGGCCGCAGCGGTCAGAACCTGGCGCGGCTGCTCGATGCCGAGCGAATCGGCTACATCGCCCTCGACCTCGACCCGGACCGGGTGCGCCAGGCCGCCGCCGCCGGCCAGAGCGTCGTGTTCGGCGACGCAGCCCGGGTGCAGAGCCTGGTGGCCGCCGGTCTCGCCCGCGCGCGCGCGGTCGTCGTGACGTACCACGACACGCCGTCGGCGCTGAAGATCCTGCAGCTCGTGCAGGCGCACGCGCCCAAGGTGCCGGTCGTCGTCCGCACGCTCGACGACAGCGATCTCGAGCGCCTGCAGGCGGCCGGCGCGACCGAGGTGGTGCCCGAGGCGATCGAAGGCTCGCTGATGCTGGCGAGCCACGCGCTGGCGCTGGTCGGGGTGCCGATGCGGCGGGTGCTGCGCGTCGTCCAGGAACAGCGCGACGCACGCTACGGCCTGTTGCGCGGCTACTTCCACGGCGCCGACGACGACACGGTCGACGAGCTGATGCACGCCCGCCTGCTGACGGTCACCGTACCGGCCGGCGCGCGTGCCGTCGGGCGCCCGATCGGCGACTCGGTGCTCACCGACGACGTTTCGGTCGTGTCGGTGCGGCGCGCTTCGGGTGCCGTCCAGCAACCCGACGCCGCACTGGTCCTGGGTGCCGGCGACACGCTCGTGCTGTCAGGACGGCCCGAGCCGCTCGCCCGCGCCGAGAGCTCGCTGCTGCGGCGCGGCTAGACCCGGCGGCTCAGATCGGCTGCGCGAACGTTCGGTCAGGAGATCGGTGTCTGGCGCGTCATGTTCGCGCGCATCCGGACCGCCATCACGGCCCCTGCGGCACGCAGCAGCTCGAGCGCCAGAACAGGCGAGCGCTGGGCGAGCTCTTCCATCCGCGGGCCGCGCAGCGCCCAGACCACGCACGGCGTCATCGCTTCGACATTGGCCATGCGATGGGTGTCGCCGAACAATCCCGGCTCGCCGACCACCGAGCCGGCGCGCAGGATCGCGACCTTGCTGGCGCCCGGCGGGCCGCCGGTCGTGAAGATCTGCATCGTGCCCTGCGAGATCAGGTACATCGAGCGGTCGGCATCGCCCTGCTTGATCAGCATGTCGCCGGCACGGATCTCATGGCGGCCCAGATACGGCGCCAAGGTGCGCCATTGATCGAACGACAGACGCGGCCGAAACGCATCCTCGGCGTTCAGGGTCTGTACCGCACGCACCAGCTCATCGATGTCCATCCGTGTGGCGCCACGGTCCTTCGCTGCTGCCGGGCGCGCCTCCTGCCTGAATTATCCGGATGCCGATCGGTCTGGCAAGGCGCGCTCGCAAGAAGGTGGCGGGATCCGGCGTCTGCTCGGCCGGGATCAAGCGGGCATCTTCACTTTCCGATGCAAAACCGACTGAAGATCACCCCGAGCAGATCGTCGGGCGTGAACGCGCCGGTGATTTCGCCGAGGGCGTCGTGAGCCAATCGCAGTTCCTCGGCGAACAGCTCCAGCGCAGCGTCGCGCTGCAGGGCATGCGCTTCAGCGAGCCGGAGGTGCTCGGCCGTCCGCTGCAGCGCATCGAGGTGGCGGGTGCGGGCGATGAACACACCTTCGGGCTCGGCCCGCCAGCCGGCCATCTCGAGCAACCGCCCGGCCAGCGTGTCCAAACCCTGCCCGGTCCTTGCCGAGATCCGCAGGCCGTCGCTCGGCACCGCCGCAGCCGCGATGTCGGCCTTGTTGTAGACATCGATGCGGTGGCCGGGGACCACCTGCTGCGACGCGAGGCGCTCGGCCAGGCGGGCGTCGTCGGCGTCGTAGGCCGGGTCGCCGACGCGCGACAGGTCGTGCAGGAAGACGACCACGTCGGCGTCGCCGATTTCGCCCCAGCTGCGCGCCACGCCGATCCGCTCCACTTCGTCGTTCGATTCGCGCAGTCCGGCGGTATCGACCACATGGATCGGCACCCCCTGGATCTGGATCGTTTCGGCGACCTTGTCGCGCGTCGTCCCGGGAATCGGCGTGACGATCGCCAACTCGGCACCGGCCAGTGCGTTCAGCAGCGAGCTCTTGCCGACGTTCGGCTGCCCCGCAAGCACGACCTTGATTCCCTCACGCAGCAGCACGCCCTGGCGCGCGCGGTCGCGGACCCCAGCCAGTTCGGCGACGATCCGCGCGAGGCGGCCCCGCGCATCGGCGCGCTCGAGGAAGTCGATTTCCTCCTCGGGAAAGTCGAGCGTCGCCTCGACCAGCATGCGCAGCTCGATCAGCGCATCGCGCAGCTTCCCGACCTGAATCGAGAATGCGCCGCTCAACGAGCGGCTGGCCGAACGCGCGGCCGCTTCGGTGCTGGCGTCGATCAAATCGGCAACCGCTTCGGCTTGAGCCAGATCGAGCTTGTCGTTCAGGAACGCACGTTCAGTGAACTCACCGGGGCGGGCGATGCGCAGACCCGGCAGCCGCGCGGTCCCGGTGGTCGGATCGATCTCGGCTGCGGCTTCGAGGCATCGCGCCAGCAGCAGCTGCAGCAGCACGACGCCGCCGTGCGCCTGCAGCTCGAGCACGTCTTCGCCGGTGTAGGAGTGCGGCGCTGGAAAATGGATCGCGAGGCCGCGGTCGAGCGGCTGACGGTCGGCATCGAGAAACGGCAAGACTGTGGCGCGGCGCGCCTCCGGCAGCTCGCCGCACAGCGCTTCGATCAGCGGGCGCAGACCCTGCCCCGACACCCGCACGATGCCAACGGCGCCGCGGCCACTCGCCGTCGCAATGGCGACGATCGGGTCATCGGCCGACATCTGCTCCGCTCAGCCGCGCCAGCCGCTCATGGGCCGCATCGCGCCATGGCAGCGGTCGCGCGCTGCGGGATGTCCGCTACTTGCCGAGCACGCCGAGCTGCTTGTTGATCAGCCACTGCTGTGCGATCGACAGGATGTTGTTGGTGAGCCAGTAGAGCACCAGCCCCGCCGGGAAGAAGAAGAACATCACCGAGAAGACGAGCGGCATGATCCACATCATCTTGGCCTGCACCGGGTCCGGCGGGGTCGGGTTGAGCCAGACCTGGAACACGCTGGTCGCAGTCATCAGCAGCGGCAGGATGAAGAAGGGGTCCTTCGCCGACAGGTCGGTGATCCAGCCGATCCACGGCGCGTGGCGCATCTCGACGCTCGACAGCAGCACCCAGTAGAGCGCAATGAAGAACGGCATCTGCGCGACGATCGGGAGGCAGCCGCCCAGCGGATTGACCTTCTCCTCGCGGTAGATGCGCATCATCTCCTGCTGCATCTGCTGCGGCTTGTCCTTCAACCGCTCGCGCATTTCCATGATCTTCGGGTTGATGGCCTTCATCTTCGCCATCGACCGGTAGGCCGTCGCGTTGAGCCAAAAGAACGCGATCTTCAACAGCACGACGAGGCCGACGATCGCCCACCCCCAGTTGCCGATCAACGCGTGCAGCTGCGTCAGCAGCCAGAACAGCGGTTTCGCGAGGATCGTGAACCAGCCGTAGTCCTTGACCAGCTCGAGGCCGGGCGCGATCTGCGCAAGCTTGTTCTCTTCCTGCGGACCGATGAAGAGCTTCGCATCGAGCGTCTTGCTCGCACCCGGCGCCAGCTCGCCGACCGGCACGAACATGCCGACCGAATAGGTATTGGTGTCGACCTTGCCGGTGAAGAACTCGCGCGACACCGGCGCACCGGGCTTGTCGATCAGCCAGGCCGACGCGAAGTAGTGCTGCACCATCGCGACCCAGCCGTTGTCGGCGACGGTCGGATGGTCGGGCTTGTCGCCCGGCTTGTGCTTCTCGATCGTCTTGAAATCGATCTTGTGGAACTTCTCGCTGTCGGTGTAGACCGCCGGGCCGGTGAACGTGAAGTAGAAGCTCGACTCGCCCTCCGGCGCATTGCCGTCGCGGACCAGTTGCAGGTAGAGGCGCGGGTTGACCGGTGCGGCCGACTCGTTGACGACCTCGTGGGTCACGCCGATCAGGTAGTCGCCGCGCCGGAACGTGTAGGTCTTGACCAGCTTCACCCCGCCGACCGGCGCGCTCTCGAAGCGGACCTGCAGCTGGTTCTGGCCCGGCTGCAGGTTGCGCTCGCCCGGCGCGATCTTCATCGGCGTGTGATGGTTCGGCAGACCCGCGCCGCCCGCCGGTGGCACGAGGCCCGTCTGCGCGACGTAGAGCCGCTGCGCTGACTGGTCGAGCAGCACGACATGCTTGGCCGAGTCGAACGGATCGACCTGCTGCAGGAGCTCGACGCGGTCGAGCGAGCCGCCCCGGCTGTCGAGCGTCGCCTTGACGACGTCGGTCGTGATCGTGACGCGCTCGGCCGCGACCGTGGCGGCCGGAGCCGAGGCCGCCGGCACCGCTGCGGTCGCCGCCGCCGGCGCGGCGCGGCCGGGCACCGGCACCCCGCCCACGGCAGCCGGCGTCGCGCCCGAAGCAGCGCCGACTGCGGCCGGCTTGATCGTCTGCGCCGACGGACTGAAGAACGACGGCTGCCCGTTGTGCTTGTTCCAGGCGTCCCAGATCAGGAACAAGGACATCGAGAAGATGACCCACAACAAAGTGCGGCGAATATCGGTCATGGGCGGTCGGAATGCGAAGAGGGAAGAGGGCGCGATGTCGCGTCAGCCAGCGGATGGCGCCAGGCAAACAGGCGCGGCGGACGTTGCGGCACCGGATCGAGACCACCGCGACACCAAGGATGGCAACGGGCGATCCGGAAGGCGCCGAGGTACGTTCCCGCGGCTGCGCCGTGGCGCTCGAGTGCCTCGAGGGTGTAGGCCGAACAGGTCGGCTCGAAACGGCATGAGCTGCCGAGCCAGGGACTCAGCAGCAGGCGATAACCGCGAACCCCGATCACGAGAATGCGACGCGGCAGGTCAGCCAAAGCGAGCGGCATGCAAACCTCAAGAGCGGCCGGCGACCGGCCGCGGCGCCTTCGCCAGCAGCGAATCGAGTTCACCGCGCGCCGCCGTTTGCAGCGCGTTCGAAGCCGCGCTCGGAAAGGCGACGCGATCGAAACCGGCGCGCAGGCGAATCACCCAGAGACCGGGCGCCAGCTCAGCCTCAGCGGCCGCGCTGCGGATCTGTCGCTTCAGCAAGGTTCGGGTGACCGCGCGACGCGCGTGCCGCTTCGGCACGACGCATCCGAGCCAGCTTCCCGTCACGGCAGAGTCCGGCAGGTCGACCATGGAAACCGAGTCATCCACAGAACGCACCATCTCCGTACGCCTCGCTGTTGATAACTCGTTGCCATCGGTCGCCCGCGGCGTCCAACGGACGATCCGCGGCTGCGCGCGGACGTGATGAAGGGCGAAGTGAGCGCTGAGGGCGCAAGGCCTGGCCCGCAGCACACGTTCGAAATCGACGGACCTGACGAGACGGGTGTTGATCGCCGGCCCGGCAGCGTCGTTCACATGCGCGCCTGCCGGCGCCGAATCAGACCGCGAGCCGCTTGCGACCCTTGGCACGACGCGCATTGATCACCGCGCGGCCCCCTCGGGTCTTCATGCGAACGAGGAACCCGTGCGTGCGGGCACGTCGGACTTTAGAAGCTTGGTAGGTGCGTTTCATGGTGACTCGCAGAAGTGGATTCGACGCGGCCACGTCGACGTGATGCGCGCTGCCCGAAGCGGCTGCAAGATCAGCCTAGGCGGAGCGCCTTCCGGGAAACCCTCGATTAGACCAAAGAGCCGGCGCAGCGTCAACGAGGAGGGTTTTGCCGCGCCGAGCGACGCCTCTCGAGCCCAGGGTCGGCAACTGTGGATAACCCCGCCCCGCCGGCTCGCCGAAGCCCTACAATGGGGCCGCTTCGAACGTACTTCTCCACAATGAGCTCCGACCTCTGGCAACGCGGCTGCGAGCGCCTCGCCTCGGAACTGCCCGAACAGCAGTTCAACACCTGGATTCGTCCGCTGCCTGCGGGCGAAGTGAGCGACAACGGTGTCGGGGCAACGGTCACGTTGCGCGTGCCGAACCGCTTCAAGCTCGACTGGATCCGCAACCAGTACGCAGGGCGCATCGAGACGCTACTCAGCGAGATCGCCGGCAAGCCCGTCCGTCTCGACGTGACCCTCGCGGCGCGCGACGGGATGTCGGCGCCCTCGCACAATGGCGCAGCGCATGCGCGGACCGACGACACGCGGGCGACCGTCGGCAACCCGGCACCACTGGTCGCCAGATCGCCAGCCGCGCGAGACGCGGCCGTTCAACGCTCCGCGGCGGGCGGCAGCTTCGGATCGCCGCAACCGTCGCGCAGCCGTCTGAATCCGCTGTTGAGCTTCGATACGCTCGTGCCGGGCCGCGCCAACCAGATGGCGCGAACTGCCGCGCTGCACGTCGCCGGCGCACCGGGCCAGATGTACAACCCGCTCTTCATCTATGGCGGCGTCGGACTCGGCAAGACGCACCTGATTCATGCCGTCGGCAACGCGCTGCTCGCCGACCGGCCCAATGCCGGCATCCTCTATCTGCATGCCGAGCAGTTCATCACCGACGTCGTCAAGAACTACCAGCGCAAGACCTTCGACGAGCTGAAGGCCAAGTACCACTCGCTCGACCTGCTGCTGATCGACGATGTCCAGTTCTTCGCCGGCAAGGAACGGACGCAAGAAGAGTTCTTCAACGCGTTCGAGGCGTTGCTCGCGAAGCGTGCCCACATCATCATGACCAGCGACACCTACCCGAAGGGGCTGGTCGACATCGACGAGCGTCTGACGTCGCGGTTCGATGCCGGTCTGACGGTCGCGATCGAGCCGCCCGAGCTCGAAATGCGGGTCGCGATCCTGATGCGCAAGGCCGAGCTCGAGGCGACCGCGATGCCCGAGGATGTCGCCTTCTTCGTCGCCAAGAACGTGCGCGCGAATGTGCGTGAGCTCGAAGGGGCGCTGCGCAAGATCCTGGCCTATTCGCGCTTCAGCCAGAAGGAAATCAACATCCAGCTCGCGCGCGAGGCGCTGAAGGATCTGCTGTCGATCCAGAACCGACAGGTCGGCGTCGAGAACATCCAGAAGACCTGTGCCGACTTCTACAAGATCAAGGTCGCCGACATGTACAGCAAGAAGCGGCCGGCCTCGATCGCGCGGCCGCGGCAGATTGCGATGTACCTCGCGAAGGAAATGACCCAGAAAAGCCTGCCCGAGATCGGCGAGTTGTTCGGCGGCCGCGATCACACGACGGTGCTGCATGCGGTCCGCAAGATCTCGGCCGAGCGCCAGAAGAACACCGAGCTGAACCAGCAGTTGCACGTGCTCGAACAGACGCTCAAGGGCTGACCGGTGCCCGAGCCCTTTGTCAAGCGCGAACCTTGGGGACAAGTTTCGAACAAGCCACCCGCTGTCCACAGGCCAGCGGCGATTCGTGAAGTTGTTGTTGTTGGCGACCTGGGTCGGAGAGCTTTGATACCGGACTTCGAGGCGATCTAAGCGGTTGATGGGACAGGCGAAAATCGCCTTGTCCACAAAAGATGGCGCGCTCTACTACTAAAGCTAAGTTAAGAGGTTGACATGATTGTCTTGAAAGCTGCGCAAGAAAAATTCTTGAGTGCGTTGCAAGCGGTCTCCGGCATCGTCGAACGTCGCCACACGCTTCCGATCCTCGCCAACGTGCTGATTCGCAAGACCGGCGCGCAGATCGAGTTCACGACGAGCGACCTCGAGATCCAGGTCCGGACGACCGCCGAGCTGGGTGGCGATGGCGCGAACTTCTCGGCGACGGTAGGCGCCCGAAAGCTGATCGACATCCTGCGCTCGATGCCGGCCGACCAGATCGTCACGCTGTCGTCGAACCAGACCAAGCTGACCCTGCAAGGAGGCAAGAGCCGCTTCACGTTGCAGACCTTGCCGAGCGACGACTTTCCGCTGGTCCAGGAAGCGGCCGACTTCGGCCCGGTCTTCAGCGTGCCGCAGAAGGTGCTGAAGGGCCTGATCAACCAGGTGCACTTCGCGATGGCGGTGCACGACATCCGCTACTACCTGAACGGCATCCTGTTCGTCGCCGAAGGCAAGAGCCTGACCCTGGTCGCGACCGACGGTCACCGCCTCGCTCTCGCGCAGGCGACGCTCGACACCGAGATTCCGAAGCAGGAAGTCATCCTGCCGCGGAAGACCGTGCTCGAGCTGCAGCGCCTGCTGCGCGACGACAAGGAAGGCGACGACGGCCGGATCGAGATGCGCTTCGCTGCGAACCAGGCCAAGTTCTCGTTCAGCGGGATGGAGTTCGTGACCAAGCTGGTCGAAGGCAAGTTCCCCGACTACAACCGGGTGATCCCGAAGAATCACAAGAACACCGTGACGCTCGGTCGTGCGCCGCTGCTCGCGAGCCTGCAGCGCGCGGCGATCCTGACCAGCGAGAAGTTCAAGGGCGTGCGGGTCAACCTCGAGCCGGGCACCCTGCGCATCGCGTCGAGCAATGCTGAGCAGGAAGAGGCCAAGGAAGAGCTCGAGATCGACTATGCCGGCGACACGATCGAGATCGGCTTCAACGTGACCTACCTGATCGACGCGCTGACCAACATGAGCCAGGACATGGTCAAGGTCGAGCTCCAGGACACCAACTCGAGTGCGCTGATCACGGTACCCGAGCAAGCCGGCTTCAAGTACGTGGTGATGCCGATGCGCATCTGACCGGCGATCGGCAGTCGATCGACCGGTGCGGGCACAGGCCCGCGTCAGCAATGTTTTTTGTGGGAAGGCACGCGAGTGCCGGCCCGAACCGTGGATGTGACGATCGATGAGTGACGTGCAGGACCAACCCGACGACAGCGGCGTGCGTGCCGACATGGCGAGCAAGGCTGCGGCCGTCAGCGCCGCCTATGGCGAAGGCAGCATCCAGATCCTCGAGGGTCTGGAGGCGGTGCGCAAGCGCCCGGGCATGTACATCGGCGACACGTCCGACGGCACCGGTCTGCACCACCTCGTCTTCGAGGTCGTCGACAACTCGATCGACGAGGCGCTGGCCGGCTACTGCGACGATATCGTCGTGACGATCCACACCGACAACTCGATCAGCGTCACCGACAACGGCCGCGGCATTCCGACCGGTGTGAAGATGGACGACAAGCACGAGCCGAAGCGCTCGGCGGCCGAGATCGCATTGACCGAATTACACGCCGGCGGCAAGTTCAACCAGAACAGCTACAAAGTTTCGGGTGGCCTGCACGGCGTCGGCGTCAGCTGCGTCAACGGCCTCTCGAAGTGGCTGCGCCTGACGGTGCGGCGCGATGGCCTGGTCCACTTCCTGGAATTCAAGCAGGGCGTGCCGCAGGACCGCGAGATCGTCGTTCGTGACGGCTTCGAGATCTCGCCGATGAAGCTGACCGGCGAGACCGAGAAGCGGGGCACCGAGGTCCACTTCCTGCCCGACCTCGAGATCTTCTCGAACATCGACTTCCACTACGACATCCTGTCGAAGCGGCTGCGCGAACTGAGCTTCCTGAACAACGGCGTCAAGATCCGCCTCGTCGACGAGCGCAACAACAAGGAAGACAACTTCGCGTTTGCCGGCGGCGTCAAGGGCTTCGTCGAATTCATCAACACCGGCAAGAAGACGCTGCACCCGAACATCTTCCATGCGACCGGCGACAAGGCCAGCGACCAGAACACGGTGATCACCAGCGAAGTCGCGATGCAGTGGAACGACGGCTACAGCGAGAACGTCCTCTGCTTCACGAACAACATCCCGCAGCGCGACGGCGGCACTCATCTGACCGGCCTGCGCGCGGCGATGACGCGCGTGATCAACAAGTACATCGAGGACAACGAGCTCGCGAAGAAGGCCAAGGTCGAGATCAGCGGCGACGACATGCGCGAGGGACTCTGCTGCGTGCTCTCGGTCAAGGTGCCGGAGCCGAAGTTCTCGAGCCAGACCAAGGACAAGCTGGTCTCGAGCGAGGTGCGCGGCCCGGTCGAGGACGTCGTCAGCAAGGCCTTGACCGACTACCTGCTCGAGAACCCGACCGACGCGAAGATCATCTGCGGCAAGATCGTCGACGCCGCGCGCGCCCGCGAGGCCGCACGCAAGGCGCGCGAGATGACGCGCCGGAAGGGCGTGCTCGACGGCATGGGCCTGCCTGGCAAGCTGGCCGACTGCCAGGAGAAGGACCCGGCGCTCTGCGAGATCTACATCGTCGAGGGCGACTCGGCGGGCGGCTCGGCCAAGCAGGGCCGCGACCGCAAGTTCCAGGCGATCCTGCCGCTGCGCGGCAAGATCCTC
>Ga0207701_10005909_pt1 | contig 12250 bp, 14 predicted proteins | sample KBSSwiSSwithPhiX_FD_184294 | JGI IMG/M metagenome (GOLD analysis project Ga0207701, IMG submission 184294) | Switchgrass rhizosphere bulk soil microbial communities from Kellogg Biological Station, Michigan, USA, with PhiX - S5 (SPAdes) (version 2) | ecosystem: Environmental > Terrestrial >...
GATGGCCACATAATGGTACAAACCGATCATTCGAAATTCCCCGCGTGCGTTCGTTGCAAACAGGGGCCACGAATTATGCCCACCCGGCAATATTCTCTAGCAGCTTTGCGGTCGCTTTTCCCCGCCCATGAAATTCGCTTGTATTGATGGTAGCTTAGGGCGCGAACGCGATGGGGAATGGCAAGGATGGTCGACCGGATCGTCGAGAAAACTGGACCTGCGGTACAGTTGGACAGCGGTGCCCAGACCAAGGGCGAGAAGACGCGCGAGCGGATCATGGACATTGCTTACGACAGCATCGTCCAGAAGGGGTTCGCGGCGACGTCGATCGAGGAACTGGTCGAAGCAGCGGGCATCACCAAGAGCGGCTTCTTCTACCACTTCAAGGACAAGAACGACCTGGCGCGCCAGCTGTTCGAGCGCTTCCTCAATGAAGACGAAGGCATCCTCGAAACGCTGGAGGCGCGGGCGCGAGAACTCAGTGACGATCCGCTGCAGAGCTTCCTCATTTTCCTCAATCTCTATGCGCAGATGATGGACGACATGGAGGCGCTGCACCCCGGCTGCATGGTCGCGACCGTCACCTACCAGGAGCGGATGTTCGACCGCGAGGTCTGCCAGATGAACGTCGACTATTTGTCACGCATGCGCGAGCGTTTTGCCCGATGGCTCGGTGAAGTCATGGCATCACACCCGCCACGGATCGAGGTCGACGCACACGACCTGTCCGACCTGATGAATGTCATCGTCGAAGGCGCCATCATCCAGTCAAAGGCGCTGAAAGACGAGCGCCTGATGGGCAAACAGACGCGCCTGTACCGCAACTACATCAAGATGATCTTCGGCGGTTGAGGGTCTTAATTCACGACGATCGTTCCGGTCATCCCAAGCATCGTGTGGAACGGCTGGCTGCAGTGGACTCGATAGCGGCCGCGGGCGGGAACTAGCTCGATGACTGTTCCCCGGCCTTTTTGGAGGGTGACTACGCCGTCGGGCGCCGATCCGGTGATGATCCTCGACCTGCGGAAGAAATCTGGCGCCTTGAAATCATGGGTTTTGCCGGACTTGTTCTCGAACACCAGTCGCGTCGGTACCCCGCCCGCTAGGTAAATGGGGTTTGGCTGGTAATAATGGCTGGCGAGCGTGATATTGACGGTCGGGTTTGCTGGCTTTCCCGCGGCATTCGCGTGGGACAATGAAAGCGTCGCTCCCAACGCTGCGAGGCAGAAAATACGCAACGGAGTCATGGGGCACCTCCTTCGAGGAAGCGCCCCTATAGCAACAATTGGGAGAAAAATGGAGGCGCGGCCGTGAACGCCGCGCCCCGACTCCTGAGCCTAGCTAGCGGCCTCCATGCCATGCTTGAGGGCGCTCACCTTGTCGTGACCTTCGCGGACTGACTGGTAGGCCCGCTCGACTACCGGCCGGCTCTCTCCGGACAGTTCGTCGGTCTTCAGTGCGGCCTCGAATTTGTCCTTCAGGTAATCCTCGCCGCGCTCGACTTCGTTGACGATTGCCTTGTCGTCACGGCCGGTGATCGCGGCCTTGAGATCAAGCCAGCGCTGGTGGAGTGAGCCCATGGTCGACTGGTCGTCTTCCGCATCGCCGCCGAGGCGCCGGACTTCGGCGCGAAGATCCTCGACACAGGTGTTCCGATCGTCGGCCATCTGACGGAACAGCTCCTGGAAGCGGCCCGACTCGGTATTCTGCGCGGCATCGCGATACCCTTCGACGCTATCGATCAGGGTAGTAGTCAGCGTGTTGAGGATGGTGATGTTTTCGGACTTGCCAATCATATGCGTAACTCCTTGGTTTGAAATGGAATGCAGCAAGAACGTGCGAGGGCGCATGTCGTGCCCGAGAAATTCGACGGGGCAGCGGGGGCGGCGCGCCAATCTTCGTGCTACGCGTAGGCCGAACAGGGGAGGGCGAGTCGTGATGCGCAAGTTTCTCGCGCTAGGTTTGCTGGTGCTGACGGCCGTCCCGGCCGATGCCCAGGCACCAAAGCGAATGGGGGCGCCTGAATCGCCGATTGCGTCCTCTGTCGAACTGCCTGCCGCGAGCCGGATCGTCTATGTGAGCGGCCAGGTGCCGGACGTCGTGGACCAGGCAGCGACCGAGGGCAGTGTCGATCGCTTTGGCGACACCGAGACCCAGACCAGGTCCGTCATCCGCAAGATCGAAGGCGTGTTGAAGTCCAATGGCCTTGGGCTCGGCGACGTCGTCATGATGCGCGTCTTCCTGGTCGCACCGCCAGGTCAGGCGCGGATGGATTTTGCCGGCATGATGCGCGGCTACAGCGCCTCCTTCGGATCGGCGGCACAGCCGAACAAGCCGGCGAGGTCGACTATGCAGGTCGCTGGTCTGGTCAATACCGGATGGCTGGTCGAGATCGAAGTTACCGCCGCCAGGAAATAATCAGCAGGGGCAAATAAAATGGGAATCAGCCGTCGGGATGTCTTGATGCGCGTCGGGGCAGCCGGCGGTGCGGGCGCCATGCTCGCGGCAATGAATATGCTGGGACTGTCGCCGGCAACGCCGGCCTCCGCAGCCAGCTTCGCGCTGCCGCCGGCGTCAGGCAACGGCAAGTCGGTGGTGGTGCTTGGTGCCGGTATCGCAGGCCTCGTCGCTGCTTATGAACTGCAGCAAGCCGGATATCGGGTGACGGTCCTTGAAGCCCGCAAGCGCGCTGGCGGCCGGGCCTGGACCATCCGCACCGGCGACGCGATCGAACATATCGGCCACGCTCCGCAACAATCCTCTTTTTCCGAGGGCATGTACTTCAATGCCGGCCCCGCCCGCATTCCCAGCTGGCATCACGCCATCCTCGGCTATGCCAAGCGCCTGAACGTGCCGATGGAAGTGTTCGTCAACAGCCACATGGCGACCGGCTGGGACTTCAATGGGAAAGTGTACGCGGGCCGGCGAATGGTCAACGACATGCAAGGCCGAATGGCGGAATTGCTTGCCAAGGCGATTGACCAGGGTTCGCTCAATGCCGCCATGCCGAAGGAGGAGCTTGGACAATTCCGGCAGTTTTTGCGGTTTTACGGCGGGCTCAACGATAAAGGGGTGCTGACTGCTCAGGGGAGCTCAGGCTACTCCGACTGGCCCGGAGGGTATGACGATCCCGGCAAAGCTCTGGAACCGCTGACCATCAAGGAAATGCTGCCCAGCCGGGGCGCGGCCTTCCCCCAGATTTTCCAGGCTATCATCGACATGCAACCGACGATGATGCAACCCGTCGGCGGCATGGACCGCATCGCCCATGCGCTGTTCCTTGCCGTCCAGCCTAATGTGAAACTGGGTGAGCCGGTCACCGCCATTCGCCGTGAAAGCGGCGGAGTTCGCATCGAACACAAGAGCGGCGCCACCCGCGCCGACTTCGCAGTGGTGACGCTGCCCGCCCACCTTCTCGAACGTGTTCCGAACGATTTCTCGCCGGCCAAGAAGGCGGCGTTGAAGGGCATCAATTACCTGAAGAGCGCCAAGGTCGCGTTCGAAGCGCCGCGCTTCTGGGAAGATGATGGGGTCTATGGCGGGCTCGCATGGACCGACAAGCTCAACGAGAACGTCATCTACCCGAGCAACAATTTTCACTCGCCGCGCGGCGTTATTGTCGGCGCCTATGTTGCCGGCTGGACCCACAATGACACGCCGGACTCTTTCGTGAAGCTGCCGTTCGCTGAGCAGATCCGGATCAGCGCCGGCTCGATCGAGGCGCTACACCCCGGCAAGTCGGGGCTGCTCGAAAAGCCGATCGCCGTGAATTGGGGAAACATCCCATATTCGGAAGGCGTCGGCGCCCTCTGGGATGGCGGGCCCGGCGAGGGCGGCCGCCGCACCGGAGCGTATCTCGAGCTATTGAAGCCTGAGGGGCCCATCTTCTTCGCCGGCGAACATTTGTCCTACGTCGGCTTATGGCAGGAAGGCTCGGCGCTCAGCGCGCACGAGGCCCTGAAGCTCTTGCAGGCGATGGCCGCGGCGAAACCGGCGAAGGCGGCTTAAGCTCCAACTCCGGGCCAACGGGCAGCGACCGGATTGCTCGCGTTCGTCGCCATGCCCTGGTGCCCCCGAGAAAGGCTGAGGGCCGCAAACTACGGTTTAACTGCCTGTTGGAAGCCGCTGGCGCGCGGCATGGCTGCACGCTAAGCCTCCTGCCGAGAGCAGGGAGGCAGGGATGACGAAGATCTTCTCGTTCACGGCGGCGATTGCGATGGCATTGGCAGCGACGCCGGCATCGACCCAATCGACGACTGTCGCGGCGGCGGTGGCCAACACGTCGGCGCGGAGCGCGGATAATCTAAAGCTGGACGATAGCCGCAAGCCGGTCGAGGTCCTGAAATTCCTCGGCCTGAGGCAGGGGATGCGCGTCTCCGACCCGTTTGGCGGCAATCTCTATTGGGCGGAGATCACCGCTCCGATCGTGGGCGCGAAAGGACGTGTGTCGATCTGGCAACCCCAACAATTCTATCGGCAGAAGACGCTCGACAATTTCACCGCCTTCCATGGCAAGCAGCCCAACGTTTGGATGCGCGTCAGTGCCTTTGAGGCGCCTGACTTTCCGGCCAACAGCTATGATTTCATGCTGATCAACCTCGACTATCACGACGTCTATTGGGAAAGCGCGAAGAACGGCATTTCCCGGATGGATCCGGACCAGTGGCTGAAATCCGTCTATGCGGCAATGAAGCCGGGCGCCGTGGTCGGCGTTATCGACCATGTCGGCGACGCGGGCGATACACGCGCGACGGTCGAAAAATACCATCGCATCGATCCAGCGGTCGTAAAGGCTGATTTCAAACGCGCCGGTTTCAAGCTGGAGGCTGAGAGCGACATGCTCAGGAACCCGGCAGACGATCACAGCCTCAACGTTTTCGATCCGAAGATCCGCGGCAAGACCGACCGGTTCGTCTTCAAGTTCCGCAAGCCGCGATAAGGATTTTTCGTGAGCGTCAACGCCGAAGCAGAAGCCGCCAAGACCATCAAAGGGCCAAAAGCCTGGTGGGTACTCCTCGCACTCGTCGTCGGCCTCTTGGGCGGGATGCTCGCCCTGAAAACCGGTGATGGCATGCGCGAGCCGCTGATCGAGGTTGCCTCGATCGTTGGTTCGCTGTGGCTGAACGCGCTCAAGATGACGGTCATTCCGCTGATCGTCGCGCTATTGGTCACGGGCATCGCGCGGACAGCGGATGCGGCAAGGGGCGGCCGCATCGCCGCTATCTCCGTTGCCTTCTTCCTGGCAATCTTCCTGGCGTCTGCGCTGTTCGGCGCTTTCTTTACTCCAGTACTGACCAGCCTGTTCCCATTGCCCGCAAGCGCCGCCGACGCCATGCAGGCCGGGCTGGCGTCGGTAAATCCGTCCGCGGCGGTCGCGGTTGTCCCGAAGGCGGAGGACTTCGTCCGCAACATTGTACCCTCGAACGTCATTGCGGCCGCCGCCAACGGGGATGTCCTGCCGCTCGTTGTCTTCACCTTGCTGTTCGCGCTCGCCGTTTCCCAGATCCGCGAGCAGCAGCGCCGCAGCCTGGTCGGCCTGTTCGAAGGCATTTCCGATGCTTTGCTGGTGGTTATTAGCTGGGTGCTTGCGATTGCGCCGATCGGCGTGCTGGCCTTGGCCTTCGTCCTCGGCGCCAGCGCCGGCGGCGGTGCGTTCGCTGCGCTCGCCTATTACATTTTGCTTGTGTCTGCGATCGGCGTGATCGTGACGCTGGCTGCATATCCGGTCGCCATGATCTTTGGCGGCCAGAAGCTCGGTGAGTTCGCCCGCGCGATGGTGGCGCCGCAGAGTGTGGCCATTTCAACCCGTTCGTCGCTTGCCTCGCTACCCGCGATGCTGGCCGCGGCTCGCAACCTGCGGATCCGTGAGGAAATTATCGATGTGACGTTGCCCATGTCCGTGGCACTCTTCCGGGCGACCGGCCCGGCGATGAACCTCGCCGTCCTGTTCTACATCGCCGAATGGATGGGGCTGGAACCGACACTGGGCCATGCCATCGCCGCAGTCTTCGTCGCAGTACTGATGAGCCTCAGCGCCGTTAGCCTGCCTGGCGAGATCAGTTTCGTCAGCTCCATTGCTCCGATCGGCATCGCCCTCGGCATCCCGCTCGGCCCGCTTGCATTGCTGATCGCAGTCGAGATGGTCCCCGACATCATCCGTACGCTTGGCAATGTTTCGATGGATGTGGCGGTGACGGCAGCGGTGGACCGGCGAACCGCCTCCAAAAGCTGAACGCCAGATGACCGTCGTTCGTCGATCCGTAGGCCGATAAACGGCGTTCGTCCCGGCTCCGTACCGATTGCAGACTCCCGCCGCTCGCCGGTCGAGCAGCGCATGATTTCCCAGCCGGTTAATCCTACCCAGCAATGGCGGCGCGAGGGGCCCAGGGCTTCCTCATCACCACCCCAACCAGGGTCTCCTCGCCCGCAATGCGAAAAGGGAGTTTTGAAATGAAAGCCATCGTGATGCTTGCGGCCGTCCTGACGTCGGCCCTGTTGACCGTTCCGACCACCAGCGTCGCCGACGCGAAGGTGAGCGAGCTTCGCCTCACCGCTTGAGGCAGAGGACAAACATGAAACTGAATCCAGCCATCATCAGATCGCCGGCGTGGCAGTCGGAAGTGGCTACCGCCCGGCGATCGACCTTACCCGGTCCGCATACAACCGGCCGACTGGCTGCTCGCTCTCATCGCCCAGCCGGGCGATCCAGCGCCCCGATGGGTTGCGCGAAAATCCTGTAATGAAGTCGCGGCGCACGATCGCCGACCGATGTAGCCGCACGAAGAGCTGCGGATCCAACCTGTCTTCCAGAGATGCCATGGAGTGATGGATCAGCCAGCTCCGCTGGCCGACGTGCAGCCGCATATAGTCGCGCTCCGCGGTAACCCGATCGACGTCGCGCGAAGCGATGCGCACCAGACCTGACCGGTCGGACGCCCAGAATTCCTCAAGATAGGCCGACGGCGCAGAGCTCAGCGCCTCTTCCTCGCCGCGATGGCGCAAATGGACGCGGGCCCTGTCCAGGGCCTTCTGCAGGCGGCCCGGCTCGATCGGCTTCATCAAATAATCGACGGCGGAAACTTCGAACGCGGCGACTGCAAACTGGTCGAAGGCCGTGACGAACACGACGGCGGGCGACGGGCGGCGATCGGCCAGGGCGCGTGCGACATCGATGCCGTCCATTCCGGGCATGGCGATATCCAGCAGCATGACATCGGGTTCCAGCCCTTCGGCAAGCCGGACCGCTGCTTCGCCGTCGCTGGCCGTGCCGACTAGATCCACGCCGGGCGCGCGCGCGAGCAACAATTGCAGGCGCTCCGCGGCCAATGGCTCGTCGTCGGCGATCAGAACTCTAAGTGACGGCTCATCCATTTGATCGATCCAGCGGCATGATGATGTGGACCTGATAGCCGCCATTGGGGAGCGGGCCAAATTCACATTTCGCATGCGCGCCGAATCGAGCGCTGAGCCTCTGGCAAACGTTTGAAAGTCCTACGCCGGTGCTTTCTGTACGGTCATAATCTTTCGCCGGCGCGGCACCGGGGTGACCCGTGTTGGTGACGATGATCTCGAATCGCCCATCGCCAAGCGCTTGCGCCTCGATGCGCAGGGTGACCTTCTCGCTGGTCGGGGAAACGCCGTATTTGATGGCGTTCTCGACGAGGGGCTGGAGGATCAGCGCCGGCAGGCGGGCCGATTCGAGTTCCTTCGGAATGTCGATCTCGACCCGTAGCCGGCTTGGGAACCGAACCTTCTCGATATCGAGATAGAGCCGTTGCAGGTCGATTTCCTCCGCCAGCGTCACATCCGCCGAAGCATCAACCGACAGGCTGGTGCGGAAGAAGGTCGACAGCGCCAACAACATTTCCTCCGCCTTCTCATTACGGCCAGTCATGACCAGCGACGACAGGGAGTTGAGCGTGTTGAAGAGGAAGTGCGGATTGACCTGGTACCGCAGGGCCCGGACCTGTGCGGCGCGTGCGGCGGCCTCAGCCAATGCGGCACGGCGCTGGGCCCCAAGCGCCTGGGCCTGGGCCAGCGAGGCAAGATAGAAAGCGCTCCACGCGGCGAAGAAGAAGAACCAGGTGACTGAACTGTCGGCGATCCAGCGGACCTTCTTGGCCTCATCCATTTCACCCATGCGCGGCATGGTGACGACCAAGGGGTCGCTGGCGGCCCGCTCGATGCGGATCTGGTAGCCTTTCTCAATCACGACGAAGCCCTCGCGCGTCTGCACTCGGAACTCTTCCTGGCTGGGTTTGAAGTACGGCTCGAGCTGGATGATGATAACGGCTTGGCTGATCGCGGCGAGGGCCGAGAGCACGGCCGCGGCGATTGCCTTGCGGTACATGGACCAGCCGCGGGTGTACAAATTAAGGATCGCGTAGAGGACGAAGGTGAGAAGCGTGCCGGCGATGATGGTCGGAACCTTGTTGTGCAGCACGGTCCACGGGTCCTCGCCGAGTAGCGCTCGGGCGACGACCGTTGCGGCGTAAACCAGCCAGAATCCGAGGATTGACTTGAGGGCAACACGCCAGTCGGCGAAGCGTCGTTCCTCGGCGAATTCATTGTTCATGCGGCATACTTATGGACCGGCGGGCGCGGCTTGCAATCCGCCCCCTGTCGCTTGGCAGAAGCCAAGCCGCCACCGGTCGAACAATCCACAGATTTCTAGTGGAACGGGCGAGTGTTGCCCTTCGTTACGCTTGACAAGGAATCTACGGAGTGAATCGGCAATGAGCGAAGATAGCAAGGCCGGCCAGGACAGGCAGGGCGCGGCACGACCGCCCGTATTGTCGAACGACCCAGAGAAAGAGCTGGAACTGAAGCTCAAGAAACATCCCGAAGACCTTGATGCAAAGGCGGATGTTGGTTCAGACGAGTCCATGGATGCATCAGACCCGAGTGCGGCCACCCAACCAGGTGGGAACGAGCCGGCGCCGTCGTCCGGCTTTCCCGAGGAATAGTCCGGAACCGTAACAAAACAGTCTCGTCGTTGCAGAAAATACACAGTCGCGGGCCGTTCGCGGGCCGTGAAATTTTCGCTCTTGTGCGAAGCCTAACCCTTTGATTCAATATGAATGGGGGGTGGGATCTTGGTTAAGCAATTCGAAACCAAGGCAGTCGCATGATCCCACTCGGGCAAAAGGAGTTGGGTTCATGACGACGAGAACAAGTCAGCCGGCCGGTGGCGCCCTGCTGATCTCGGAGATGAAGGAGTTTGCGAGCTTCCCCAAGGCTACGCAGCGCTACATCCGCCGCTCGCTCGACATCGCCTTTGGCCGCACCGATCCCATCGCCACCTGGGCTCGCGACGAGGCAGAGGCCGCCTCGATCCGCGCGCAGGCCCGCTTCTACAAGCAGTTCGACCATTTGCGGCTTCAGGTTCCCGATGACAGCGGGCTCGACATGATCGAACCGTTCCTCGGCATGCTGGTGACGGTGGCCGCCTTCGACCTTGGCCAGGATCGCCTGCAGAGCTTCGCCGCATTCCGTTTCCTTTATGAGCGCCTGTTGGGCGCCAGCGCCCGTCCGTGGCTTCCGGCTGCCTTCTGTGCGGCCGCCGCTTTGCCGCATCTGCATCCGGACCGCCGACGCACATTGCTGCAGTCGATCAGCGAGAGCGCGGCGACAGCGCCGGGCTGGTCGAACCGCGAGCCGATCTTCTGGCCCGAGTGGGTCGAAAAGGTCGACATCGCCGCCGCAGCCTGAGAACGGTCCAGCAAAATTAAAGTCGCCTTGGCGAGAAGTCAGCCGGGGCCGCTGTTGCCCTTGCCCGAACCACCGACACCGACGGCAAGTTTTCGGCGAGCTGTCTAAGTTGTCGCGGGCGGCTTTTGAATCTCGTGGGGGAAAGGCTTTGGGACGTGCTCCCGCTGCCCACTGCCCAATTTCCAGCCAATCATCCTCATCATCGCCTCAACGCGCGAGGTTGTGGACAATTTCCGCCGCGAATTCGCTCAATGTGTCGTCACGCGCGCCCATGATGACGACCCTGTCGCCGGCGGTCGCTTCGGCAAGGATGGCCCGGGCGATGGCCTCCCGTTCGGGAACATGCTGTGCGCCGCCGCCGATCTTCTCGACCAGCCAGTCCGATCCCCGTGAGCGGTCGACCGTGCCGCCCTGGTACACAGGGTCGGGCAGATAGAGGCGGTCACCGGGGCGAAGGCCGTTGGCGAAGGTCGCGGCCAGTTCATCGCCCATCTTGGCGAGCGGCCCGTAGCCATGCGGCTGGAACATGATCAGCAGCCGGCCGGGCTGCGCCGCAAGGGTGGCGAGCGAGGCGGCGATCTTGTCTGGATTATGGGCGAAATCGTCGATGACGGTAACGCCGCCAGCGGTGCCGACGGTTTCCAGACGGCGCTTCAGCCCCTCGAACCGCGACAAGGCGACGGCGGCGTCTGACAATGAAACGCCAAGCGCGTTGCAGGCGGCGATGGCGGCCAGTGCGTTGGAGGCGTTGTGCCGGCCCGGTTGGGGAAGGGTAACCGCCTCGTTTTCGTCGCCATGCTGGACGTCGAAGGACACGCTATCGGCGTCAAGCTTGAGGTTGCGGCCACTGAATGCCGCCCCGGGACTGTCGAAGCCGCAGCCGAGCAATTTGCTCTTCCCCAATGCCTCGCCGATCAACCGCGTCTCGGGATCGTCGAGATTGATCACGGCCTTGCCCGAACGCTCGAGGAAGCCGCCGAACAAGGCGCGCAGTTCGTCCATTTCCATGTGGTCGAGGCTGATGTTGGTCAGCACAGCGACGGTTGGATGATATAAAGCGATGGAGCCGTCACTTTCGTCGACCTCGCTGACGAACAGCTCCGGGTCGCCAACCAAAGCCGAGGCAAAGGGCGAGGATGGCGAGGCGAAATTCTTCATCACCGCCCCGTTCATCACGGTCGGCTGGAGATGGCAGGCGTGCAGGATCCAGCCGATCATGCCGGTGACCGTCGACTTGCCGCTGGTGCCGCCGACCGCGACGCTGCGTTGGGCGGCGTTGAGCAACCTGGCCAGCATTTGCGGTCGGGTGAGGTGAGGCAGGCCAAGCTCACGGGCGCGGACGACGTCGGGAATGGCCTCCTCCACCGCCGCCGAGGTGACGAGGGTCATGCCCTCGGCAAGGCCGCTGCCGTCCTGCGGAAAAAGCGGGATGCCGAGCGATCGGAGGTAATCGAATTTGGGCGCGAGGCGGCCGGCGTCGAGGGCGCGATCGGACCCTGCGACCTTTTCGCCGAGGGCGCGAAGGATGGAGGCGAGAGGCAGCATGCCGCTGCCGCCTATCCCGCAGAAGAAGGTGGCGTTAGTCATGGGCCACGCCCTATGGATTGCGCGCCCGGCATGCAAAGGGGGAATTGATGAAAATTGCGCTGGTCGCGCCAAGCTGCACGTTGAAGCCGGAAGCCGCCGAGCTGGTGACGGAGCTGGCCGCGACGCGGGTGGGCTGCGAGTTGATGATCCATCCGCAATGCTTCCTCAGCGACGGGCATTTCGCCGGCAGCGACGAGCAGAGGCTGTCGGCGCTGCGCGAGGTGATGGAGGACGATAGCGTCGATGCCGTCTGGTTCGCGCGCGGCGGATATGGGTCGAACCGCATTGCCGAGGCGGCCTGCGCCGATCTTAGCCTGACCGCCATGCGCAAGACCTATCTTGGCTACAGCGATGCCGGCTTCCTGCTGGCTGGCCTGCACAAGGCGGGCTGTGAGGTCGCGCATGGGCCGATGCCGCAGGACATATTACGCGACGGCGGCGAAGCGGCGGTGATCCGATCGCTCGACTGGCTGCGGACCCGCGACCAGGCGGGTGTTGAGCCCAGCATCAGCTATCCGGTCCAGGCCTATAATTTGACGGTTCTGTCTAGCCTTCTGGGGACGGCAGTTGAGCCGGACCTGACAGGTTATGAATTGCTGATCGAGGAAGTCAGCGAACATTATTACCGGATCGACCGGCTGATGTACCACCTCACCGGCAGCGCCAACGTCCGCGGGGTCGTGGAACTGCGCGTCGGCAACATGAGCGACATCCCCGACAACGACCCCGTCTGGGGCAGCGACGAAGAAGCGATCGTCAAGGATTGGTGCGCGCGCGCGGGCATCAATTACGGTGGCCGGGCCATCATCGGGCACGACGCCGCGAACCGTGTGGTCCCCTTCGGACGGAATTAACCTATTTTCCCTCTACAGAAGCATTGCAATGCCCCTCTAATTGCGCTCTATCGTCAGAGAGAAACAACAGGAGGGCCAAATGGCAAAAGGGACTGGTC
>Ga0207701_10005911_pt1 | contig 12249 bp, 10 predicted proteins | sample KBSSwiSSwithPhiX_FD_184294 | JGI IMG/M metagenome (GOLD analysis project Ga0207701, IMG submission 184294) | Switchgrass rhizosphere bulk soil microbial communities from Kellogg Biological Station, Michigan, USA, with PhiX - S5 (SPAdes) (version 2) | ecosystem: Environmental > Terrestrial >...
CCCCCCAGATTCCTACCAGGGAACCAGGACAGCCCTTTACGGCGTCACGTTCACGATGACGCCCATGCCTTTCGGGAGCAGCATCGGTGTCGCGTAGAAGTTGCGCCCGTGCCACGTGACCGAACGCCCGACGATGATCCCGAGCGCGGCGCCTGCGGTGACGTCGCTCGCCCAATGGCGATCGTCGACGAGGCGCGACATCGCGACATACGACGCGACGGTGTAGGTCGGCACTGCCCATTTCCAACCAAGATGTTGCTGGAGCACCGTCGCCGCGGCGAAGGTTCCGGCTGCATGTCCCGAGGGAAACGCGAATCCAGACGCGCGCGTGCCGTCGTCACGAAGCGGTCGATCGCGTCGCACCGACACTTTGATCACCTGGGTCATGCCATCAGCGAGCAGCGTCGCTTCGATGAGATCCATCCCGAGATGCTGTGCGCGACGTGAACCACGCGCGCGGCCGACGACATACGTCGTTCCCGCGGTCCCGAGCAGGACGGGAAACAACCCGATGTATTTCCCGAGAAGGAACACGTTCTTCGCCGTATCCGACGTGCTCAGATGGTTGTTGAAGTAGTCGTCTGCGGGATGAACCGCAAGCGAGACTCCCGTTCCCCACGCGAGCCAGTAAAGCGTGTTCCTGCGCGGCATGTGTTTGACGTCGTCGCCGAGATCGTGGAGCAGAGCGGGGAAGAAGGCGCGGGTCGGCTTGGCTGGCTCTTCTCCTTCGGCAACTTTCTGTCCGGGGTCTTGTGCAGGCGTTGCCGGCGCTTGTGGCTCCTGATCTGAAAGGATGTCGACCTGTTGCGCGCGTGCGGCGGGGGCAGTCAGCAGCAGTAAAAGAGCAAAGACGGTCGAGCTTCGCGATGTCCACTTCAGCATAAACACTCCATCAGTGGACACGGTTTGCACACCTCAGGCCAGTGCGACTATTTTGTGCCGTCCTCGAGATCCTTCAGGATGAAGACGATCTCGCCAGGACGGATGAGGCCGAGGTCCTCTCGCGCGAGCGATTCAATCGTCGCCGGATCCTCATTCAGGCGGCGCATCTCTTCCCGCAGTGCGGCATTTTCGCGCCGAAGCTCTTCCAGCGAACCCTGAAGCTGCCGATACTGCCGCCGTGCATTCATCGACTGCATCAAGCCTTTCTCACCGATCAACGCGTCGACGACCAGCACGAGCGTGACGAAAATGAGCAGTACGTGCAGACCACGCTTTCGAATCAGCGAGGGGGCAGGATGAAGCACACGTTTCCGGCGCAACGGCTCGGCGCCAGTGCCCCGGCTGGGTTCGGTCGGTTCGAGCGGCATGAAGGGACCCGTCCTTTGTACAATACTTTCGTTCCAATCGAGCGCCGAAAGTAGGGCTACCGGTGAATTTCCGATCGGTTCGGTGAATCGCGGCAGGGAGGCACGCGCATGAGCCATGAGTATGTAATCGTTTTGACCACCCTGCCGGCAGATGCCGATGGCGCCAGCTTCGCGCGAAACCTCGTGGAGGAACGGCTGGCCGCCTGCGTGAACCTCTCGGCCCCGATGGAATCGATATACCGGTGGGAAGGGACGATCGAAACGGAGTCCGAACGGCAGCTCGTTATCAAGACCACACGCGATCGCGTCGTCGAGCTATGGGACCGCGTCCGGGAGCTGCACCCCTACGACATGCCCGAGTTCCTGGTTACCCCGATCGTCGATGGCAACGACGCGTATCTGCGGTGGGTAGGGGAGTCAACGGCCTGATTGGTGACTTGGTGAATGAGTGAATGAGTGAATTGGCGTCAGCCTACGCACCAACACCTCGATTCACCCATTCACCAACTCGCGAATTCACCAATTCCTATCCGAGCGCTTGTGCGAGGTCCTCGATCAAGTCCTGTGGATCCTCGATGCCGGCGGAGATGCGGACCATACCATCAGTGAGTCCGATCTTCGCGCGCCGGTCGGCTGGAACCGATGCGTGCGTCATCGAAGCTGGATGCGAGATCAGTGTCTCGACACCGCCGAGACTCTCCGCCAGCGCCATCAGGCGCACGCGTTTACACACGTCGTACGCCGCTTCCGCGCTTCCGACATCGAAGGTGAGCATTCCGCCAAAACCCTTCATCTGACGGGAGGCGAGTGCGTGCTGCGGATGTGAAGCAAGTCCGGGATAGAACACCGCGTTGACCTTGGGATGGCCAGCGAGATATTCCGCCAATGCCTGTCCGTTCACATTGTGCTGGGCCATCCGAACCGACAGCGTCTTGGTTCCCCGAAGGATGAGCCACGAATCGAACGGACTCAGGATCGCTCCCGCGGCGTTCTGCAGGAACTTGAGGTTCTCGATGTCTTCGTCGCCGACGGCAACGACGATGCCGCCGACGCTGTCGCTGTGTCCATTCAGATACTTCGTGGTGCTGTGAACCACGAGATCGGCGCCGAACTCGATGGGCCGCTGCAGAACCGGGCTCGCGAATGTGTTGTCGACGACCACCTTGATGCGACGGCTGTGCGCGAGCTCGCTTGCCGCCGACAGATCAGTGAGCCGCATCACCGGATTGGTCGGCGTCTCGATGAACAGCATCTTCGTTTCGGGACGAATCGCTCGCTCGATCAAGTCCAGACACGACGTGTCGACGTAGGTGAACGACAGCTGGTACCGTCGAAGCACCTGTTCGAACAATCGATACGTGCCGCCATAGGTGTTGTCGGTGACGACCACGTGGTCGCCGGCTTCGAGCAGCGTCGTGATGGTATCGATCGCCGCCATGCCTGACGCGAACGCGAACGCCGCCTTGCCCCCCTCGATCGCTGCGATATTCCGCTCGAGTGCCAGCCGTGTGGGGTTCTGGGTCCGCGCGTACTCGAAACCCTTATGACGGCCAACGGCTTCCTGGACGTAGGTGGAGGTCTGATAGATCGGTGTGATGATGGCGCCTGTCGACGGATCCGGCTCCTGTCCGGCATGGATGCAGACCGTCGAGAAGCGCGCGTGATCGGGAAGCTTCATGAGTTTTCACTCTATCATCTCCGTCCTGGTCGCCACCGCGACAAGCGACGAGACGGCCGTCTGTTATCATCGCTGCCAAGGCAATGAACACGCCAAGAGTTCCTGAGCGGGCGCTGCCCGGCAGCCGACGACCTGCGCCCGCCCTTGCGACGGAGCTTCCGTACTCGGCCCGCGAACTGCTGCTGAAAACCTGGCCGGGACGACTCTTCATTATCTCTGCGGCTCTCAAACTTGTGGTGACGCTGCTGCGTCTTGCCGGCGATCTGCCGCTCGTTTCGATTCTCAGTAGCGCTGCAACGATCGGGCTCGTCATCTCAGTGTCAGTGTTCGTATGGCGGCTGTTCGTGCTCATGCGACAGCAGCTGCTCTGGCGTGTGCGACGCAAGCTGATCCTGTCCTATATCTTCATCGGCGTCGTCCCATCGCTCTTGATCGTGATCTTCTTTCTCCTTGGCGGGTTGCTGATCTTCATGAACGTCAGCGCCTATCTCTTCAAGGATGGATACGACGCCGCGTTGAATGACCTGAAGGTCGTGACGAGCGGAGCGGCGGCGGAAATTTCGCGCTCGCCGGAAGCTGCGGCACAGTCGCTGGCGCGCACGCAGAGGAACGCCGCATTGTTGTATCGCGGAGTGTCGTTCGTCTATGTGCCGGTCGAGCATGGCGGCCGTCCTGTTCCCGTGCCGCGCGTGACCGCGGGCGGATGGGAACACATCTCGGCTCCGCCTTCGATACCCGCATGGATCAAACGCGATGGATGGTTCGGCACCATTGCGATTCCGCTGTCCGACGGCCCGGGGCACGTGGAACTCGTCGACCGAGCGGTTGCTCCGGTCGTGCTCGGCGGAAGCCTGGCGGGACACGTCGTCGGCGATCTGCCGCTTGCCGACGAGATGATCCAGAAGCTGCAGTTCGACACCGGTGTGCGCGCCGGGACCGCGGCAGTGGTGATCGAGCAGCAGAACGGTCCGGTGACGACAATCTCGAGAAACGCCAACGGCGACGCGGCAGGGAATGGTGGGTGGTCGACTCTGTACCGGAAGAGCGTGATCTTTCTCGATTACTGGGACTGGGAGACGGGAAAGACCTACCGGGCCAGTCTATCCCTGACGTATCGACCCAGCGAGCTCTATCGCCGTCTGTCGGATGCGCAGCAGATCGCCTTCAAAGAGATTCCCTTTGGCGTGCTGGCGGTCATTCTCCTGCTCATCATCGCCGGGTTGTTTCTCATCATCGAGATGGTGGCGCTCAGCATGGGCCTGGCGCTCGCGCGATCGATCACGAGCGCCATTCACGAGCTGTTCATGGGAACCGAACGGGTCCGTCACGGCGACTTCGCGCATCGAATCAACGTGCAGTCGAACGATCAGCTCGGAGAACTCGCCGGTTCGTTCAATGAGATGACAGGGAGCATCGAAGGGCTCATGCAAACCGCCGCGGAGAAGAAGCGGCTCGAGGAAGAACTGCGCATCGCGCGGGCGATTCAGATGTCTCTGCTGCCGCGTGGTCCGCTCGATATTCCGGGCCTTGCGATTACGGCGCTGTGCGTGCCGGCGCGCGAGGTGGGAGGGGATTACTACGACTTCTTCCGGTTGTCCGAAGACCGGCTGGGCATCTTGATTGCGGACGTGTCCGGCAAGGGAACGTCGGCCGCTCTCTACATGGCCGAGCTGAAGGGTCTGGTGCTGGCGCTCAGTCAGCGGTACGAATCACCTCGCGATCTGCTCATCGAAGTGAACCGGATCATCTCAGAGCATCTCGACAGCCGCAGCTTCATCACCATCACGTATGCTGTGATCGACCTGCACGCCGGGACGATGACCTTCTGCCGCGCCGGCCACACGCCGCTGATTTTTCTCCCAGGCCCGTCGTCAAAGATGCCGTCGGCGCAGGTGCTCACGCCGAACGGGATGGTGCTTGGGCTGCGCATCGAGGGTGCCGCCGACAAGTTTGCGGAATTGCTCGAGCAGGAGCGGGTGGAGTTGTCGCCGGGCGACGTCATCGTTCTCTATACCGACGGGATCACGGAGGCGATGAATCCCAACAGCGACCTGTTCGGGGAGGGGCGGCTGAGCCGAATCGTGGAAGAACATGGTCACCTCGATTCCGACGAACTGCGGGAACGAATCATGCGCGAGATCGAGGCGTTCGTCGGGAGCGCCGATCAACATGACGACATGACCATGATTCTGCTCAAAGTCGAACGACCGTTCGAGGCGACCAATCGAATCGCGGTCTGACATGCGAACCTGCAGCTCATGACCGGTCTGACCGTCATCTTCCGCACGCCGTCGCAGATCGAGGCCGACGTCGTGCGCGGCCTGCTCGAAACCCACGGGATTCGAACCATCGTCTCATCCGACATGTCGCGGACTCCGTTTCCGCTCGCGGTCAATGAGCTTCGGATCGCCGTGCACGACGAGGAAGCGGACCGCGCCAGCCGGATTATCGCGAGCCATCGCGAAGAGAGCGGTCCCGGCCGGGTTGTCCCGTTCGGTTCGGAGCTGGAGCCGCTCGAACGTCAGATCGGCTATCGCTTCAAGGATCGCGGCCTGCTCGAGCATGCACTCACACACCGGTCGCGCGTGCATGAGGATGCCAGCGGCGGCGTCTTCGACAACGAATCGATGGAGTTCCTCGGCGACTCGGTGCTCGGGTTCGTGATCGCGGACATGCTGTTCCGACAATTCCCTCAGCACAACGAAGGGCAGAAGTCGAAGCTGAAAGCGTCCATCGTGTCCGCGGCATCGCTCGCCCGGCTCGGCGAACGGATCAATCTTGGCGAGTTCCTGATTCTGGGTCGAGGCGAGGAGAAGACCGGAGGGCGACGCAAACTGGCGCTGATTTCCGATTGCTACGAGGCCCTCATCGCGGCGATATATCTCGATGGCGGGATCGAACCGGCGAGAACGTTCATCGAGCGCCAGTTCGCCAGCCTCATCCAGGAAGCGCGACGCACTGGCGCGCACGCGACCTTTACTGAAGATTACAAGTCAGCGCTGCAGGAATGGCTGCAGTCACACGACCGCGGATTGCCGGCTTACCGGCTCGCCGGCGAAATCGGTCCGGCGCACAGACGGCTGTTCGATGTCGAGGTGGTCGTCAACGGAGTGCCCGTCGCGAGGGCGGAGGGAAAGAGTAAAAAGGAAGCTGCACAGGCAGCCGCGAAGTTAGCGCTGGATCGATTGAGTAGTGAAGGGTAAACGAGTTCGCATTCTCATTGCGCGTGGGGCCCCACCCCCACGCGCTCTCGCTCGGCGACTTCGCGCCTCGCTCGGGCCGCAGGCGCTCTAATCGATCTCAATAATGCCCCACGGCTTGTCCCGTTCGGCGTCGCGGGGCTGAGCGCCGGCCATTGCGAGCGCCGGTTCGTTGTGGGGCAGCCGGTTCATGACGTAGGCATGCACCTGGCGAGCGATGTCTTCCTCGGTCGGCGGCGCCGCGTCAGCGTTCAGCCGAACCCAGAGACGCATCATCGGATCCGCGAAGCTGTAGCGCTTCTGCCGGGAGACGATGAGGTCGACATCTTCCAGCCAGGACAAGTAATCCTTTGTCGAGCCCGGCGTCCGGCGCAGGCGCGACGCGATCTCGGTCAACGTCAACGGTTCTTCTTCAGCCAGGACGTCGAGAATGGCTTTGAGGGCGCCATACCCCCGCGCCCGATGCAGCCGCAACTCGTACGAGAAGCGGCAGGCTGTGGCGATTGTGCCCGGCGGCGACAGTAACGCGGTCAACGCGCTGACCGGATCGACAGCGCCGCGAGAGCCCAGACTGGTCGACGCTTCCGCGATCATGCGCGCGTAGGACGGACGGCCGTCCGAAATCGCGTGAACGAGCCGCGCCAGTTCGTCTCGTGCCCGGTCGTCTTCGTCGACGATCGCCCCCGACAACGTGCGGCTGGCAGGAACCGTGGGCAGGGTCGCGCGTACCTCGCTCGGAGTCAGTGGCGCGACGGGAATGATTTCGAACTGCGCCGGGGCGTCGCGCAGCAGCCGATGCGCGCGAGCCATGTACCTGGTCGTCAGCACGAAGCGATTGCCGCTCGTCGAGAGTGCGGCAAGCAGATCGCGGAGCACCGAGCGCAGGCCAGGGAAGCTTTCGAACGTTCGCAGCTCGAGGAATTCGTCGAGCAGGAACGTCGCCGGCACATCTCCCGGCGCCCGGACGGTGTCAAGAAACGCCAGCGTGGCATCGAACGCGGCGCGCGCGCCGGTGTCGGTTCCCTCGCTCTTTCCGAACGGACCGGGCGCAAACGGCGACGGGTCTCGCAGCGATTTAGAGAATCGTTCTGGTGTCGTCGCGATGCGCTCGACATCCACATACTGAGCCGAGGTTCGGCCGATCAGATCGCGCAAGCGCAGCAGGAGCGACGTGCGTCCTGTGCCACAGCCGCCGAGCACCACCGGGATGCGCGTTCCATTGCCTGCCGAACCATCGAGCGCTGCCAGGACCCGTCGCTCCAACGACGGACGCTCCGGAATCATCATCGCCCCGATCCCCCGTGACCCGAAAGTGAAGGCATCGTAATGCCGGTGCGGCGGACGGTGTCAACCGCCTCACTGTAGCCGGCATCGGCATGGCGCACGACCCCGAGACCGGGATCGCACGTCAACACCCGTTGAAGTTTTTCGTCCGCTTCTCGACTGCCGTCCGCGACGACAACCATTCCTGCATGTATCGAATAGCCAATCCCCACTCCACCGCCGTGGTGGACCGAGACCCACGTCGCCCCGGCAGAGGTGTTGAGTAACGCGTTCAGAATTGGCCAGTCCGCAATCGCATCGCTGCCGTCACGCATGTGTTCGGTCTCGCGGTAGGGCGACGCAACCGATCCGGCGTCGAGATGATCCCGGCCGATGACGATCGGGGCGCTCACCACGCCGCGCCGTACCAGATCATTGATCGCAAGACCGAAGCGAGCCCGTTCGCCGTAGCCGAGCCAGAAGATTCGCGCCGGAAGACCCTGGAACGCCACACGCTCCTGCGCCTTGCGGATCCACCGTACGAGTGACTCATTTTCCGAAAACATGTCAAGCGCGAGCGTGTCGGTCGCGGCAATATCCGCCGGATCGCCCGAGAGCGCCGCCCAGCGAAACGGTCCTCGTCCTTCGCAGAAGAGCGGTCGAATGTACTCCGGCACGAAGCCAGCGATCTCGAAGGCGTCGGTGACGCCACCTTTTTCGGCCTGCGCGCGGATATTGTTACCGTAATCGAAGGTGACGGCACCGGCGCGCTTGAGCGCGAGCATGGCGCGGACGTGGGTCGCCATCGAAGCAAGCGATCGCTCGATGTAGGTATCCGGCTGCGTGCGTCGAAGTGATTCGGCTTCGGCAAGCGGAAACCCTGCGGGCACGTAGCCGTTGAGCGCGTCGTGCGCCGACGTCTGGTCGGTCACGACATCGGCTGCGATGCCCCGACGCACGAGTTCCGGCAGCACGTCGGCGGCGTTCCCTTCGAGCGCGATCGATCGCGCGACCTGGTCGCGGCGGTATCGCTCGACACGAGCGAGCGCGTCGTCGAGGTTGGCCGCGCGCTCATCGACGTAGCCGGTCGACAGCCGGCGCTGAATTCGATGCGAATCCACTTCGATCACCAGGGCAATGCCGTCGTTCATCGTGACCGCAAGCGGTTGGGCGCCACCCATTCCGCCAAGCCCCGCGGTGACGACGACGCGGCCGGATAGACTACCACTGAAGTGACGTCGCGCGAGTTCGGCGAGCGTCTCGTAGGTGCCCTGGAGAATTCCCTGGGTTCCGATATAGATCCAACTGCCCGCCGTCATTTGACCGTACATGGTCAAGCCGCGGTCCTCGAGATCGCGGAACGTGTCCCAGTTTGCCCAGGCGGGAACGAGGAGCGCGTTGGCGATCAGCACGCGCGGCGCCCAGGGATGGGTGCGAAACACGGCGACCGGTTTTCCCGACTGGACGACGAGCGTCTCGTCGTGTTCGAGCTGACGAAGTGCTTCGACGATCGCTTCGAACGCCGGCCAGCTTCGTGCCGCGCGTCCGGATCCGCCATAGACCACGAGATCCTCCGGCCGTTCAGCAACCTCAGGATCGAGGTTGTTCATCAGCATCCGCATCGCGGCTTCCTGCGGCCATCCTTTGCAGGACAACGCAGGCCCGCGCGGGGCGCTGACATGTCGGCTGGCAATGTTCATCGTGGACGACGATCCGAATCTTCGCAGATTCACACGCGCGCGACTGAAACGCGCGGCGAAGCAAGCAATCTAGAAACGTACGAGCGCGTTGTCAATTTGAAATTGAAAAATTTCTTACTTGACTTCCATCTCGCACGCGGCTTCGAGTGATCCGTCGGCGATCATCTGAGCGATTGCTTCGATATCCGGAGCCGGCGGACGATCACCAACGAGTCGCGGGACGATCGATCGCACGCGCGCATGCACGCGATCGAGCGGCGCCGAGGTCTTGAGCGGCGCAAGCAGGTCGATCGCCTGGCAGGCGCAGAGAATTTCCACCGCGATCACGCGCGTCGCGAGTTGCAACGCGCGCTCAGCCTTGAGCGCCGCGCCCATGCTCATGCTGACATGGTCTTCGCGATTGGCGGATGTCGGGATGGTGTCGACGCTTGCCGGATGTGCGAGCGTCTTGATCTCGGACGCGAGCGCGGCGGCCGTCACCTGCGCCAGCATGTAGCCTGAATGCAGGCCGCTCTCGGCCGTCAGGAAGGCGGGCAAGTCGCTCAGCGAGGGATCGACGAGGCGATCCGAGCGTCGTTCGCTGATATTGGCGAACTGCGCCAGCGCAATCACCGCCAGGTCGGCGGCGATGGCCACCGGCGCTCCATGGAAATTGCCGCCGGACAGGATCTCGTCGTCACCGGCAAAGACCATCGGATTGTCGGTGGCGGCGTTCATCTCTGTCGTCACCGTTGCGCGCGCGAAAGTCAGGGCATCGCGGGCCGCGCCGTGTGTCTGCGCCGCGCACCGCAGCGAGTAGGCGTCTTGCACGCGCCCGCAGTGTTCGTGAGATTGGTTAATCGCGCTGCCGGCGAGCAATGCCGCGATGTTTTCCGCTGATGCGCGCTGCCCGGGGTGTGGCCGCGCAGCATGGATCCGCGCGTCGAAGGGACGAACCGATCCACGCAAGGCATCGATCGATAGTGCCGCGGCGATGTCGGTTGCTCGAGCGAGCCGCTCGGCGGCCAGGATCGCCAGCGCGGCGATCGCGGTTGACGGTTGCGTACCGTTGATGAGCGCCAGACCCTCTTTCGGAAAGAGCGTGACCGGCTGAAGGCCCGCGCGCCCAAGCGCCTCCCGTCCGGACAACAGTTCATTGCTGTTTCCGACGGTCGCTTCGCCTTCGCCGACGAGCACCAGGCAGAGATGCGCGAGCGGCGCAAGATCGCCGCTGGCACCAACCGATCCGCGACTCGGCACGCGCGGGTGCACACGACGGTTGAGCAGTTCAATCAGCAACTCGAGCGTGCCACGGCGAATCCCGGAGAACCCTTTGGCCAGCACATTGGCGCGCAGCGCCATGGCCGCCCGGACTGCCCGTTCCGGCAGCGGCTCACCAACTCCGGCTGCGTGGCTCCGCAGCAGATTCAGTTGCAGCGCGCCGAGCGCATCGCGTGGGATTCGAGTTTCCGCCAGCGCACCGAACCCGGTGTTGATACCGTACACAGCCTCGTCGGCCGCCGCTTTTCGATCGACGACTGCGCGCGCCGCATCAACACGGGCGGCAGCCTGGGACGACAGGGCGACGGGTTGGTACTCGTCGGCGATGGCGCGCAGCTCGCCAAGTGCGAGCGAGTCGCCGTCAAGGAAGACCATCAATATTTGAGTAGAATACTGCAGGTATGAATATCGCGGTCCTCGGCGCGCAGTGGGGTGACGAAGGCAAGGGGAAGATCGTCGATCTGCTGACGCCGCATTTCTCAATCGTCGCGCGGTATCAGGGCGGTCACAACGCCGGACACACCGTGTACGCCAACGGTCGCAAGTTCGTGTTGCGGTTGCTGCCCTCGGGCATCCTGCATGAAGGAATCGTGTGCGTCATCGGCAACGGCGTCGTCGTCGATCCGCGGGCGCTGTTTTCGGAAATCGATGAAATCGAGAGCGCCGGGGTTTCGATTGGGGCGCGACTGCGCATCAGCGACAAGGCGCACTTAATCCTTCCGTATCACCGCGACCTCGATCTGCTGAGCGAAGCGCGGCGCGGCGAGCGAAAAATTGGCACCACCTCACGCGGCATCGGGCCTGCCTACGAGGACAAGATCGCGCGCCGCGGTGTGCGTATCGGCGACCTGGCGAATCCGGCGGCGCTGGCAGAGGCGGTCACGCACAACGTCGAGGCGCGAAACAGGCTGATCGGCGAATCCACAATGGATGCGCGGCAGGTGCTCGACGATCTCGCGCAGGCCTGGGCGCGGATGAAGCCGTGGGTCACCGACGTGTCGGTGTTCCTGCATCAAGCACAGGCCGAGGGGAAAGCGATCATGTTCGAAGGGGCGCAAGGCACGCTCCTCGACATCGATCACGGCACCTACCCCTATGTGACGTCGTCGAACGCGACCATCGGCGGCGTGTGCACCGGTCTCGGGATCGGGCCTCGCGCCATCAATGGTGTACTCGGTGCGGCGAAGGCCTACACCACTCGCGTCGGCGAAGGACCACTGCCAACGGAGTTGACGGGAGACCTCGGAAATCGGCTTCGTGAAAGTGGACAGGAGTTTGGCGCCGTCACCGGCCGTCCTCGACGGTGCGGGTGGTTTGACGCGGTTGCGGTTCGCTATGCGGTTCGCGTCAACGGTCTCGACGCGCTCGCGTTGACGAAACTCGACGTGCTCGATGGCCTTCCCGAACTGCAGGTGTGCACGGCCTATCGCTGTCGCGGTGCGACGCTGACCGAGATGCCCGGCGATCTCGCGCAGCTGGCATCGTGCGAGCCGATTTATGAGAGCTTGACCGGGTGGAGCGCTCCCACCGCGGGGGTGCGCCGTTACGCGGATCTGCCGCGCGAAGCGCAGCGTTACGTCGTCCGACTCGAAGAGATCACCGGAGTCCCGGCAGCGATCATCTCAACCGGCTCCGCGCGCGAGGACACGATCATTCGTGACGACTCGGTTGCGGGGAAGTGGTTCGGGGTGACGGCGAATCGCTAATCACTGATCACTTATCGTCAATCCGCGAATCACTAATCCTCGGATCCTCGGATCCCGGCACTAGATCTTTATTTTGAGACAGTACTCATCCAGCGCGGCGGCGTCGGCGTCGGCGAAATCAAACCCGGCGCG
>Ga0207701_10005912_pt1 | contig 12246 bp, 9 predicted proteins | sample KBSSwiSSwithPhiX_FD_184294 | JGI IMG/M metagenome (GOLD analysis project Ga0207701, IMG submission 184294) | Switchgrass rhizosphere bulk soil microbial communities from Kellogg Biological Station, Michigan, USA, with PhiX - S5 (SPAdes) (version 2) | ecosystem: Environmental > Terrestrial > Soil...
TGAGGGCAGCTACATTTTGTCCTCTATCGTTCAGCAGGTTTTCTATTGTTGTGTGTCCCCCGGTGCGAATTGGTATGTGGCCTGCCGACCATCTGGTAGATCCGCCTAGTTCGAAATCATCAGGGCTCAACGACTCGTGTCCAGAAAGGACGACAATCACACAGCCGGTGGCGAGACGATCTTTGTCAAAACCGACCGTCCGCTCGAGCTCCCGAGCGTTCAGATTTATCAGGTACTTCAGAATCGTAAAATCGCCAGATCCAATGCTTATCGGCATATAACCCTCCATAGCGAAAAGTACGACCCTGCAAGCCGGCCGTCGACATTCTGAATCGTGACGTCCAAGACTGGAGTGAATTATGTGCGCCGCCGTTGAAAAGGCTCGTCGCTATCTCGAAAATAAGACTGGCAAAAAAATTATGCTGAGTCTCTTGTTATTGTGAGATCCAGGTGACGGTTAGAGGCACGCTATGCCTATCTTCCAAATTGCGTGAACCGGCGTATCGTTCGATCACATCGACCGCTCGATAGACACCTTCCATCTTTTTCCAGACCTCGCTAAAGACAGTTCCCGATCGTGGGACCAGCATGCTTGCCAAGTCAAAGATCTCCCGGATCATTTACGCCTTCGGAGCAACGATCGCCGTTGTGGTCGGCTTTCTGCTGGGCGGCTTCGGGCAAGGTCTTGAACATTGGTCGACGGACCTGCAAATCGCTTACTTCTCAGCGCGCCGGACCGAACAGTATCCTAGGATCGCTGTAGTCACTGTCAGCGACGCAACACTAAAAAATTACCCTTATACGTCGCCAGTCGACCGCCAGCTTATCGGCAACCTCGTTGATCGCTTGGACGCCGCAGGCGCGAAGATCATTGGACTAGACTTCGTTTTTGACAGACCCACTGAACCCGCAAAAGATCAAAGCCTTATCGAAAGCATCCGAAACGCCAAAGCAAAAATTGTGCTGTCTGCTCTTGATGGGCGGACTCCTTTACCGCAAAGAAATCAGGAGTTTCAGACTGAGTTTCTGGCGCGCGTTGGACGGCCTGTCGGGCACTCCTATTTTGAAGAGAATCACAATCTACTGGTGCCCAGCGATCGCGTTATTCGATTGCTCGCTCTGCCGTCGCCTGCTTACCCTGAACATAGAAGCTTTGCCGAGATGCTTGCGGCTGCGGACGGACATGACGCGCGGCCAAGTGCGCCTTACATAGCGTGGCTGCTGCCCCCCAAGAACAACTCCGAAACCTTTATGACGCTTCTGGCCGAGCAGGTGCTGGATCAAAGCGCCGACGCCGTGCATTTGCCGCCAAACATTTTCCGCGACAGGATTGTACTCGTCGGAGGCGATTTTCCAGATCGTGATCAGCATTTGACGCCGTTGTCGATAACGAACTCCCAACGCTACAGTGGCGTATCCATTCACGCCCAAATTCTCGCACAACTCCTCGACCGCCGGTCCATAGGACCACCGGCGTTGCCACTGCAACTGTTGATACTGGTGATTGCCGCCTGTGGCGGCATCTGGGTTGGCCGCCGGGATCCCCGAGGTCGCTACCTTTTTTGGATTAGAAGCGTCGGCGCGCTGGGGTTGATTATAGTTGCTACGGTGGCCTTCACGTTTTTTGGCCTAATATTTCCTATCTCCTTGACGTTATTATTTCTTTTAGCGGGCACTACCTTTGGATATCATAGTGGATCGCCTTTCCTTCGGAAGTGAACAGCTTCGGTGCGAAGAATTTTCATGAGAATTAAACTACTGAGAATACCAGCGTTGGCCGTCGCCATTCTGCTTGCGCGCATCTCGCCGGTATTTGCGGAAATGCAGATTATTGAGTCGAATGTGCGCGAATTTCTTGTTGGCCAGCGGATTCCCGAGACTGACGACCTGCGATTGCCTGCAGGAGGTCGGGTAAAGGTAATAATACTGCCTGCAACCGAAACGAAAATTTTTCTTGGCCCAAATCTCACAAATAGAATGAACAGTCCCTTCGGCAGCACTCGTGGAGTGGATATCCATAATCCTCGCCCGTAGCTTGAATGCCCCGGTGCTGGCGATGGAGCGATCTCGAATTACTCGGCCATGGGCGGACAACATCAGCCATTCATTTATGGCGCGCTTCCCCGGCAGCGAAGACCGGCTCGGACAGACAGGGCCGTGGTTTAATCCGACGCCTGCTTGATCTGATAGAATTTCGCGCTCAGCGACCAAGTCGGCTTGCGCAGCCGACTGTCATCGTCGCGGGTCGATGGAATGCGCAGTTCGCTGGCAAGCTTGCTCAGAAGACCAACAGCGGAATTTTGGCCCACCAGCGAAGCCGGCATGTCCGGAAGGTCAATCAATTGGACCGGCTGGTCACTGAGCAAGGCGACAACCATGGCCGAGCCAACGGGCGGCGAGGCCACGAATTCAAAGCCCATATAAGGCTCCACTGGGCTGGGAATCTGAATGGGCTTGCCGGGCTTCACGAAATTGGCGTTCGGCTTGCCACGACCCGTCGTTATCGACACCGGGCTCGGATAAATCTGGGTGAGCTTCCCGGTCGGGTCGACGTCGAGCAGGATCAAATAACCCGGTTTCTTCGCCGATATCCGAAAAGACACCCTCGATCCCACCGCAATGCTGGCTTCAGGCAGCATCTCAAGTGTCAGTTCGGCAGGGTTCGATACGACGACAGGCACCGCTGCGTCCGGTGGATTAGAAAAATCCTGCCTCGGCGACACATTCGCGACCGGCGGTGTCGGCCGCGTCGGGGTTAGCGCACCCTGTGAAGCTGGAGGCGGGCTGCTCTCCGTATTCTTCGGTGCATCAGGCTCCGGACTGACTGCTGGCGGCTTTGCTGCAGGGGGCGGCGCTATCGGAGCCGTCTGTCCATCAATGATGCGAACAGCCCGCGAAGTGTCTTCCTCTTCTGCGATAGCCGGGCAAAGCGAGCAAACCATCAGAGCCGCAGCCCCGACGGTCATGATGTGCTTGGTGCGGCCGAATGTCATCTGCTGCAGCCTCTACCAATGCTAGGGAGCGGTGAAAAGCCCGACTGAGCCGATCCGCGCATCCTGTGGCGCATAGCGCTGGATCATTCTGATCATCTGCATGGCCGCACGACGTCGATCCAGTTGAGCGATGACCTGCTCCAGCTCCTTCATCCGTTGCGAAGACGTGATGACAACCATCTGATCGGCTCCGAACGGCTGGCGGACCCTCACTGGGAAACTCAGGGTCGGCGTTCGCGAGATCGGCTCATCGGATCTGACCGGATAAAGAACCTGTATGGTTCCGTCCCCGGTGATGACGACCAGGATGACGGCGCGTGCTGCTACGTCGGCCAATTCGATCTGAATGACGCTCTGGTTGCGATGCAGCCTGTCGTTGGGCCCTATCTTGATCATCTGCGGGGCGTTGATCGCCATCTGCTTTAACCCGCGGACTGCTGCTGTGCGCTCGATCACGCTTGCTAGGTCCGTCTTCTCAATACGATAGGCGACGACGTCACCCCACGAGATCACGTCTCCGGACTTTGGATCCCAGATGATATCCGGATTATCGATCGGGGCTACGACTTCGATCGAGGCATCGCGGGGCTTCAGTCCGGAAAAGTGAGCGCCGTTGTTGTCGAGTGCTGCCACCCTGACGGGACGCGCCATGGCGGCTGGCATGGCCGGTGACGCCTTCTGTGGTGCTCCAAGGTCGGCTTGTGGCGGCGGCGACGGCCGCGCCGGAGTGGCCCTGCGCTCATCAAGGTTGACGACAGTGATGCTGCGATATTGAAAGACGACATCGTTATCCGGATTCCGGCTCGGCGAACTCACGGTCACGATATTCTGTCGCTGGTTAGAAAGCTGATAAACGACCTGCCGAACGTTGGTAAAGAGTTCCTTGACCGTGACGCGACCATCGCCGTCCGCATCGGCCTTGCCTTCGATCGCACGCGCAACCGAATAGCTGAGGGCACCACGCAGCCCTTGGACGCCGGGGATGCTGACCTCCGGCGCCTTGGTACGGCGATCCACGGCAGCCAGGAAATCGGTGCGATCGAAATCGAGCTCGGTCAAAGAAGCATCTGAACTAGTGGTCACCGGCGTTAGCAGATCGGCGGTTAGTCGGTAGCTCGGCACCTGCCGAAAGCTCATTTCCTCCGAACGCGGATCAACTTCGCGCACCATACCCCCGCCGTGGCAGGTGTCCGCGACAAACACCACGCGGGCACCTTTGGCCTCGAGCTGCTTGATGAAGTGGTTGAACTCACGTCCGAGCACGCGTTGCTGCGATCCGGTCGGCGTTGGATCAAAGCCCGGCAGTAGAAATACGTTGTCCATGCCGTCAGGTTCGGAGCCTTTCACGCGCTCGGGCTCTTGGGCCCCATGACCGGCGATGGTTAGGATCACAAGGTCATTGGGCTGAGTGCGCGTCACCAGCCGGCCAATTTCCCGTACTACGCTGTCGCGGTCAGCCGCCGCATCGATTAGGGAAACCACGTCTTTGGTGCCGCCCGCGCGCAACGCAGTCTCAATGTCTCGGGCATCGGCAACGGCGCCTTTTAGGGGTCGGTAGTGCTGATAGGCGTCGATCCCAATGATTAGGCCACGCACCTCACCGCCTTCCGATGCCCGGAGCACCGAAGCGTCGGCAGCGTGGCCCACGGCGGGTGATAACAACGCAACGAGCATTGGCACCGCATAGCGCACAAGAAACGATCGCATTTCCTGGTCCTTTCAGTCGCGCCGCCATTCCACTCTGCGGTTCAGCGCATAGAGGTCATCCTGGCTGAGACCCGAGGTTTCCGGCAGAGGAAGCGGTTCGCTCGCGCCTTTGCCGACCACGTCCATAGGCGTTTCGACGCCCGCCTTTCGCAGGAACTCCGCGACGGCAGCCGCGCGCTCGCGCGAGAGCTTCATGTTGAAATCGGTCCCGCCGCGTACATCGGTGTGCCCGACCAGTGTGACCTTGGACGGCCGCTGCTCCTTGAGCGCGGTGCGCAGTTCGCGGATCGCATCTTGCCCCACCGGGGTGAACGCGGTCGTGCCATATTCGAACGTGATGGGGATCGGCAAGGCTTGTGGCACGATGCCCCGAACCGACCGCGAGTAGTATCCGCCAAGCGTACCATCCCGCCGATCAAGGGCGACCTTCACATAAGTCCCAGAGCCATTCCGACCAATATTGGCGGCCAGCAGGCGCGCCTGTGCGGCCCGCATGACCAAGCTTTCGATTTCGAATCTGGATGGCGCGATTGGTGTCAGCGTCTCATTCTTGACGATTTCGATGGCGCGATCAAACACCTTCGCCGCCTCTTGGAAACGGCGCTCGCCGAACCTTACCTCGGCCAGTGTAGCCGATGCCTGCCACAGCACCTCGGTGGCTTCTGCGGCATCGAGCAAGCGCTCAAAATCCGCCGACGGCCTTCCGCGCGCCATCAGCGATTGAGCCGCACTCAGGCGATGCGCCGCCATCCGTCGTTGCGTGGGGGTCTGGTACCGTCCGCAGTCCGCACTGGTTGAGATCGTGTCGACCAACGCCTGCGCGTCCTGTTCACGGCCTTCGTCGATTGCGAGGTTGAACTGCCCCAGCATGGCCTCGCAGTCTGCGGCGGCCCCAGCCGGGACGGCGGAGAGCAGCAGCAAAAATGTCACCCCCAGTCTTGTCGCGTATCTAGAAACACCCATGCGAATGCTCCAAAGCATCATCGCTTATGGCGGCGCTTGCCTTTTGAAGTAGGGCGATCTTCCTTCTGTTGCGCCTTGTTCGCCTTTTCTTGAGGTTCTATGGACACTGCCACGGTCGTGTCTTGCTGCAACGCTCGAAAGCGAACCGGTTGGTAGCCGCGCGCCAACAGCGATGCGAGCGGATAGATGTTACGGCATACCCGTCCGTTGCAGGCGCCGGGCGAAGCCTCCATGACTTCGGCCTTGCGATCGCGGGTGAAACGTAAGAACAGCATCACATGAGAACCCGGCTTGTTCAGGGCATCGCCGGGACGCAAATCCCAGGGATCGTGTATTTTACTTGCAATCGCTGGGATTGCAGCAGTCGTGTAATGCGTCGCCAGGCCCCAGGTGGCGCTGACGAAGGCGGAGCAGTCCACGCCGGTTGCGTCCGAGCGCGGGGCGTTATGGGTACAGATATTTCCGGCCAGCACGCCACGCTCGATTTTGGCGCGGATCTGATCGAGCGAGCCATGGCAACCCCAGCAGTACGGAATCCCACGCACCTCTTGCCCAACCTTGCCATGCAGATAGGTCGGTCGGCGGACCCGCCCATTGAACCCGGTACAAGCCGTGTCAGGATCGCGTCCGTAAGCCGCCGGGGTAAGTTTCCACTGGATACCTTCGAAGGCAAAGGCGGTCTCGATGGTTTGCTGGCGGGTTAGCGGGCGCATCGCCACGATTGCCCCTGGTCCAGATTCGGTCTTCGTCGGCTCGGAAACTGCAGGCCGGACATCGATTGTCGCGCGGGCATCAACCTTGCGAAAGCCAACGCCAAGCACGTTAACGAAGCCACGCTGAGTTCGCAGAAAATAGACGTCGCCGTCACCGGAGACCGTGACGAACCGGCGTGACAACGGAACGTCGGCCAGGGGAAGCTCGTATACTCCCTCCAGTACCCCTGTCCCGGAATAGCGGGCCACGAAAGCGGCTGCGCGGGAAGCCGTCTTCGGGATGTTCTCGGCAAACACGAACATCCGACCGGTATGATCGATTTCGAGAAACTCCACGGTGCCCAGCCGATCTCGAACCGCAAGCCGGAGACGGGCAAACGGCGCCCCCTCGCCTTCGCGGGTAATCTCGAATTTTGCGGCGGCCTGGTTGTCCTCCGAAATCACATCGGCGATAACGTTGCCAGCGCCGCGGGAGGCAACGTATTGGCGTACTGGCTCGCGCTTCTGGTTGATCGCTGCGCTGCGCGTGTTGAAATCCAGAATATCCGTTTCGCTACCGGGCTGCTGCGAACCCATCTGTGCAAACGCGGACGTGGCGAACGCGTCGTCAGCTGATCTTGTGCTGTCCTCTTCCAGGCTTCGGTATGATGGCTGATCCTGCCCGCTGACCTGCATTCGGCGGATAACGCCGTCCCAAACCATAATATTTTTCTTTCGCACCACCAAGTCGGTCGGCTCTATATCGCTCGGCAGCCTTAGCTCGGTCGCATCGGAGGTCGGACTTTTCGGATCGAACCGCAGGATTCGGCCATTCACCTGATCCAGAAGAAACAAGCTGCCGTCGTCATCGACGGACAGCGCCTGCGGACCGCCGATCTCGGTATCGACGCCGCCGTCGACGATGCCCACCGCGTTCTGCCCGCTACCGCGGCTGAATTCTCGGACCAGCCGATCTTCGGCCCGCGTGGTCGTCGGAACGAGCGCAAGCCAAGCAATCGCCCAGAAGCCAATCTTCCAATTATTTGGGTATGGCATACCGGCTTGAGCTCCCGTAAAATTGCGTAAATTATACGCAGCCTTTCACCCGGCGTGAATGGACTGCACGTCGCCGGAACACAAATTAGGAACAAAATCTTGGGGCGTCCATGGCACGAAACAGATTTGAGCGTGTAACTGAGGTCCAGCCGGATGCGCTTACTCTTTCCCTGGTCAAGCAGGATGACAAGGAGGTCGGAATCGTCATTTTGCCAGCAGGCGCCAGCAACGGACGCTTTTCAGAGGATAAGATCAGTGATGCGCTTCCGCCGCGAGATTCGTTTCGGTCGGCCGTCCGCCTTGCCAATGAAATGAAGGTCGCCATTGTGGTGCTCGATCCACATGGAATTTGGAATCAAGAATGGGGCGATCTGTATTTTAGCACCGAATCCTGACGAGCCGGCAAATGGTCCTTGGCCATCGCGCGGATCACTCAAACTCGGATGGCGCCAGCCGAGGTCGTGCTGCACGGTCGCGGCGGCGAATAGCCAGACTCAGTCTTTCGAGCCATAATAGTATCCAAATTCGGGAGTGGGTAATGCGATTGCCGAAAGGTTCGTCAATGAAGTCGACCTTGATCATTGCACTTTTCGGTTGGTTGCTTCTTTTTGCCGATGCTCACCGGACAACGGCTCGCGCCAACGATTCCGCCGCGGAATTATCGATCGGCGGCCTGACGTTCAAGAAAAACAACAGCGTATCGATCGAGTCGGAAGAACTGAAGATCACGCTCGAAACTGTAACGGTGCGTTACCAATTCCTCAACCAAAGCCCCAACTCTGTGACCTTGACGGTGGCATTCCCACTGCCAGATATCGACCTATCCGATGGCGCGAGCTACGCGATTCCCCAAGCCGACTCGGTCAACTTCGTAAAATTCGAAACCAAAGTTGACGGCAAGCCCATAGACTTCACAATCCATCAACGGGCGATGCTCGGCGACAAGGATGTCACAGCGCAGCTCAAGGACCTTGGAATTCCACCACTGCCGCTCGACAGCCTACCAGCCTTGATCAAGCCGCTGCCGGACGCTACGCGCAAACAAATGCTCGATCAGGGCCTTCTGGTTCAGGCCGGCTCGAACGATCGAGGTCAACCACTGTACGATGCAGGCTGGCGGGTAAGCACGTCCGCAGTACGCGAGCAGACCTTCCCGCCGAACCGAGTGGTCCTGGTCGAACATCGCTACCGAACCAGTTTGGGCATCAGCTTCGATTCGATGATGCGAAAAGCGATGCGTCAGAAGACCGGACTGGCAAAAGAAACTCAGCGCTATCGCCGGGATTATTGCATTAGCGACGGCTTCCTCGCGGACCTCGACAAGATTGCCGGCGACACCCAGAACAATACTTCCAAGATCGAGGAGCGTCGGATCAGCTATGTGCTGAAGACCGGCGCCAATTGGGCAACACCCATCAAACAATTTCGACTTTTGGTCGATACCGGAAGGGCCGGCCGGTTGGCCAGCTTCTGCGCGCCCAACATCGCAAAACGGTCGCCGACCGAGTACGAGGCGCGCGCCGAGAACTTCACACCGACCAGTGATCTGAAAATTCTCGTGGTCGGCCAATTCTGATTTTCGCTACTGCCACTTGTAGGCAAAATCTCCGTTTTCAATCATCACCGATGCTTGCTTTACTGGCTCGCGAGCAAGCGACCGCTTGAGGAATTCGCGTGACAGCGCCGGAAGCAGCGTGTTGGTGATGATGTTGTCAATGATACGCCCCCCCGTCTCGGGTTCGTTGCACATCGAAATGATGTGATTAACCACAGCATCGTCATACACAAAAGCGGCGTCGTGGTTTTCCTCGATGCGTTTGGTAACGCGGCCAAGTTGCAGCCGAATAATACCGCTCAACATTTCGTCCGACAGCGGGTAGTAGGGAATTGAGACGATCCGTCCCAGCAAAGCAGCCGGAAAGACTTTCAACAGCTCCGGCTTCAATTTCGTTGCCAGAGCATCGGCGTCATTTCGGTACAACGGGTCTCGGGAAAGAGCCATGATAACGTCAGTGCCGACGTTAGTGGTCAATATGATGAGGGTATTCTTGAAGTCGATGCGGCGACCGTTACCGTCATCCATCACACCTTTGTCGAAAACCTGGAAGAAGATCTCGTGAACGTCGGGATGCGCTTTCTCCACCTCGTCGAGCAGGATCACGCTGTAAGGCTTGCGGCGGACGGCTTCGGTTAGTCGGCCGCCCTCGCCATAGCCCACATAGCCGGGCGGAGCACCCTTGAGCGTCGAGACTGTGTGGGCCTCTTGGAATTCCGACATGTTGATGGTGATCATGTTCTGCTCACCGCCATAAAGCGCTTCGGCGAGTGCCAACGCGGTCTCGGTTTTGCCGACGCCAGAGGGACCGCAAAGCATAAAAACACCAATCGGTTTGCTTGGATTGTCGAGTTTTGCCCGATTGGTCTCGATGCGTTTGGAGATCATGCGCAGCCCATGCGCCTGGCCGACGACCCGACGATTGAGGATGTCGGATAGGCCGAGGATCGTCTCGACCTCGTCTTTGACCATGCGGCCAACTGGAATACCGGTCCAATCAGACACGACAGAGGCAACGGCCTGCTCGTCCACATGAGCGTAGATCATACGCTTTTCCGGAGCGCGCGCTTCGAGCGTTTCGAACTTTTGGCGAAGCTGCTCGCGAACCTTGGCGCGATTATTGGTTTCCTCAGGAGCGGTGTCGCGCGGGGCAGCTGCTGCAGAATTTTCGCGTGCCGCCACCTCCCCATTGCCGTCCTGCGGTTTCGGCGGCGCGAGGATTTCCCTCAGGCTTCTGATCTCGCCGACAAGCGCCTTTTCTTCCGCCCAATCGGTTTCGAGGCCAGCCAGCTTTTCTTTCAATTCGGCAATTTCGGCATCGATTTCACCGATGCGTTCAACCGATTCCACCCCGAGCTCGCTGTCACTATCCAACGCGGCCTTCTCGGCCTCATGAGCAGCGATGGCAACACGGACATCTTCAATCATTGCCGGCGTCGCGCTTTGACTAATTGCGACTCGGGCCGACGCGGTATCGAGGAGACTGACCGCTTTGTCCGGTAATTGACGCGCTGGGATGTAACGGCTCGACAGCGACACGGCTGCAACGATCGCTGCATCGGAAATGCGGACTTTATGGTGTTTTTCCATCGGCCCGAGAATGCCTCGCAACATGTCGCAGCATTGCTGTACGTCCGGCTCGCCTACCTGGATCGGCTGAAAGCGCCGGGTCAGTGCCGGATCCTTTTCTATATATTGCCGATATTCCGACCAAGTGGTCGCCGCGATGGTTCGCAACGTTCCTCGCGCAAGCGCAGGCTTCAGCAGATTGGCAGCGTCGCCCGTGCCAGCTTGGCCACCCGCCCCAATCAGTGTGTGGGCCTCGTCGATGAAAAGAATGATCGGCGTGGGCGACGCTTGAACCTCATCGATCACCGAGCGAAGCCGTTGCTCGAATTCCCCTTTCATCGATGCGCCTGCTTGCATCAAGCCGATGTCGAGAGCCAGCACGCGAACGTTACGCAATGGCGGCGGCACCTGGCCTGATGCAACATGTTGAGCAAAGCCCTCCACGACCGCGGTTTTACCAACACCCGCCTCCCCGGTTAGGATCGGGTTGTTCTGGCGCCGTCGCATCAACACGTCGATGATCTGGCGAATCTCGGCGTCGCGCCCGAGGATCGGGTCCATCTCGCCAGCCTTCGCTTTGGCCGTCATATCCTGAGAGAAGCGATCGAGCGCCGTGGTCCCCTTCGCTCCGCTCTGGGCCGCACTGCCGGGCGTGCCCGCTGCTTGCAATCCAGAGCCGTCCATCGGGCGAAGATTCTCTTCGTCGGAGCCAGCCAAAATAGAACGGTGCTCGGCGGTGAGCACGTCGGCATTGACTTTGCTGAACTCCTGCGACACGTGAAGCAGCGCGCGACGCAGATCGGTCGATTTCAGAATTGCCGCTAGGATGTGCCCGGTGCGGATCTGGGTCTCACCAAAGAACAGCGTCGCATAATGCCAGCCACGGTCGAGCGCATCGATTACGGAATTAGCCACGCCTGGCATTTCCGTTTCGTTCTTGCGGAAGCCTTCGATCACCGAGCTCATGTCGGTCATCAACCTGCCGTGATCGAGCTTGAAACGATCGGCAATCAGCGCGAGGTCGGAGCGTTCGTTCTGCAAGATATGAAAGAACCAGTGCGCGAGCTCGACGTTGCGATTGCCCGCGCCTTTGGCGTGCCGCAGCGCCTGGATGAAGGCGTCATAACCCAACCTGTTGAGCTTGCCAGTGACTGCCTCAAGACTGATATCAGACATATTGCCCCCACTCTGACTCGCATCTACAACCCTGTTTTAACAGCGAAGCAAATTGCTTGCGCGTAATCCAGTATGCACAAGACGTTTACCTATTCGGCCGCCTTCTGCGTAGGAATTTTTCTGGCTTGGCCATGTTCGCACCATACCGGGTGTTTTGAAATGGCCGACCATTCATAAATTGGCGTCACTTCTGAGCGGCTGAGATGCGAGAGCTCACTGGTGCGCGTGATGAAATTCCTACTGGCCACGTCGAGCGCGGCAGTCGAGGGCACGGTTAAACGGGCGCTCAAAGAAAACGACGCGCCCAGTGCCAGCTCAGACCCAATTGCTAGAATGTTCGCTTGCGAATTATTCGTCAAGACAGTCCGTATAGGAGTGAAGAGAGCAAACAGGAACGCCGAGACCCTCACAGCAGATATCAGCGGATCAGCAACGCCAATTTTGCCAGCTCCTTCAGATTAGCCAGGACCGTTTCGCGTGTGATGACATTCTCACTATGACCTGCCATTTGCGCGACTGCAGCTCTGAAATCAAC
>Ga0207701_10005913_pt1 | contig 12246 bp, 8 predicted proteins | sample KBSSwiSSwithPhiX_FD_184294 | JGI IMG/M metagenome (GOLD analysis project Ga0207701, IMG submission 184294) | Switchgrass rhizosphere bulk soil microbial communities from Kellogg Biological Station, Michigan, USA, with PhiX - S5 (SPAdes) (version 2) | ecosystem: Environmental > Terrestrial > Soil...
AGTGCGCTCGCCACGCTTCGGCAAATCTGGATCCAGGAAACCGAGCATGTGCGCGTGCTTGATCGTACGCACGCCTTCCTGTTTTTGCAGATGCTCGATGCCCCGGCGGAATTTTTCCATTCTTGTCCAATGAACCTTTGGACGGAAATGATGTTCGGCGTGATAGCCGTTGTAGAAAAACAGCCAGTTGTAAATTCTCCCGTAGCTGCTTACGCCCCATGCAATCGGTTTGTCGGGGTTGGCGCCATAATGCCGGAAGTAGCCATTCAAGTAACTAAAACAATGGCCCAAATACCAAAACGGCAGGAAATACACGGTGAATCGCCAATTAATGAAATGAATCGGATTCGTCGGCACGATGATCGCCATGACAAAAAGGGCCATGGCGAATGCGGCCAGCTCAAGGTTGCCCCAAAAATCGTCGCCGTTGTTCCGTTTCCGCAGGTCATTGCGAATGGCGCCAACGTCATCGCGGAAGAAACTTAGAAATACATAGCTCCACGGATTTTCGGCTTCGCCGTCGTGCCCGTGTCTGTAGATCGATAACCAATCGATGGTATCACCCTTTTCATTCTGCCGGTCTGAATTTCCCTTGTGATGACGCATATGCACGGAGTCGTACATCGTCTGTGAAAAACAGCAGGCGACCGATTGCGTGAGACCAAACAGTCGATTGAGCAGTTGCGAGCGGAAAAATGGGTTATGAATGAAGTTGTGCCCCACCCCGTTGATGTTCGCATTCACCATCAACGAATAAACGAACCCGAGGATCAGCATCACCCACAGCGGCGCATGAGGAAATAAAAAGTAGAGACCGAAAAGATATGCGAGATGAAAAAGCCCCGCCCCGGCCGGAATGGCGTCCCAGCGTGTGTGCGCGAAAACCTTGGAATTGGTGGTCGGGCGTTCTATTCGGATCGCGTCAGTAGCCATGGTCCTATTTGAGATCGGGGGACTAGATACGTTCGCGGATAACGGAGCTTTGGCAAGGTGATCGCAGAGAACGAGGAGCGATTTCCCAGCCGCCGACCCGCAATTCGTGGCTTCCTGTTGCACTGCGTCAAATCCGGATTTGCCAATTTTGATCGTGTCCGCCTATTGTAGCGGCTTGCGATGTTCGCGCTTCAACCTGAACTAAAAGTCTTCACCGGCTCCGCAAACCGCGAATTGGCCGAGCGAATCTGCAAATACATCGGCGTGCCGTTGGGACAGGCAACCATCAGCTCGTTTCCCGATGGCGAGACATACGTCAAGATCGACGAGAACATTCGCGGGCACGACGTCTTCATCGTTCAGCCGACTTCTCCGCCGACCAATCAGCATTTGATGGAGTTGCTGATCATGGTGGACGCGGCACGACGTGCAAGCGCGGACCGGATCACGGCTGTCATTCCATTTTTTGGATACGCTCGCCAGGACCGCAAAGATCAGCCGCGCGTGCCGATCACAGCGAAGCTCGTCGCGAATTTGCTGCATGCTGCAGGCGTGAATCGCGTGCTGACAATGGATCTGCATGCGCAACAGGTGCAGGGCTTTTTCGACATTCCCGTGGATCACCTGTATTCGGCGCCCGTGTTGATCAAATATTTGCGCAAGCGAATGACAGGCAAAACCGCTGTCGTTTCCCCCGATCTTGGCGGCCTGAAAATGGCTTCAGCCTACGCAGAAGCCCTCGGCGCCAACCTGGCCATTGTTGCGAAAGAACGCAAAAGCGCCACTGAGACCGAAGCCCTTTACCTGATCGGCGACGTGGAGAACCGCGACGTGCTGCTAGTGGATGATCTCACTGAAACGGCGGGCACACTTACCTCGGCGGCTGCGATAGTAAAAAAGCACGGCGCACGAAACATTTACGCAGGTGTAGCGCACGCTGTGTTGGTGGACGTAGCCATTCGGCGGTTGCAAAAATCCGAAATTACGGAATTAGTAACGACGAACAGCACGCCGGTGCGCACTGTGGACGGGGTTAAGGTCACGGTGCTTTGCGTCTCCGAGCTTCTCGGGGAAGGCATCAAACGGATTCACAACGACGAATCGGTGTCGTCGCTGTTCAACATCGAGAACGAGAAAAATGGCAAAACAAGTTAAGCTTAAAGCAGAACCGCGCCCGGATGTGGGGCGCTCCGCTGTTCGCAAGCTCAGAGCGCGCGGATTCATCCCGGCGGTTATCTACGGAGGCAACGACAAACCGCAGCCGCTACAAGTCTCCGCACGGGAGGTCAACGCCATGATGAGCCAGGCCTCAGGAGAAAACGTCCTGGTCGAGCTCGAAATTGGCGGAGACGGGCAAAGCCGCACTGCGCTTGTGCAGGAAGTACAACACTCGCCTGTCGGTGGTGAGATTCGTCACGTGGACTTTCACGCCGTCTCAATGGACCAGATGATTCAAGCTGAAGTGCCGCTCGAACCTGTAGGCACGCCTGTTGGCGTGAAGACTTTCGGCGGACTGCTCGAGCAGAGCTTGCGCGCATTAGCAATTGAATGTTTGCCTGGCGATTTGCCAGATCGCATCACAGTCGACGTTTCGCAGCTGAACATTGGCGACTCCATTCACGTCCGCGAGATTCAACTTCCGTTAGGCGTAACGCCAAAAGTGCAGCTCGATTTGACGGCCTTCTCCGTCCTGGCGCCGGTGGCTGAGGAAGAACCCGTTGCAGCGGAAGCCGAGGCTGCTGCCACGGAACCGGAAGTAATCACTGAGAAAAAAGAAGAGGGCGAAGCTGCTGCTACGCCTGCTCCGGCTGCGAAAGAAAAAGCTCCAAAGGAGAAAGAGAAAAAGTAATCCATTGTCGTGCCGAGCGGAGTCGAGCGATCCCGGTGCGTTGCTGTCAGCCAGATCTGAGGGATTCTTCGACTGTGCTTCGCTCGGCTCAGAATGACAGGCTCACCAGATACGCCGCGCGTGGACGAAACAGCAATCCGGCTAATCGCCGGTCTCGGAAATCCCGGCCCGGAGTACGCGGCAACGCGGCACAACATCGGATTTCTGGTCGTCGATCAATTGGCCGCGCAGTTTGGATCGGCTTGGGAAAAATCGGTCCCGCAGGCGCGGGAGGACGCGCTATTGGCCAGATGTGGAGCTGTGCTTCTGATCAAACCTTTGAGCTTCATGAATCACAGCGGGTATCCAGTTTTCGCAGTTGCGCAGTTCTACAAAATTGATCCGCAAGAAATCCTGGTTGCGTTAGACGATTTTTCTCTTCCGCTGGGTCGCCTTCGGTTGCGCGTCGGGGGCGGACCAGGCGGTCATAACGGCCTTGAGTCAATCATCGCTCAATTCGGGACTGAAGAGATCCCACGTTTGCGCATCGGGATTGGAGCCGCGCCACGGGAAGGATCAGCCGATTACGTACTAAGTCGCTTCTTCGATGAGGAAAAGCCTATCGTGCGGTCGACCATCGATCGCGCAGTAGAAGCGTTGAAATGCGCAATTGACAATGGTTTCGTTTCAGCCATGAACACATTTAACAAATCCGAAGAAATATGAATCGCCGCTACGAAGCCCTGCTGGTGCTGAACACGCAGGCTAAAGAAGAAAATGTAAAAGAAATGATCGAGCGCCTGGAATCCGAGTTTGAGAAGGAAGGCGCGAAGGTCGAGCAAGTCCAGAAGATGGATAAGAGGCACTTTTCCTATCAAGCCGGGGCGCTCGATGCCGGTTATTATGTCAACTTCATCTTGAATACCGATCCTAGATCGATCGTGCGGCTGCGGACTAAATTTAGACTGGATCCTGACGTTTACCGCCAGCATTACCAACGGCTCGAGCAAAACGAGGAGCAGGCGCCAAAAAAAGTGGCAAAATCGAAATGATTTCGCTATAAACCCGATATGGCGAACCTCAACAAAGTTCTCTTGCTTGGAAATGTCACGCGTGATCCTGAAGTGCGTTACACGCCTAAAGGCAGCGCTGTCTGCGACCTCGGGGTCGCCGTGAATCGTGCTTACACGACTGATAGCGGCGAAAAGCGCGAAGAAGTCACGTTTGTCGATGTCACGCTCTGGGGACGAACAGCAGAGGTTGCCAGCGAGTATCTGAAAAAGGGCAGACCAGTTTTTATTGAAGGGCGGCTGCAAATGGACACGTGGGACGACAAGCAAACCGGGCAGAAACGAACGCGGCTGCGCGTGGTGGCCGAGAACATGCAATTGCTCGGAGGTCGGCCCCCGGGCGGAGCCGACGTGACTGGAGAAAGTCGGCAAGCCAGCGCACCGCCTAAGAAATCGGCAGCTCCCGAACCAGGCGAAGACGAGATTCCGTTCTGAGTTTCAGCACGTCGTTGCAGCGGCGCTTGTAGCAAGCCCCGATCGGATTTAAACAGGCGCTTGGCACAAGCGCCTCTATATCATGAACGCGACCGAAGCTTGCATCGCGCTCAACATGCTGCCGACCGTTGGGCCAGTGCGGTTGCGTAGATTGCTGGAGGTTTTTCACGAACCGCAGCAAATCCTCGCAGCTAAACGTAGCGAACTTCGAAAGGTGGAAGGCATCGGAAACGAGGTTGCCGATCAAATCTCAAATTGGGAATCGACGATTGACCTTGCCACCGAGCTTCAACGGATCCGCGATTTCGGTGTGACTGTCATCACGCAGCAATCTCCGTCATATCCGCAGTCGCTACGGGAGATCCATGCGCCGCCGATTGTGCTCTACGTCTGGAGCGAACTTCTCGACCGCGATCATCACGCGATCGGGGTTATCGGGGCGCGACGCACCACCCATTACGGGACGGAATCGGCCAAGAAGCTCGCCTACCAGCTCGCGTACGCTGGGCTCACCGTAATTAGCGGATTGGCGCGCGGCATTGACACGGCTGCTCATCAGGGTGCGCTTGCCGCGAAAGGCCGCACGATCGCGGTGATCGGTTCTGGATTAGCCAAACTGTATCCGCCGGAGAATGCGGCGCTGGCGGAAAGAATCCGGAACGGGAACGGCGCGATCGTTTCCGAATTCTCGATGGATATCGAACCAGATCGACAAACGTTTCCGATGCGCAATCGTATTATTTCCGGCTGGAGCCACGGCATTCTCGTGGTTGAAGCGGGACTGAACAGCGGCGCGTTGATCACCGCGGCTCAGGCGCTGGAACAGGGCCGCGCGGTTTACGCGGTGCCCGGTCACATCAACGCGCCGAGCGCAATGGGATCGAACCGCCTGATACAGCAGGGCGCGAAGCTGGTCATGGACGCATCGGATATTCTCGAAGATTTGGAGGTTTTGTTGCCCGAGTCGAAGCCGTCGCCGGAAACCGCCGCGCGGCCGTTGCCCCCGCTCTCAGACGAAGAGCGCCGAGTCTTCGGAGCTATTGACGCGACCGAGACCTCCATCGACGACATCGCCGCGCGGAGCGAATTGCCAAGCGCGGTCGTTTCATCTACGCTTTTGCAGCTCGAACTGAAGCGTCTGGTCAAGCAATTGCCCGGAAAATACTTCGTTAAGCTGGGCTAGCCAGAGAGTTACGGCGGTGCTCGACGCCCCGCAAATTGGCCCTGACTTGCAAAGTCACCGTAAGTGAGTTCGATTCCCTGCCCCATGTCTAAGTCCCTCATCATTACCGAGAAACCGTCGGTCGCTGGCGACATCGCCAAGGCACTCGGCGGCTTCAAGAAAGGCAAGGACTATTTCGAGAACGACAGATACCTGATCTCGTGGGCAGTTGGTCATCTTTTCGAGCTCGCAGTGCCTGCCTCGATGAAAGAGCAGGACAAATGGGACATGAAGAAGCTGCCGATCATGCCGCCGGAATTCGAGCTAGAGCCGGCCGACAAAATGGGAAGTCGCGTCCGCACTCTGCGAAAACTCATCAGAAGCAAAGACGTTTCCGAGATCATCAACGCCTGCGACGCGGGCCGTGAAGGCGAGCTGATATTCCGCTACATCGTCCAATACGCCGGGACGAAAAAACCTATCAAGCGTCTGTGGCTGCAATCCATGACGTCAGAGGCCATCCGGAACGGGTTCGCACGACTGCGCAGCGACGACGAAATGCAACCACTGGCAAGTGCAGCGCGAAGCCGCAACGAGGCGGATTGGCTGGTCGGGATTAACGCCACGCGCGCATTTACGCTACGACTCAGCGGCGGACGCGGCAGCACTGTCACTTCGCTCGGGCGAGTGCAGACACCGACGCTGACTATTATCGTCGATCGCGAGAGCAAGATTAAGGAATTCAAGCCCCGCGAACTAAATGTGATCATCGGCACTTTCCGTGCGACGGCCGGCGAATATTCAGGGCGATGGTTCGATGAAGCATTCAACAAAGAAGAGAGCGAGATCGACAGAACGAGAAGACTGCTTACGCGGCTTCACTTGAATTTGCCGGATACCGAGCAACGGCTTGATCCCGCGAACGGGTCGCTCTGGGACGAGCACCGCGTTGCGCATCGACTGTGGTATCGCGAAATCGCCGAGGCCATTCAGCGGAAGTGCACCGGCAAAGAAGGCATTGTTGAGCTGGAGGAAAAAAAGCCCAGCACGCAGATCGCGCCGCAATTGTATGATCTCACAAGTTTGCAGCGCGAAGCGAACAGTCGCTTCGGTTTCTCCGCGAAGCGCACTTTGCAAATTGCGCAGGCGCTATACGAGAGACACAAGGCCATCACTTATCCGCGAACCGATTCGCGCGCGTTACCTGAAGATTACATGCCGACAGTAAAATCGACATTGGCCAAACTCGAAAATCCGTTCGCGCGAAGGGTGCTCGACAACAATTGGGTAAAGCCTAACAAGCGGATTTTTAATAACGCCAAGGTCGGGGACCATTTCGCAATCATTCCGACCGACATTGTCCCGCGCTCACTCGATAACAATGAGCAGGCAATTTTCGACATGGTTACCAAGCGTTTTGTAGCCGTGTTCTTTCCGTCGGCACAATACGAGAACACGACTCGAATCACGCGCGCGGAAGGCGAGCCTTTCAAAACAGAAGGAAAGATTATGGTCGCGCCCGGGTGGTTGGAGGTCTATGGCCGCGAAGCCGCCGGCGACAAACCAGAGGAAAACCTGCCGGCCGCGCAGCAAGGAGAACGCGTCAAAACCGTGCGCATTGAAATCAACACGGAACAAACGCGACCGCCCGTCCGTTATAACGAAGGCACAATCCTCAGCGCGATGGAAGCGGCGGGCAAACTCGTGGAGGACGAAGAACTGCGCGACGCGATGAAGGAGAAAGGCCTCGGCACGCCCGCCACGCGCGCATCCATTATTGAAACACTGATTTCAGCTCATTATCTGACCCGGCACGGAAAGGAACTCCAGCCCACCGCCAAGGCCATTCAAACGATTACACTTCTCAAAAATGCGGTGCCAGAATTGACCAGCCCTGAACTCACCGGCGAATGGGAATCTCGCTTGCGCGAAATCGAGCATCGAAAGCTCACGCGTGACGCGTTCATGCGCGACATCCGCGATCTGACGAAGGATATCGTGGGCAAAGCCAAGCATTTTCATCCCGATGAGCACATGCCAGACACTGAGCCCTTTGGCCAGTGCCCGAAGTGCGGCTCGCCGATCGTCGAGCGATTCAAAAGTTTTACCTGCACAAATGAGGACTGCGATTTTACAATCTGGAAAACCATCGCCGGTCGGTTGCTCAGTCGCGACGAATTCGAGACGCTCGTCCGGGACAAACAAATCGGCCCGTTGGGCGGCTTTCGCAGCAGAAAAGGAAAACGGTTTCAAGCCGCGCTCAAATTGAGCGACGATTTTAAAGCAGAATTCGATTTCGGACCCAACGGACAGGAGAACGGCGCGACTCAGCAGGTTGATTTTTCCGGGCAGGAGCCGCTGGGGAAATGTCCGAAATGCGGCGGGCGTATTTTCGAGCTCGGAATAAGCTACCTTTGCGAAAATTCAGTCGGCCCAAACAAGACCTGCGACTTCCGATCAGGAAAAGTCATTCTGCAACGACCCATCGAACGAGACCAGATGAACAAATTGCTCGCGAGCGGCAAAACGGATTTACTGGAACGTTTTATCTCCCGCAAGGGCAGGCCATTCAAAGCGTTTCTTGTACTGACCGACAAGAAAGATGTCGGCTTTGAATTCGAGAAGCGTGAGCCGAAAGCCAAAAGAGAACGAAAGCCGAAAGAGCCGGTCGCGAAAATTGATTTCATCGGCAAGGAACCGCTCGGTGAATGCCCAATATCCGGCGGAAAAATTTTTGAGACTGAGACCAGCTACATTTGCGAGGATTCACAGGCCGATCGAAAACCTTGCAAATTCAAGCTCAGCAAAACAATCCTTGGACGCGAGATTTCAAAAGACCAAGCGCAAAAGCTTCTGACCACCGGTAAAACCGATCTTCTCGAAGGGTTTATTTCGAAACGTGGACGACCTTTCTCCGCTTATCTGAAACTCGAGGATGGAAAAGTCGGCTTTGAATTTCCTGAAAAGCCTGCGCGGGCGGCGGAATCAAAATAGCCAATCTTCGGACCTATTCGCGTCGTTATCTTGTCACTCACCGTGCAGTAAATAAACTGAGCCGGTGCAGGACCGATGGATTCTACCGCCGTGCGAGAATCTGAATGGCAGCGCGATTGCGTGGAACGAGATTTGTGGGTCGGAATGCATCGCGCGACTGCTTTTTCGGAAACGGTTTCGGAGTACAGACGAAGTTCAAAATTTCCTGCGGCCGCGTCTTAGCTCGTTGACCGATCCATTTTTGCTGCCGCAAATGCGGGCAGCAGTCGCTCGAATTCTGGGTGCGCTGGATTCGCACGAACGAATCGTACTGTTTGGAGATTACGATGTCGATGGTGTGACCTCACTCGCTTTGCTCGCAGAAATGCTAGGCGGTTACGGCACGACGCCAGAGCTTTTTTTACCCTTGCGGATGGAGGAGGGCTATGGGTTGAGCCGGGAAAGCGTCGAACGATGCCTCGAGCAACATCGCCCACAATTGCTCATCGCCATTGACTGCGGCACTGCTTCAGCCGGTGAGATTGCCAAACTGAAGAACCGCGGCGTCGATGTCATAGTGCTCGATCATCACGAACCGAAATCACAGCTGCCCGACTGCGTTGCAATCGTGAATCCGAAAGCTGATTCAGCTTCGCCATTTCATTATCTTTGCAGCGTGGGGATCGTATTCAAGCTTTGCCATGCACTGTTGAAAACGCGGCCGCTGGCTGAGTTTGATTTGAAATCAAAGCTCGATCTTGTCGCGCTCGGTACTGTGGCTGACATCGTGCCGCTCCTCGAAGAAAACCGTCTACTGGTGCAGCGCGGGGGCATCGAAATCGGCCGCACCTCGCGGATCGGCCTTAAAAAGCTAATGCAAGTCGCGGGAGTGCGTCCGCCCATTTTGCCAGAAGACATTGGCTACCGGCTGGGGCCACGACTGAACGCCGCGGGCCGGTTGAGCACGGCGGAAAAATCTTTGCGGCTGTTGCTCACGAACGATGAAGACCAGGCAGCGGGATTGGCGATAGAGTTGGACCAACAAAACCGCGCACGTCAGGACGTGGAGAAAGAGATTCTCGCTGCAGCCATTGTGACAATCGAAAAACAATTCGACGCGACGCGTGACGCGGCCATTGTGGCTGGCGCGCGCGGGTGGCATCACGGCGTGCTCGGCATCATCGCGTCGCGGATCGCTCGAAAATATCATCGGCCCACCATCATGATCGGCTTTGACGAGAACGGCGTCGGAAAGGGAAGCGGACGAAGCATCGAGGGGCTGAATCTTGTCGACGCTCTGACTCGGTGCGCAGCCACGCTTGAGAAATTCGGCGGCCACGAAATGGCAGCCGGTCTGGCATTACACGAGAAAAATTTCCCGAAATTTGCCGAAGTATTTTGCAGTACCGCGCGCGAAATACTTTCAAAAGAAGCTCTGCAACCAACACTGCGATTGGACCACGAGCTGCCGTTCACAAACATCGATGTCGAATTTCTCCGCTGGCACGAACTTTTGCAGCCGTTCGGAAATGGAAATCCGCAGCCAATTTTCTTTGCGCGCGCGGTCGAGCCCATCGCGCCGCCGTGTGTGTCAAACGAAAAACATCTCGTATTTCGGTTGCGCCAGGGCGACCGGCATCGTCGCGCCGTCTATTTCGACGGAGCGTCAAATGAATTTCCGCCGCCCCCCTGGGACGTCGCATTCCGCATTCGGGCGGATGAATATGACGGCGAGACTTTGGTTGGGATGCGGATCGAGGGGTTGCGCGCAGCCGAACAGGCTTGAAACCACCAGGTTCAAATGGCATGACCAGCGTTTCGACAAAGCTTGAGGATTTAGGATGGTTCCCGCGCCCGCGGTTGCTCGCGCTACGACGGCTGGGAATTGAGACCACGGAAGATTTGTTAACGCATTTTCCGCGGCGTCATGAGGATCGGACCGAGTTCCCACAGTTTCCGCGAGAAGAGACCAACACTCCCATCTGTCTGTGCGGGGAGGTAATCAAAACCTCACTGCGCCGGTTTGGCGGCTGGAAGAAAATCTTTGAAGCGACGCTAGAGGAATCGCAGCCGAATGCGTTGAGTGAGCCGCTCGTGTGCCGCTGGTTCAATCTGCATTACGTGCAAAAAATGATCGCCACGGGTCAACGAATCGTCGTTTTCGGCAGACCCCGTCTGCGCGGAAAACGAATTTGCATGGATCATCCGGAGTTTGAGGTGATCGAGAACGACGAAGAGATTTCGATCCATTTTCGGCGCATCACGCCGATCTATCCTGCGACTGAGGGTCTTTCGCAGCGCGTGTTGCGCGGCATCATCTATCGTGTCTTACAGGAGTCGGCAGATGCAGGATGGCATCCGATCGCCCCGCCTAGCCTGGTGCGTGGCGAGCGGTCGGACGCGATTCGAGCGATACATTTTCCCGGAAGTTGGGAAGCGCGGGACGCTGCGCGCGAGCATCTCGTGCTCTCGGAATTTTTTGCCATGCAAATGCTGATTGCGTCGCGGCGTTTCGAGTCATCCGCCCGAGGCGGCCAGGCACACTGCGGGTCAGGCGCGCTGCTGGACAAATTCTTGAAGGCACTTCCCTTCGAATTAACCGCTGCACAGAGAAAAGTGGTCTCGGAAATCCGTCGCGATCTGGCGGCGAATTACCCCATGAACCGTTTGTTGCAGGGCGACGTCGGATCGGGAAAAACGGTGGTCGCGATTGCGGCTATGCTTCTCGCGGTTGAAGCGGGATATCAGGCTGCGCTCATGGCGCCGACGCAAATTCTGGCCGAGCAACATTACGAAGTATTGCGAGGTTGGCTGGAGCCACTGGGCGTTCGCGTGGCCTTACGAACAGCAGCGCGGCAAGAAGAAAGCGGGCCCTTGCCGTTATTTTCCGTCGACGATCCCCAAATCGTTGTCGGGACGCATGCGTTGCTTTACGAACGGGTTTCATTCTCGAATCTCGGGCTGGCGGTGATTGATGAGCAGCACAAGTTCGGGGTGGCGCAGCGGGCCCGACTGACTGCCCGCGAGGCGGCACCGGACGTGCTGGTGATGACTGCGACCCCAATCCCGCGCACGCTAACGATGACCATCTACGGCGACCTCGACGTCTCGACGATCAATGAGATGCCGAGGAACCGCGGAAAGATTGTCACCGCCGTGCGTGACACGTCGAAACTCGGCGAGGTGCTCAGCTTCTTGCGAACGCAATTGGAGAAAGGACGCCAGCTTTATGTGATTTACCCGCTGATTGATGAAAGCGAAAAGCTGGATGCAAAAGCCGCGGCAGCGGAATACGAACTATGGCGTGAACGCCTGCATCCGTTCCGATGCGAGTTGCTTCATGGCCGGATTCCGGCACCGGAAAAGCAGCAAATCATGGATCGATTTCGCCGTGGCAATACCAACGCGTTGATCAGCACGACCGTACTCGAAGTCGGCGTGGATGTCCCTAATGCAACGATGATGCTCATTGAAAATGCCGAGCGATTCGGTCTTGCCCAGCTACACCAGCTTCGCGGCCGGATCGGTCGCGGCGAACACAAATCGTATTGCATCTTGCTGAGCTCCACTCCGACGGAAGAGGCATTCCCAAAGCTCGCGGTTTTGGAAGGAACTACAAACGGATTCGAAGTCGCCGAAGCGGACTGGGAACTGCGCGGCCCGGGCGATGTACTTGGCACAGCCCAGAGCGGCTTGCCGGCGCTGAAGATTGGCGATTTGAAACGCGACGGAGACCTGATGCGGCGCGCCCGTGCGGCTGCCATGTCGATCTTCGAAATGGACCCCCGTTTGGAGCTGCCTGACAATCAACGTTTCCGGCGTTTAATTGTCGAACAAGACGGACA
>Ga0207701_10005914_pt1 | contig 12244 bp, 4 predicted proteins | sample KBSSwiSSwithPhiX_FD_184294 | JGI IMG/M metagenome (GOLD analysis project Ga0207701, IMG submission 184294) | Switchgrass rhizosphere bulk soil microbial communities from Kellogg Biological Station, Michigan, USA, with PhiX - S5 (SPAdes) (version 2) | ecosystem: Environmental > Terrestrial > Soil...
TGATGCCGTTGGTGCCGTAGAGGCCGTTGACGCCGTTGAGGCCGTTGACGCCGTTGAGGCCGTTGATGCCGTTCAGGCCGTTGGTGCTCTCGACCGCACGGTCGGAGGTCCCTTCGCCGTCATCGGCCATCTCACCGCAGCCCACCAGGCCCACGATGGCGCCCAGCGAAAGCCCCACCGTGAACCCCAATCTGATCGTCCGTTTTGCTGAAGCGTTCATCCCGTTTTCCCCCTTGTTCGGTGGCCCAGCCGACTGCGAGAGTCCCGTTGGCTTTGCGTCGCCCGATCGCTCGGGGTTTGCTTTTGTCACCAAGTGTCGAGCTGACAAAAAGCAGTAATCGGGCCAACACAATTTACGAACGAAAAGCCCGTAAACAAACGCCCGTTGTGCTGCGTGACGCTGCGCGCGTAGCCTCGGGTGCAACAGGATGTTGCCCGGCGAACAACGCGGTCTTCCGCGCCCGAGCGCCCGAACTGGGGAGCACACCCCCCAGATTTGACCGTCAAGCTCGGAGCCCTGGACGTCGATTAGAGGAACGGTCGCAATGATCCGCTGTCCGACCTGCGGGAGACGGATTCCCGACGCAGCTCCCCGATGCCCTGTGCACGGCGAGCCGCCGCCGGCACCGCCGCCCCCGCCCGACGCCAATCCCCCTGATCCGGTCGCCGAGCCGGATCTGCCCGAGTACCGCGTGCGCCGCACGCTGGGCCAGGGTGGTTTCGGTGCGGTGTTCCTCGCGGAGTCGGTGCCCGCGTGCGAGCCCGTCGCGATCAAGGTGGCGCGGCCCGACAACCCGGTGTCCAGCGAAGCGCTGATGCGCGAGAGCGACGCGCTGTCGACCGTCGGGCCGCCGCACGTGCCGCTCGTCTACGGCCGTGGCCACCTCGGCGACGGATCCGCGTACCTGGTGATGGAGCTGGTGCGCGCGCCGGTGCTCTCGGAAGTCCTCGCGAAGCTGCCCGGGCAGATGGAGCTGGAGGACTTCGCCCGCGTCGCGCTGGCGATCCTCGCCGTCGTCGAGGCGACGCACGCGCGCGACCTGGTTCACTGCGACCTCAAGCCCGAGAACGTGTTCATCGATCCCGCGTTCGGCGCCAAGCTGTTCGACTTCGGCCTGGTCCGCCTGGTGGGGACGCACGCGAAGCCGCCGGAGTCGACAAAGGAAGAAGCGCCGGCCGGCACGCCCGAGTACATGTCGCCCGAGCAGTGCGAAGGGCGCACCGACATCGACGCGCGCAGCGACATCTACGCGCTGGGGATCATCTTCTACGAGATGCTGGCGGGGGCCCCGCCGTTCTGGGGCAACCCGGCGGAGGTGCAGCAGAGCCACCGCAGCCGCAGGCCGCCCGCGCTGTCGCGGAAGCTGCAGCTGGCGCCGGCGCTGGAAGACGCGATCACGCGCTGCCTCAGCAAGGATCCCGGGCGGCGCTTCGCGGACGTCGGAGCGCTCCGTCGGGCGCTGAACGGTGGGCTCGTCGCCGAGCGCGCGCGCCGCGAGGAGACGGCGGCGCCGCGGCCCGTGACGCCTGCGGTCGCGACCGGCGCCAAGCCGGGGGCGGTCGCGTCGTCGCCCCGCGAGCGTCGGACCGTCGCGCTGCTGTTCCTCGAGAGCAAGAGCAACCTCGCGGAGATTCGCGACGCCGCGACCGCGGTCGGCGCGCGGCTGGCGCACAGCGCGGGCACGCAGATCGTGTTCGCCTTCGGCCACGAGGTCGGCGACAACCCGACCCGCGCCGCTGCGATCTCGGCGCAGATGCTGATCGCGCGCGGCCTGACCACGCGCGCGCTGGTCGATCTCGCGTCGGTGTCGGTGCAGGCGCGGCCCGACGGAAGCCGGCGCTACCAGAGCCCGCTGTTCACGAAGAAGGAACGCTATCCCGCGGCGACCGATCCCACGGGCGTGCTGCTGTCGTCGGCGGCCGTCGAGGTGTTGCCCGACATGCCGTCGGAGGAGGTCCCGAACCGGCCGGGCGTGTTCCTGGTCGTCCGCGCCGCCGACACGGCGGAGAAGACGACGACGCGCATGGGCGTGGCCCCGCTCGTCGGCCGCGAGGACCTCGTGCGCAAGCTCCTCGACGGCGCGCGCGCGTCGTGCGGGCAGAAGCGGCCGACCATCGTCACGATGATCGGCGAGCCGGGCTTCGGCAAGTCGCACTTCGCGCAGATGCTGGTGCAGCACCTCGAGGTGCTGCCCGCGTTGCAGACGCTGTTCGTCCGCGGCAAGGAGATGATGGGCGGCGTGGGCGAGCAGACCACGCGCGAGCTGCTGCAGCGCGTGCTGGCGCTTCCCGAGATGGCGCCGCCGGATCTCGGGCACGCCATGCTGGACGAGAAGCTGGGCCCCGAGCTGGGCAAGGAGGTCTGGGCGGGCGTCGCCGTCGTCATGGGCTGGGCGCCGCCCGAGCACCCGGACGTGCACGCGATGGCGGCGGCGCCAGGCGCGATCCGTTCGGCGGCCGCGCGCGCGGCCGGCGAGGGGTTGCGGCGGATGGCGGCGCGCAGGCCGCTCGCGCTGATCGTCGACGATGCGCACTTCGTCGATGAGACCGCGCTGGACGCGATCGAGAACGCCGCGCTGAAGGAAGCGCAGGCGGCGATCTGGATCCTCGTCATCGGGCGCCCGTCGTTTGGCAGCGCGCGCACGGCGTGGGCGGGACGCGCGGAGGAGAAGCTGTCCGTGACGCTGCCGGCCCTCGAGCCGCCGGCGGCCGCGGAGCTGGCGCGCCGGTTGCTCGCGCCGGTCGAAAAGATTCCAGCGCGCGCGCTCGAGCGCCTCGCCGAACGAACGATGGGCGTCCCGCTGCTGCTCGTCGAGCTCTGTCGCGGCCTGAAGCGCGACGGCGTCGTGCGCAAGTCCGACAAGGGCACCTGGGTGCTCGCGACCGACGAGCTGGAACGGCTGCCGGACCTGCCGCTGGTGCAGTGGCTCGCCAATCGCGAGACCGAGTCGCTGTCGCCCGATCTGCTCGCGCACGCGCGCCTCGCGTCGGTCCTCGGAGCGGAATTCTCCGCCGAGGATGTGGACGGCGTGATCCAGGAGCTCGAGCGCGCGGGCATCCCGCCCGAGACGCCGCTGGACGCGAGCATCGGCGTGCGCCGCCTGTCCGAGAGCGGCATCCTCTCCCGGCACCGCGGCGGCCGCGTCGCCTTCCGGCACTCGCTGCTGCGCGACACCGTCTACCAGTCGGTGTCGGCCGCCGAGCGCGAGTCGATTCACCGCGCCGCCTACGAGTACTACCGGCGTCAGGACGGCCTCCCCGACGTGTCGCGCCTGCCGCCGATGGCGTTTCACGCGTCCCGCAGCGGCCTGCGCTCCGAGGCGGCGCGCCTGTTCCTGGACCTCGCCCGCCGCGCCAGCGCCCGTCACGCCTACCTGGACGCCGAGCTGCTGTATCGCAACGGCCTCGATAACCTGCAAGACGGCGACGCCATGGCCCGCATCGACGGCAACCAGGGCCTGGGCCTGATGCGCTTCCGCCTGGGCCGTCACGACGACGCGCTGAAGAACTTCGGCGCGGCGCTGGAGCTGACGCGGCAGATCGACGCGCAGGCCGCGCGCGTGGCGATCCTCCTCGACGAGGGCGTCGTGCTCGACTGGACGATGGACTGGCCGAAGTCCCGCGCCGTGTCGGAGGAGGCCGATGCTGTCGTGGCAGGCGATCCGTCGCTGGGAACATCGGTCGTCATGCCGCGCCTGCTGATGGCGCGCGGACGGACGCAGATGCGGCAAAACCAGTTCGCCGAGGCGATCGACACGTTCCGCCAGGCGATCGCGGCGGCCGAAAAGGTCGGGGACGACGCCTACGAGGCGCTGAGCCAGAGCCTGGTCATGCTGGCCTTCGCGGCCGGCAACATCTCGCGCTTCGACGAGGCGAACGAGGCCATCTCGCGCTGCATCGAGGTCTGCGAATCGCACGGCGACATGCTCGGCGTCGCGGGCGCGCTGCAGAACCGCTGCGTGACCTCCTTCCTCTCCATGAAGCTGGATCTCTTCACCACCGACATGGAGCGCGTCGTGCAAATCGCCCGCGAGTTCGGCTTCGCGATGTCGGAGGCGCTGGCGGTCCGCGATCTGGCGGAGTGCAACCTCGTCCTCGGGCGCATCGACGAGGCGCTGCCCCGCGCCCGCCGCGCGCTGGAGATGTACCTGCAGGAGTTCGGCCCCGCGTCACGCATGGTCTGCGCGGTCGAGGTTCAGCTCGCGCGCATGACGGCCTACCAGGGTGACGTCGCCGCCGCCGAGGAGTTCACCCGCCGTGTCATCGCCACCCAGGACGAGGCGAAGGCGGCGGGACGCAACGACGCGCTCTTCGTCGAGGGCGAGCGCATCCTGCTGGACGCGGTCGACTTCTTCGTGCGCGGCGAGGACGACGCGAAGTTCGACGCGATCGTCGCGCGCGGTCGCGAGCTGCAGCTGCAGCCGCAGGACATCGTCGAGCTGCTGGAGTGGAAGGCGCTGAGCGCGATCCGGGCGGGGCGCCGGAGCGAGGGGCTGGGCTTCCTCGAGGAGGCGCTCGCGCTGGCGAAGGGCACGATCGCGTTCGATCGCGTCCAGCGTCGCGTCGCCGCCGAGACGGCCGAGGCGTCTCCGTCGCGCGCCGCGGGCAGCGCGCCGTAGCGAGCGCCCCCAGGCCGGGTTAGCATCGCGGCCATCGAGCCGCCCGCCGCGCCCCCGCGACCACCCGAAGCGACAGCCCGCGCGCTGATCACCGGCGCCGTCCTCGGCGTGCTGCTGGCCGCCGCGAACGTCTACACCTGCCTGAAGGTGTCGTTCATCGACGGGCTCGCCATCCCGGCGGCGCTGCTCGCGTTCGGTCTCTTCGCGTCGCGGAAGGGCTACGGCGCGCTCGAGAACAACATCACGACGACGGTGGCGTCGTCGGCGGCCGTGATGAGCTTCCTCACGGGCGTGGTCGGGCCGCTGCCGGCGCTCGCGCTGCTGGGCCTGCCGACTCCGAAGGTCGGCATCGCGCTCCTCGCGGTCGCCACCGGCATCATGGGTGTGTTCATCGCGGCATTGCTGCGGCGCCGCTTGGTCGTCGAGGAAGCGCTGCCGTTTCCGACCGGCATGGCCACTGGCCAGGTGATCGAGACAATTTTCAGCGCGCGCGACACCGCCATGCGCCGGGTCCGCTTGCTGGTCATCGCGGCCGCGGTCGCGGGTGCGATCACCTGGTTCAGGGACGGGCGCCCGGCGTTCATCCCGCAGGCGTGGATGTTCGGCGGCACGCTCGGCGGCATCGCGGCCGCCACCCTCGGCCTCGGTCTCGCCATCGACCCGCTGCTGCTCGGGGTTGGCGCGATGATCGGCGTGCGCACCGCCGCGGGCATCGTGCTGGGCGCGAGCGCCGCGCGCGTCGTCCTCGGCCCGTGGCTGGTGCAACGCGCGCTCGTCCCCACCGCCGAACCGGGGTCGCTGAATTCGTGGCTGATCTGGCCAGCGCTGGGCCTGCTCCTCGCTGGCAGCTTCCTCCCGCTGCTGTTCGACGGCGGCAGCATCGTGCGCGCGTTCCGAGAGCTGACGTCGTTCGGGCGCGCGCGATCCGACGCCCCGCGCGCGAGCGACGACAACCTGGCGCCGCGGGCGTGGGCGCTGCTGCTGCTCGCGAGCGTCGCCATCGTCTTCCTGTCCGGTCGCTTCGCGTTCGGCGTCGCGCCGATCGTCATCTTGATCGCGCTCGCCCTGGCGCTGCTGTTCGCGAACCCCGCCGCGCGCGCGACCGGCGAGACCGACGTTGGTCCCGCGGGCCCGCTCGGGACGCTCGGTGTGATCGCGACGGTCAACCGGGGGCTGACGAGCGGCATGTTCGGGGGCTGGGTGGGGCTGGGCATGCTCTCGCAGATCGCGCAGACCTTGTGGGCGTTCCGGGCGGGGCACGTGCTGGGGGCTTCGCCGCGAGCTCAGATCCGCGCGCAGCTGCTGGGCGTGCTGATCGGCGCGGTCGTGACCGTGCCCGTCTACTTCGTCGTCGCTTCGAGCTACGGCATCGGCAACGAGAAGATGCCTGCGGTCGGGGGCCTTTCATGGAAGGCGACCGCGGAGGCAATGCATGGCCTGTCGTCGCTGCCCCGGCTGGGCGGTACCGCGCTGCTGATCGGGCTGGGGATGGGCTGCGTGCTGACCTTGCTGGGCCGCGCGCGCATCGGTCGGTTCCTGCCGTCGGCGGCGGCGATCGGCATCGGTTTCATGCTGCCGTTCTCGGCGGCGCTGGCCGTGCTCGTCGGTGCGCTGCTCGCGGCCGGCGCGATGAAGCTGCTGCGCGGCCTCGAGGAGACGTCCCTCATGGCGGTGGCCGCCGGTAGCATCGCGGGGGAATCCGTGGTCGGCGTGGTCATCGCGGCGCTGATGGCGATCGGCGTTCTCTGAACGACCCCCCAAATAGCAAACGGCCGGCCCGCGGAGGCGGACCGGCCGTGAAGGTGACCAGCTGGGTGTTGCTTAGTAGCTCGAGGTCAGCTTGAACTTCTGGTTGTTGCCGCCCCAGCAGTCGTAGATGTCCATCGGGGCGCCGTCGCCCGTGCTCGCGCCGCTGACGTCGAGGCAGCGGTTGGCGGCGACGTTCTTGACGACGAAGGCGCCGGTGTTGGCGTCCGCCGTGATGGTCCAGCTCTGCTGCGTGCTGCCGTTGCAGTCCTGGATCTCGACGCCGGTCAGGTTGCCGAGGTTGCCGCCCCAGCCGGTCAGGCCGAAGCACTTGTTGGAGTTCGCCTTCATCGTGATCTTCCAGATGCCCGAGCCCGCGGTGGCGATCTGGAACTTCTGCTGGTCGCCGCCCCAGCTCGAGTACTGCTGCACCTTGGTGCCGTTGTTCTGCGAGCCGGCGGCGACGTCGAGCACCTTGCCGCTGACCTGCATCGGCGCGAGGCTGTAGCGGTAGGCGGCGTCGAAGATCGGCGTGTACGACGGGTTACGCCACACGGTGAGCGGCTCGCCGTTCTGGAAGCAGTAGCCGTTGGCGCAGGCCGACTTGAAGCCGTCCGGCGCGGTCTGGCCGGCGCTGGTCGGGCCCGCGGTGGTGTTCTGGTTGCCCGCGCACTTGGCGTTCTGGCCGTACGGGTTGGTGTACGGCGCGTTCCCGCCCGAGCCCAGGCGGCCCGCGACGACACCGGCGGTGATGCCGGCGCCCTCGCAGAAGTACGAGACCGGCGCGTTGACGCCCGGCATGCCGATGTTCGACAGGTTGCCGGTCATGATGATGTTGCCGAAGAACGTACCTTCCTGCTTCGGGTAGTTCGGGCTGGTGCCCCAGCCGACGGCGGGTGACTCGGAGTCCAGCCACAGCGGGATGTGGACGCCCGACGTGTTGATGTGAGCCATCATGCAGGCCGACACCATGTTCTGGCAGGCGCGGTCGTTGCCGACGCCGTTGTTCTTCCACTGCGGGCAGAGGCCCATGCCGCCGTAGAACGTGTACTGGGTGCCGTTCTGGTCACGCTTGACCAGCGTGTCGTTGGCGGCGAGCGCGCAGCGAACCAGGTACGCGACCGTCTTGCGGCCGGCGTCCGTGGTCATGAAACCGGTCGTCTCCGACAGGCCGTTGACGCCCGACAGGCCGTTGACGCCCGACAGGCCGTTGACGCCCATCAGGCCGTTGACGCCCGACAGACCGTTGACGCCGTTGAGGCCGTTGATACCGCTGATGCCGTTGGTGCCGTAGAGGCCGTTGACGCCGTTGAGGCCGTTGACGCCGTTGAGGCCGTTGATGCCGTTCAGGCCGTTGGTGCTCTCGACCGCGCGGTCGGGAGAACCTTCGCCGTCATCGGCCATCTCACCGCAGCCCACCAGGCCCACGATGGCGCCCAGGGAGAGCCCCACCGTGAATCCCAATCGAATGGTCCGTTTTGCCGAAGCGTTCATTGTATTTGTCCCCTTTTCGGTAGCCCAGCCGGCTCCAGGAGCCCCGTCGGCTTTGCGTCGCCCGATCGCTCGGGGTTTGCTTTTGTCACAAGGTGCTGAGTCACCCACGTGCAAGAATCAAAGCAGTAATTAAGCCAACACTTTTTTGGATGTGACAATCGTGTTTCCAGATAGTTAGCGACGTGGGTGGGGCAGTCATTGTTGATGTTGAGGCAACTACGATGTTCGCCGGTCAACAGCCCCACATGTGGCTTGCGCGGCGCGCGCGAAACGGGCCGTGAAGCGCCGCGCTGACGCGCCGCTCAGAGCGCGCCGAGCGCCGTGGCCGCCGCGACGATCACGCCGGCGATCGACTCGCCCGCCATGCCGCCCGCTGCCACGGTCATGACGGCCGACTCCGCGAGCTCGGGACGGACGCGCCGCACGATCGTCACGACGACTGCGCCAACGAAGATGGACACCGCGTAAGAACCCGGGACGAGCAGCGCCATGCCCATGGCGGCGGGCGAGGGGACGAAGCGCCCGATCCTCGTGCGCGCGCCGACCGCCAGCACGGCGCCGACTCCCAGGCCCAGCGCCGCCGCCAGCGCGGCGTGCGCCGGCAGCGCGCCGCCCTGGACCGCCTCCGCCATCGCCTTCCACGACTGCGCGCCCGCGGCGGGCAACGCCTCCGTTCCCAGGCCGTAGCTCTTCACGACCAGCAGGTACGCGGGGACGACGACGATGGCCCCGACCGCGGCGCCCAGCAGCTGCGCAGCGATCTGCGGGCGTACGGCGGCGCCCACGCCCGCGCCGGCCCGCAGCGCGTACAGCAGCCCACAGGCTTGCGTCGACGCTCCGGTGGAGACACCGCCCGTCATCAGCGACGTCACGACGCCGGCGCCCGTGAAGGCGCCCTGCGTGACCATGCCGACCGCGCCCACCGGGCCGACGTCAGTCTCTCCCGTGGCGCGCGCCGAGACGTTCGTCAGCAGAAGGGCGAGCACGACGACGACGATCGTCGACGCGGGGGCGATGCCGAACACGGAGCGGCCGACCGCCAGCAGCGTCAACACGCTGGCGACGGCGAGGAACGCCAGGGTCGATCGGGACGATCGCTCGGCGGGCGATCGTGGGTCGCTGGGGGCGGCGGCGCCGCGCGCGAGGCGGCGAAGGTCGCGAAGGGATCTGCGCAACGCGCCGGCGTCGAGCAGCAACGGCACGAAGCTTCCCGCCACGAGGAGACCCAGGGCCGGCCAGACCATCCACTTCGTCAGGGCGCCGAAGTCCGCTTCTGCGACGATGCCCGCGCGGAGCAGCCACGGTGCGAGGACCGCCCAGGCGATCCCTCCGCCCAGCAGGAAGCTGGCGCCGGCACGGGGGCCGATCATCGCGCCCGTGCACGCGAGGAGCGGGCTCCAGCTGATGCCCATCGTCAGGCTCGCGACGGCGATCCCGGCGATCGCGCCGCCGATGGAGGTCGTCTGCGGAATCAGGTGCGGCGGCCCGTCGCGGAGCCACGTGACCGCAGCGGCGACGACGGCGGTCGCCGCCAGGAGAAGCGCGCGGCGCATCGCCGTGCTCCGCTCGGCGTGGATTGTCTGCAGCACCTCGCCGGTCGCCCGTCCGGTCGGAAAGGGCAGCGCGTCGTCGACGATCAATTTGCGGCGCAGGACGACGGCAGCCGCGATCCCCAGCACGCCGGCAGCCAGGCCCCAGACGGCGATCGCCCATCCGGGAGTCGGAATGTTGAGGAACGCGAGGGCTGGGACCGGCCCGGCCAGGCCCACCACGAACCCCATGATCGCCGCCGAGGCGGCGGTGGTCTGCGCGATGTTGTTCTCGAGGACGCCGAGGGTGCTCATGCCCAGACGGCGCGCGCCCGAGAAGACCATGAAGGCGATGAGCGCCGCGGTGATGCCGCCGGTGTCGATGAAGCCCGTCTTGAGGCCGGTGTAGACGTTCCCGGCGGCGAGCAGCCCACCTATCACGGAGCCCGCGAGGAGGGCGCGCGCCGTCGCTTCGCGACGCACGGGCGGGGGAGATACGGGCGCCGGCGTCGACATGCTGCGGGACAGCTTATCGACGGGTTTCGTATGGAACGTGATGTCAGGGATGGCCGGCCGCGGCGGCCCACGGCCGAGCCTCGGCGGCGGTGCCGGGCGCGGCTGACGGCGCGACGGCCTGCGGCACCCCGTCCTCGTAGATGACGGTGTTCGGCATCGCGGCGGCGATGCGCGCGCCCGGCGTGATGATGCCGACCAGGTTCAGCGGATCGCAGGCGGAGAGCCGGACGATCTCGCCGCGCTTCGGCTCGCGGCGCGTGGCGCGCAAGGCCTCGACGGCATCCGGGTGCGCGAACTGCTCGCCGACGAAGCCGCCCACGAAGCGTCCGCCCCGCAGCTCGCCGCTCATCTCGAGGCGCCGGTAGATGCGGACCAGGTCCCGCCACGGCGGCGCCTGCGTCTCCCGCGCGAGCAGATCGCGGAACACGACGCCGTAGCGCCGGATGTACTGCCGGGCCAGCGCCTCGTGCCGGGTTTCATCGGCGAGCCGGCGTTCGGGGCTGTCCTCGGGCAGCGGCGCGGATGCGGCGGGCGACCGCAGCAGCGACCACCGGCCCGCGCCGACCGCGCCCGATCCGGTGCGCCGGTTCCAGCGCGCGTGCCAGCGTGCGCGTGCGCCGCCGCGTGTCTGCGTCGCGGAGATCAGCGCACGCAATCCGGAGAACCCGTCGCCCGTGACCCGTCCCGCCGAGACGAGCTCGCCCATCGCGTCTTCGATCTCGGCGCGCAGGCGGCGCGTGCCCGCGATGATCTCGTCGAGGAAGCTGGCGCCCGCGCGCGCCAGGAACCCGAGGGCGTCGCGCGCCGCGGGCGACAGGCCGTCGTCCTCGGGTGGCAGCGACGCGTCGGGCGCGAGCAGCCAGGGAAGGTCGGCGCGGCGCACGAGCGCGATCGGCGCCGCGCGGCTGGGCGTGCCGCCCGCCGGCCGCGCCGCCAGCCGTCCCCACGACACGCCCCCCGAAAGGCAGAGCGCATCCAGCCAGGCAGGGTCGTAGCCCACGACGCGCGCGGGAAGGATGGCGCGTTCCCATGCGCCGGCGGCGGCCTCGAAGCCCTGCAGGTCGGCGATGACGCGCGCCAGCCCCGGCTGGCCGTGCAGCTGGCTGCCCGGCCGCACGTGCTGCCAGCCGAACAGGAAGCGGAGACAGTCGGCCGCGCTGACGGGTTCGATCTCGCGGCGAAGGCCGTCCAGCATGTGGCGGTTGATGCGCGCGAGCAGGCGCCGATCGCACCATTGCGTCGCCTCATCCTCGACGAGGCGGAAGCGGCCGCGCAGCACCGAGCCCTCCATCTCGAGACGGGCGAGCGCGGCTTCGACGTCCGACGGCCGAACGCCCAGGCGCGCGCCGATCGCCTCCGCTGTCGTCGGACCCAGCAGCGCGACGTGACCGCGCACGATCTCGATCAGCGCGCTCTCGCCCTCGGGCGGCGCGGCCCGCCGTGAAGGCGGCTCGACGACGTCGGGCACGAACCGGCGGTCGGGCCACACAGCCGCGGCGATCGACCGGCGCTCCGCCGCGACCCAGTGGCGTGGCTCGCCCTCGAGGCGGGCCGCCCGGCGGTTGTCGACCAGCGCCTCGAAGAGATCGGTCCATTCCCGCTCGCGTCCGATCGCCTCCGGCAGCGCGCCGAGATCCAGCAGCAGGTCGTGAAGCTCGTCGGCGTCGCGCGGGTCGGGCTGCGCCTCGGCCACGACCGCTTCGATCGCCGCCGGGTCCAGGCCGCCGATCCGTTCGACGACGGCGGCCGGCAGCCCGCGCCGGATCGCGACCGCGCGTGTCCGCCGTTCTTCCAGCGGCGCGTCGTCGAGGAATGCGTACGGGTTGGCGTTCAGGATCTCGTGCGCGAACACCGACGGCTCGGGGCGCTCGCACGCCGTCGTCGCGATCTGCCCGTCGTGCATCGCGGTCAGCACCGCGCGCAGCCCCGCAGCGTCCATCGCCTCGACCAGGCAGTCACGCACCGTCTCGCGCACCAGCGGGTGATCGGGCACCTCGATCGCCCCGCCGCCGTGGTTGTCCTGACACGCGGTCTGCCCCGGGAACACGGCCGCGATCAGGTCCTGCGCGCGCATGCGTTGAAGGGCAGGGGGGACGCGCCGCCCGCCCCGGCTGCGCAGCAGCGCGAGCGATCGCATCGCGTTCCAGCGCCAGCGCGTCTCGAACATCGGCGCCTGCAGAGCGGCCTGCACGAGCAGCTCCTCGACATCGTCGGCGCGCAGCATCGAGAACACCGTCTCGAGCGGGAAGCTGTGCTGCGGTCCCAGCGATAGCACGATGCCGTCGTCGGTCGCCGCCGCCTGCAGCTCGAAGTCGAACGACCGGCAGAAGCGCTTGCGCA
>Ga0207701_10005915_pt1 | contig 12244 bp, 10 predicted proteins | sample KBSSwiSSwithPhiX_FD_184294 | JGI IMG/M metagenome (GOLD analysis project Ga0207701, IMG submission 184294) | Switchgrass rhizosphere bulk soil microbial communities from Kellogg Biological Station, Michigan, USA, with PhiX - S5 (SPAdes) (version 2) | ecosystem: Environmental > Terrestrial >...
TTCAGCGTCGGTGTGACGAATGTCCCGCGGGCCGCGAGTCCCCGGTACGCGCGCATGGCACGCTCGCGGTCGAAGCCCGCCGCCAGCGCCTGCGCTGACTCGGCATAGGTCAGGCGTCCTGCGGCATAGTCAGCCGCGACCTGCGTCTCGGCGACGGAGCCCGCCTTGAGGAGGTACTCGAGGTGCTCGATCGAGGTGAGTCCGGCCGAGATGACCTGCTCGATCGTGAGCGCCATCGGCACGTGAGCCGAAGTGCGTAAACCGCGCCGCGTGGCTTCCCGCACCGCGAAGAGATACGTCTCCGGTTTGAGTGTGTTGTCGGTGATCTTGACGAAGTCGACATGCATCGCCTGGAGCCGCTCGAGCGCCGAGACGACTTCCTCGGGGGTGCCGACCTCGAGCGTGCCCCTCCAGCTCGGGCGATAGCCCTCGAGCTTCGGACCCGACGTGAAGATCGTGGGCCCGAGCAGGGCTCCCTCGGCGATCGCCCGGCGCCATGCGAGCACGTGCCCGGAGAGATCGGCGGCCGCGTCACGGACGGTGGTTACACCGTGCGCGACGTAGAGCGGCAGCAGCGCCTGGTTCTCGGCGACCAGCTCAGTACCGCCACCGAAGTGCACGTGCATGTCCCACAGACCCGGCATCACGTACCGGTGCGCGGCGTCGACGATGCGCACTGCCGAGTAGCGCCGACCGAGGTCGCCCGGACCGACCGCGACGATCTCGCGACCGCGGATGACGATGCTGCGATCCGGGATCAGATTGCCATCGCGGACGTCGATGATCGTCGCCGAGCGGATCAGCAGGTCGGCCGGCTCCGGCGGCGAGTCCGCGGCCGTGGCCGCCTGCGCCAGGCACAGCAACGCCAGGATCGTGCGGCCCCATGGTGCGGTGAGCCGCATCCGTGTCCCCGTTAGTCGCGGAAGTTGGTGTACTGCAGCGGCATGTCGAAGCCGCCCTTGCGCACCAGCGCGATCGCCGACTGAAGGTCGTCGCGATTCTTGCCCGAGACGCGGACCTGCTTGTCCTGGATCGCGGCCTGGACCTTGAGCTTGGAATCCTTGATGAGCCGCTGGATCTTCTTGCCGAGCTCGGTATCGACGCCCTGCCGCAGCGTGACCGCCTGTTTCGCCGTCTGACCCGTGATCACCGGCTCGTCGATCTTCAGGCAGGTGAGGTCGACGCCGCGTTTCGCGAGCTTGAGTTTCAGGATCTCGAGCATCTGCTTGAGCTGGAAATCCGCTTGCGCGACGAGCGTCACGACCGGGCCCTGCGGCTCGAATTTCGCCCCGGTGCCCTTGAAGTCGAAACGCTGCGCCACCTCGCGGCTCGCCTGGTCGACGGCGTTGGTGACTTCGTGGAGGTTGACTTCGGAGACGATGTCGAAGGAGGGCATTGCTCAACCCATGTGCAGTCCGCCGTTGAGCGAGAAATCGGCGCCCGTGGCGAACGCGGCTTCGTCGGAAGCCAGCCAGGCGACGATCGAGGCGATTTCCTCGGGCTCACCCAGCCGCTTGACCGGGATGGAGTTCACGATACCGGCGAGTATCTCTGGCTTCACGGCGCGCACCATCTCCGTGCCGATATAGCCAGGTGAAACGGTGTTGACCGTGACGCCCCGACCGGCCACCTCCTGCGCGAGCGCCATCGTGAAGCCGTGGATTCCGGCCTTGGCAGTCGAGTAATTCGTCTGGCCGAACTGGCCCCTCTGGCCGTTGACCGACGAGATGTTGATGATCCGGCCCCAGCCGCGATCGAGCATCCCGTCGATGACCTGCTTGGTGACGTGGAACAGGCTGTTCAGGTTCGTCTCGATGACCTGGTGCCATTGCTCGTTCGACATCTTCCGGAACGTGCCGTCGCGAGTGATACCGGCGTTGTTGACCAGCACATCGACCTCGCCCGCTTCGCCGCGCGCCCGCTCGATCGCATCGCGCGTCGAATCCCAGTCGGCGACGTTGCCTGCAGCCGAATAGACCTCGTGGCCCTCGGCGCGCATCTCCGCGAGCCAGCGCTCACGCCGCGGCGAGCCGGGGCCGCAGCCCGCGATCACGACGTGACCCGTGGCACAGAGCCGGCGGGAGATCGCAGTGCCGATCCCACCCATGCCGCCGGTGACCAGCGCCACTCGTCGCTTGCCGTTCATGTCGACCCCCGTTTCGCCCCGGCGCGAGCCACCGATTCTACGCCGCGGCGCACTCAGAGCACCGCGTCGGGATTGCGCACCGCCTGCAGACGCGCCGCACCCGTCGTGGAGGACCAGATCTCCCCTGCGAGCGCGCCACGGCCGTCCACGGTGGCGCGAAGCAGCACCGCGGTGCGGCCATCGAAGCTGGACAGAAACAGCTCCTCGTTGTGAATTTCGCCCACGAGCAGCGGGCTCTCAGCCTCGCGCGTCCGGATGTGGCCGGCCACCCGCTCGAACCGTTGCAGGAACTCGGCGACCGCCGGTGTGCCGTCGACCCCGTCGTGCGACATGACCACCGACCAGCGGCCCTGGACGTCGGCGTTGTCGGTGAGCGGCTCCTCGAAGAAGCGATACGTCTCGCCGTATTCGGCGCGCATCGGCAGCGCGATCGGTGTGCTGCCCTCGCGTGGCAGCGTCAGCTCGCCGTCGAGTGCGCGGCGCCGGACGCGAAGGCTCAGGGTGGCCTCGGATCCCGGCAGCGACGCCTGCAGTCGGTCGTCGTTCACCCGGACGTCGTCGATGCGCACCCGGTCCTCGCCGTTGACGAGTATGAGCACGAAGAGATCGCCCTCCTGCGCGACGTCGAGCCCGAACGGCAATTCGCCGACCGGTGTCTCGAGCAGCGCACGGTAGCTCCCCGGGCGCAGACCGCGGTCGAAGTAGTCGCAACCTGCAATCCCGAACGCGACGAGCGCGGCTGCGCCGAGGACTGGCCGCCACCGGGCGCGCGGAGTTCTGATCAGGGGACTCACAGCTTCAGTGCGCCCTTGAGCTTGCCGAGCAGTTCCTCGCCGCCGTGCTTGCGGACGTGCTCCATGACGATCGGGCCGAATTTCTTGGCAGTCTCGACGTCGACGCCCAGCTCGGCGAAGGAGGCAGCGAGACCAGCCCAGCGGCCCGCGGTGCTGTTTCGCCCGCCGAGGAGCGAACCGAGCCCGCCGGCAAGCGAGCTCAGCGTGCTCGGCGGGGGGGCGCTCTTGAGCAGCTTGTCCGCGCCCGGGACGTCGCGCACGAACGCGGCGAAATCGCGTGCGCTCAGGTTCTGCTGCCCCGCGCGCAGGAGGGCGACCAGGCCGCCCTGCGCCTGCTTGCGGTTGACGCCGAGCTTCTTCGAGAGGTCCTTGACCAGGTCATCCATCCGGGTTCCTCTGCTTGGCCTTAGACCGACCACACGAGCGCGATGTCCTCGACCGCGAGATCGGATTTCCGCGGCCGGACGGTCACCGTCTCGACGACGATCGTCGCGGGATCGAACTGCGTTCCGAGGCCCGCGATCTCGGCCTTGAGCTCGGCTTCCAGCGAGGCTTCCTGCTCGCCGAGCGCGCGCGCGTCGGCCTCGGCGTGCCCGACGTCCGCGCGTTCTTTTGTGACGCGCCCGATCCGGCGTGCCGCGGCGGATGCCTTGGTGAGCGCGCCACTCCGGCGGCCGCCGAACAACGCGCCGAGCACGCTGCCGCCGACGGTCAGGATCGAGGACGTCGTCTCGCTCTGGGCCTGGGCGCGCTCGCGTTCCACCTTCTGCGCGGCCCGCCGCTGCCGGTCAGCGATGGTCGCGACCTTCTTTGTGTACTTCCCGCGCAGCTCGTCGATCGCTGCGTCGCGCCGCTCCCGCAGCTCCTGTGCGAGTTGCACTCGGAAATCGGCCTCGGTGCCGCCAGGTGCCGAGGTGCGCTTGAGCGCGGCGCAGCGGAATACCTGCAGCGCGGAGTTGCGATACACCTGATCGGCCAGCGCGGTCGCCCAGCCTTTGTATGCCCGAGGCGCGAGCAGCGCGCCTGGAGCCTCGTCGAAGCTCGCTCCGTCCTCCGGCGTGTCGCGCAGGCGGATCGCCGACTCCTCGAGCACCTGTGCGGTCGACCAGTCGGGGGCCGCGCCGTTCGCGGGCGCAAGGTAATAGCGGGTCTCCCATGCATCGAGCCCCGCCTTTGCGTCGACGAAATGGGCACGGACGCGTGCGCCGACGTGGGCGCGATACGCGGGCTTGCCGTCACGATCGCTCTCGCGGAAGCACTCGGTCACGCCGGCCTGCACGATCGGTCGCGTTGCCGCGGACCCGGTGGTCCGCGCCGCTGCAGGAGGCGGCCCGCCCTGGGCCGCGGCCGGCGCCTCGGCTGCAGCCGCCCCAGGAGCCCGCTTCGGCTCGCCGCGCGGCTGCTCGAGCCTGCGAATTTCGGCCAGCGTCAGGGGACCGCGCAGGTACGACATCGCCCAGCGCGTGCGGAACAAGGTGGGCGCATCGTCGTGGACGTTGCGCATGACGAACGCGCGCTGCGCCAGGTTGCCCATCATGGTCGAGAGCTGGCCGCGGTCGAGACCCCTGGCGGCTTCCGTGCCGAGCAGTCCATCGATGACGCGTTGCTGGTCACGCTCGGTCTGCAGGCGGCCGATGAACCAGGTGCCGGCGTTGCCGAGTCCCTTGTAGTCGAGATCGACGGGGTTCTGGGTGGCGAGGACCACGCCAATGCCGAAGGCGCGCGCCTGCTTCATCAGCGTCAGCATCGGCGGCTTCGATGGCGGGATGGCCACGGGCGGTAGGTAACCCGCGATCTCGTCCATATAGAAGATCGCGCGCAGGCTGGTGGTGCCCGACTGCCGGCGCATCCACGCGACCAGTTCGTTGGCCACCAACGTGACCACGAACATCCGCTCGGCGTCGTTCAGGTGTGCGATCGAGACGATCGAGACACGGGGTCGGCCATCTGCCGTGTAGAGCAGGCGCTGCATGTCGAGCGGGTCACCGGTGAGCCAGGCGCCGAATCCGGGTGCGGCGAGCAGGCCGTTGATCCGCAACGCGAGCTCGGTGCGCTCTTTGGCCGGGAAAAAACTCTCGACGTCGAACACGCCCACCTTGTCGAAAGGCGGCTTCTGCACCTGCCCGATCAGCCCCGCCAGGTCCGGGCTCTGCCCCGCACGCCAGGCTGCGTCGAGTATCGAGGAAAGCAGGATGTGCTCGCGGCTCTTGACGGGATCGGCCTCGACACCGAGCAGACCCAGCAGTCCGGCCACCGATCCGCCGATCCGCTCCTTGAGCGACGTCGCGTCCGCGATTACCGCGGGATCCGGCGCAGCGAACGAGCGCAGGATCGAAAGCGGCCGCCCCGCCTCCGAGCCCGGCGTATAAATCGCGAACTCGGCGGCCGCACGAAGCCGCTTGATCCGCTCGCCGTCCTGGTCCCACTCGGCGAGCCCTTTGCGCCAGCTCTCGGCGGTGACGGCAGCGAATTCGGCAACACTCTGGCCCTTGCGGGCGGCTTCACCGGCATCCACCCAGGGCTCGAAATCGGCCGGTTGCAGCTCCGGAAAGGTGAGCAGCAGGTTGCCGAGATCGCCCTTGGGGTCGACGACGATCGCCGGGACGCCGTCGAGCGCGGCTTCCTCGAGCAACGAGACGCAAAGACCGGTCTTGCCGCTGCCGGTCATGCCGATGCAGACCGCGTGAGTGGTAAGGTCGCGCGAGTCGTAAAGAAGCTCTGGTCCGAGGTCCGCTGCGCCGGGGTCGAGCTCCCGGCCCAGGTAGAACACCCCAAGCTTTTCGTAATCCGCACGACCCATGTCTCAATTCTAGCGAGAAACCGCCGGGGACCCTGGCAGCCCGCCGGTCTGAAACCGGAATGTCACCGCCGCGCGACTGACACTGTGACCACCCCTTCCTAGCATGCCCTGACGCGTCATCGACGCCTGCGCGGTTCCCAGATGTCCATCGAGCTCGACCAGGTCACCAAGCGCTACCAGGGCGTCCCGGTAGTGAACGACGTATCGATCTCGGTGGCGGAGGGCGAGTTCCTCGTGCTGCTCGGGCCGAGCGGCAGCGGCAAGAGCACGCTCCTGCGCGCAATCGCCGGCCTGACCGAAATCAATCGCGGCCGCGTATCGCTGCACGGCCGCGACGTCACGCATGTCAACGCGCGCGAGCGCGAGGTCGGGTTCGTTTTCCAGCACTACGCCTTGTTCCGCCACATGACAATCGGCGAGAACATCGAGTTCGCGCTGCGCGTCCGCCACGCCAAGGCGGCCGAGCGCCGGGCCCGCCGGCAGGAGCTGCTGCGGCTGGTCGCGCTCGAGGGGATGGACGACCGCCTCCCGGCGCAGCTCTCCGGCGGTCAACAGCAGCGCATCGCGGTGGCGCGGGCGCTCGCGCACCGGCCAAAGGTGCTCCTGATGGACGAGCCCTTTGGTGCGCTCGACGCGAAGATCCGCGAAGAATTACGCCGCACGATCCGGCAGATCCAGCGCGAGCTCGGCATCTCGACCATCCTCGTTACGCACGACCAGGAAGAGGCCTTCGCGCTCGCCGACCGGATCGGCGTCATGCACCAGGGGCGGCTGCTCGAATGCGGCAAGCCGGACGATCTCTACACGCGTCCCGCCACTCGCTTCGTCTCGACCTTCCTCGGAGCGGCCAACCTCCTTCTCGGCTACCGCAGCAAGGACGGAATCCGCTTTGCACCGCCGGTCAATCCGGCGCCCGCCGATGCGCCGCCGGTGTACGAGATCGTGACGGTGCTGCGGCCCGAGGAAGTCGAGATGGCTTCGGAGCGGAAGGAGCTCAAAGCGACCTTCGTGGGCCACGCGCGCGTCGAGGAGGTCCTGTTCGGTGGCGCGGTCGAACGGTTGCGCGTGCGCATGCAGGACCGTGGCACGGTGGCCTCCGCCGTAAAGGGCGCCGCTGCCTCGGAAAAGGGCGCCGCCGCCTCGGACGATGGCACGCTCATAGAGGTCACGCGGACCTTGCCGGAAAAGCGTCAGCTCCCGGTCACGCCCGGTCAGCGCGTCGCCCTTGGCGCGCGGCGCATCCACGTGCTGCCGACGCCGGTCTCGAGCTTCAGCGTCGTCGCTGCGACGGAGGAAGATTGCGCGAGGATCGCAGCGGCGCCGCTGCTGCAGGCGCTGTCGACCCGCATGGTCACTCGCGTCAACCATCGGGTCGAGTCCACGATCGGTGAGCCGCCCACTGGCAAGGCGGCGCGCGCACTGGCGCCGCCCGGTGTGGCCGCGGTGGAATCCGGCCCCGGCGGCGCCGCGCGTGTCGAATGGCTGCTGCGCCATGGCGCCTCTCAGGTGCTGTGCCTCGATCCCGAGCGACCCGTGCCGACGCGCGTCGTGATCCATGCCGCCTCCGACGCCGCGCTGCGGCCGACGATGGCGGTGGCGTCGAGCCTGCTGCGCAACCTGCCCGTCGAGGCCGCTTTCCTCGACATCCAGTCGCCTGCGCTGCCCGAGGAAGGGCGCGCGACGCAGCTTCGGCATCTGCTCGATGCCCGCTCGGAGGCGGCCGCGGTGCACGGCCTCGACGTGCGCACGGAGCTCCGCTTTGGCGACTCGGCAACCGAGCTGAGCAGGGAGCTGGCGGCGGAGGACATCGCGCTCTTGATCGTGGGTCTGCCGCTCGCGCCCACCGATGCCTGGCAAAAGCTGCGCCCGATCGCGAAGCTGCTCGACGCGCGCGGCGGTGACCCCGTGCTGATCGTGCGTGCCGCCACATGAGCCGGTTCCGGCAACCCAGCATCCTGCCCGGGTTCGGGCTGACGCTGGGCTTCACCACCTTCTTCCTGAGCGCGATCGTGCTGATCCCGCTCGCGGCCCTTATCATCAAAGGCAGCTCCCCGAGCCTCGCCGAGCTCAAGGAGATCCTGCTCGACCCGCGCGCGATCGCCTCCTACCGCCTGAGTTTCGGCGCGGCGCTCCTTGCCGCGGTCGTCAACGCGATCTTCGGCTTCATCGTCGCCTGGACGCTGGTGCGATACGAGTTTCCTGGCCGGCGGCTGGTCGACGCGCTGATCGACCTGCCGTTCGCACTCCCGACCGCCGTGTCAGGCATCGCGCTGACCGCCGTATTCGCGCCCAACGGCTGGCTGGGGCTGAAGCTTGCGAGCTTCGGTGTGCAGGTCGCCTATACCTGGATCGGCGTGGTCGTGGCGCTCATCCTGATCGGCCTGCCGTTCGTCGTGCGCTCGGTGCAGCCGGCGCTTGTCGAGGTGCAGCGCGACCTCGAGGACGCCGCCGAGACGCTGGGGGCAAGCCCCTGGCAGATCTTCCGCCGGATCATCCTGCCCGCGGTGCTGCCGGCAGTCCTGACCGGGTTCACGCTCGCCTTCGCGCGCGGCATCGGCGAGTACGGGTCGGTGGTGTTCATCTCGGGCAACCTGCCGATGAAAACAGAGATCACACCGCTCCTGATCGTGATCAAGCTCGAGCAGTTCGAATACCAGGCTGCCGCGGCGCTCGGGCTCGCGATGCTGGTGATGTCCTTCATCATGCTGTTCGCGATCAACCTGGTGCAGGCCTGGGGGCGCCGACGTCACGTGGCAGCGGGTCGCTGATGGCCGGTGCCGCGCACATCGTCGAAGAGCGCCGCCGCGTCCCGAAGCGGGTGCGCGCGGCGCGCATCGCGCTGATCCTGGTCGCTGTCGGGTTCCTGGGGCTGCTCCTGATCGCGCCGCTCGCCATGATCCTGATCCAGGCGCTGGAGAAGGGTTTCGGTGTGTTCGTCGGCAGCTTCGCCGACCCGGATACGAAGGCGGCGATCAAGCTGACTCTGCTCACCGCGGCGATCGTCGTGCCGGTCAATACCGTGTTCGGCATCTGCGCCGCCTGGGCCATCGCCAAGTTCGAATTCAAGGGCAAGAGCCTGCTGATCACGCTGATCGACCTGCCGTTCGCGATCTCGCCCGTGATCGCAGGCCTCGTGTTCGTGCTCCTGTTCGGCGCGCACGGCTGGTTCGGCGCCTGGCTGCAGGAGCGCGACATCTCGATCATCTTCGCGTTGCCGGGCATCATAATCGCCACCTTGCTGGTGACCTTTCCCTACGTGGCGCGCGAGCTGATACCGCTGATGCAGCAGCAGGGGAGCGATGAGGAGGAAGCCGCGATCACACTCGGCGCGGGTGCGTGGACTACTTTCCTGCGCGTGACGCTTCCCAAGATCCGCTGGGCGCTGCTGTACGGGATCATCCTCTGCAATGCGCGGGCGATGGGCGAGTTCGGCGCCGTATCGGTGGTCTCGGGTCACATCCGCGGGCTGACGACCACCATGCCGCTGCACGTCGAGATCCTCTACAACGAATACGACTTCGTAGGCGCCTTCGCGGTCGCATCGCTGCTCGCGCTGCTTGCGATCCTGACGCTGGTCATCAAGACCTTCGTCGAGTGGCAGTCGGCGCGGCGGACGGCCTGAACGTGCCCCTTCCACCGCTGATGCGCGCTTCGGAGATCCGCGGGCGGGGCACCCGTCCCATGACCCTCGGCCGGCTGCTTGCGCTCGTGATGGGCTCGCTCGCAGTGTCGGTGATGGCGGGGATCTGGTGGATGTCCGCCGGTTTGCTGCGCGACCAGGCCGAGGAGCAGGCGCTTGCGCGCGTGCGCGTCGCCGGTCTCGCCGCGCGCGACCAGATCCGCCGCGCGAGCGAGGACGCCCTTACCGCGGCACGCCTCCTCGCCAGCCGCCCGACGCTCAAGCGGCTGATCATCGACGGACGGACCGAGCCGCTGCTGCCGTTTCTGCAGCGCTTTTGCGCGACCAGCGGACTCGACACCTGCGCCGTGCTGCGGGGCGACCAGCCGATCGCCGCCTCGGGCAAACCGCTGCCATGGACGTCCCTGCTCGCGGCGAGCGAGGAACAGGGCGAGAGGCTGCTGATGCTGGATCCCGCCACTCCCGACGGTCTGCTGGGCTCGGTGATTGCAGTGCCCGACGTGCCCAACGTGCGCGTCGCGGTCGCACGCCAGTTCGACGATCGCTTCGAGTCCGAGATCCGCACCGAGACCGGCGAGGACGTGCGCCTGCTGCAGCTCACGAACTGGATCGACAGGGTCGACGAGCCGATGCGCGAGCTTCACTCCGCGGCGCTGACCGATGGGCAGTTCAACGCGCGGCGTATCGACAAGCTCGACGTGTATGCGGCGAGCGTGCCGGTGCTCGCCTCGACCGGCGAGGGCGTGGCGCTGATCGAGGTGCGCCTGCCCGCGGCGTCAGTCGAAACCTCGGTCGCGCGGTTCCTGCGGCGCCTCGCGTGGTTCGCGCTCGTTGTCGGCGGGCTGGCGGTGCTCGCGGGTGTCCTGCTCGGCCGGCGCATCGCGCGTCCCTTGCGCGCCATCACCCGGTCGGCGGTGCGGCTCGGGCAGGGCGACTTCTCGGCGTCGATCGCGGTCGAAGGCAGTCGCGAGACACGGGCGCTCGCGCGCACCCTGGAGAACATGCGCGGCAACCTGATCGATCTCACGACCGAGCTTCGGCAGCGCGAAGCCGAGGCGCAGGCGGTGCTCAAAGGGGTGGTCGAGGGCGTCTTCGCGGTCGATGCCTCGCGCACGGTTCGCTATGCCAACCCGCAGGCGGCCCGGATGCTGGGTGTCGAGCCGGGCGATATCGTCGGTCGCTTCTGCGGTGACGTACTGCGGCCGATCGGCCCGGACGGCGTACGGCCGTGTGAAACGGATTGCCCGATCCTGCGGGCGCGCGCTGATGGATCTGGGCGCGCGACCGAGCTACTCGAGCGCGCCGACGGAACGCGCCGCACCGTCGTCATCACCAGCGCGGAGTCCGTCGACGGAATGCAGGTACAGGTGATGCGCGACGAGACCGAGGTCGAGGCCGTGCGGCGGGCCCGCGACCACGTGCTCGCGAACATCGCGCACGAGTTCCGCACGCCGCTTGCCGCTCAGCTCGCCTCGATCGAACTGCTCCACGATGGCCTGGGGCAGATGTCCCAGGACGAGCTGCAATCGCTCGTGGCCTCGCTGCAGCGGGGCACGCTGCGGCTCACCCGCCTGATCGACAACCTGCTCGAGAGCGTGCGCATCGAGTCCGGGCAGTTGAGCATACGGCGCCAGCCGGTCGCGCTGCCGCAGGTCATCGAGGATGCGGCCGAGATGCTCGCCGGTCTCTTCACGCAGCGCCGCCAGACGCTCGAGGTCGAGCTGCCCGCGGATCTCCCGGTCGTTGAGGGCGATGCGCCGCGGCTCACGCAGGTGTTCGTCAACCTGCTCGCGAACGCCAACAAGTTCGGTCCCGAGGACAGCAGCATCCGCATCGGCGGCGACACCGACGGCGCCGCGGTCCGCGTCTGGGTGGAGGACGAAGGTCCCGGCGCACCGGGGCTGGAACAGTCGTCGATCTTCGATCGGTTCTACCGCTCCGCCGACCAGGAACCGGAGCCGCGCGGGCTCGGCCTCGGGCTCTGGATCGTCCGCTCGATCATCGAGCGGCACGGCGGTACCGTCGCAGCGGGGCGCAGTCCGGAGGATCGCACGCGCTTTACGATCGTCCTGCCGGTCGGGAAGGACGAGCCATGAAGATCCTGATCGTCGACGACGACCACGATCTGCTTGCGCTCGTCGGCTTCGCGCTCCGGCAGGCAGGATACGTCGTCGTCGACGCCGGCGATTTCGCCGCCGCGATGCGGGTATTCCTGGCAGAGTCGCCGGATCTCGCGGTGCTCGACATCAACCTGCCCGGCGGCAGCGGATTTGCGATCTGCGAGGCGATCCGCACCCGCTCGCGCATCCCGGTGATGATGTTGACCGTGCGCGGCGAGGAAGAGGACGTCGTGCGCGCGCTCGAGCTGGGGGCCGACGACTACCTGACCAAGCCCTTCAGCCCGCGCACGCTGCTCGCGCGGGTCAAGGCGCTGCTCCGGCGTGCCGGGATCGAAGCCGGCGGCGCGATGGCGGCGGGCGACCTCGCGCTCGATCTGGAAGCGCATTCGCTGCGGATCGCTGGCGCGGAGCCGCTCAGGCTCACCAAGCTCGAAACGCGCTTGCTGCAGATCCTGATCGCGAACGCCGGTCACGTCGTGGGAACCGAGCGGCTCCTGACGCACGTCTGGGGTCATCGCGGCAGCGGCGACCGACAGCTCCTCAAGCAGCTCGTTCGGCGGCTGCGGCAGAAGATCGAGACGGACCCCGCGGAGCCGCGCTACCTGCAGACCGAGCCGGGCGCGGGCTACCGCCTGGTGGGCTGATGCGCACGATCGTGATCGTGGGCGGTGGCTACTGCGGCACCGCGCTGGCGACCATGCTGCTGCGGCGGCCGTCGGCCACCCCGACCCGCCTGGTGCTCAT
>Ga0207701_10005917_pt1 | contig 12243 bp, 6 predicted proteins | sample KBSSwiSSwithPhiX_FD_184294 | JGI IMG/M metagenome (GOLD analysis project Ga0207701, IMG submission 184294) | Switchgrass rhizosphere bulk soil microbial communities from Kellogg Biological Station, Michigan, USA, with PhiX - S5 (SPAdes) (version 2) | ecosystem: Environmental > Terrestrial > Soil...
GCGGCATGACCACTGGCGCGCCGGATCCGTCGGGCCTGAGCGGTCGGATCATCTCGCATTTCCGCGTGCTGGAGCCGTTGGGCGCTGGCGGGATGGGCGTCGTCTATCGTGCCGAAGACGTGCGGCTGAACCGTACGGTCGCGCTGAAGTTCATGCTGCCGGGCTACGCGGTGGACCAGGAGGCCGCGGCGCGCTTTCTCCGCGAAGCGCGGTCGGCCGCTGCGCTCGACCACCCGAACATCTGTACGGTCCACGAGGTGGGGGAGAGCGAGGACGGGCGACTGTTCCTCGCCATGAGCTACTACGCGGGCGAGACGCTGACGGATCGCCTAACGCGGAGCGGGCCATTGCCGCTGGACGAGGCACTCGACATCGCGACCCAGATCGCCCGAGGTCTCGCGTGCGCTCACGCCGCGGGTGTCGTTCACCGGGATTTGAAGCCCGCCAACGTCATGCTGACCGGCAGCGGCGCGGTGAAAATTCTCGACTTCGGGATCGCGAAGGCGCTCGATCAGACGATAACGGTATCGGGTGTCGCCATGGGGACGGTTGCCTACATGTCCCCTGAGCAACTCTTTGGCGAACACGTCGATGGTCGCAGCGACCTGTGGAGTCTCGGGGTGGTGCTCGTCGAGATGGTGACGGGTCGGCATCCGACGGCCCGTGACGATGTGGGGGCGACGTTCGATCGTCAGGTCGAGTCGCACCAGGATCGTCCGTTGAATCCCGAGCTCTCGGGATCGTTGAAAGCCGTGGTGGATCGGCTGCTTCGGAGAAACCCGGAGGAGCGGTATCAGACCGTGGAGGACGTGCTGGCGGACCTCACGACGCTCCGGGACCGCATTGCCACGCGGACCCAGCCCGCTGCCCTGCCCGCCCCATCGGGATCGCCACGCACGGTGCGGCGCAAACTCTTGTTAGGCGCCGTCGCCGCGCTCGGCGTCTTCGCGGTGGCGCTCGGCGTGGCACGTTGGCGAGAGTCATCAGGCACGCAGGCGGCTGTCCGTGCGCCCGCCGGCTCGGCAGCAGAAACGAGGGCCACATCTGTCGCCGTGCTGCCGCTCAAGAACTATTCGAGTCCGGATCAGGAGTACTTCGCCGATGGAATGACTGAAGAAGTAACGACTACGCTGAGCAAGATCGAAGCGCTCCGCGTCATACCGCATCAGTCGGTCGCGCAATTCAAGCGATCGGACCGGCCAGTTCCGGAGATCGCGCGGCTTCTCGATGTGAAGTACGTGGTCGACGGCTCCCTCCGGCAGAATGACGGCCACGTGAGGATCACGGCGAGCTTGATCGACGCGTCGCGCAATTCTTCGGTTTGGAGCGAAACCTTCGAGGGGGATCGCCGGGACGCGATGGAGCTGCAGCGTAAGGTGGCTTTGGCGATCGCCCAGGCGGTCCAGGTGAAGCTCACACCGCAGGATCGCGCCCGATTGGAACCCACGCGCCCGGTCGATCCTGAAGCATTCGATCTGTACATGAGAGGCACGCGTGCGCGGTACGACGCGAACTTTACCGGTGACTTCACCGATGCGACACGATACCTGTCGGCGGCGATCGCGAAGGACTCCGGGTTTGCGGCCGCGTACGCCGGACTCGCGTTCATCGCCGTCTTCGGCGGAGACCAGGCCCGAGCTCGACCTTTGGTTGACAAGGCGCTGGCCCTCGACTCGAAGCTTGCCGAGGGCCACATGGTGCGCGGAATGGTTCGGCAGTTTTTCGATTGGAACTGGAGCGGAGCCGAGAACGACTATCGAGAGGCAATCGCCCTCAACCGCGCGTACGCAGAAGCGCATCACGAGCTCAGCATGCTGCTCATGCGGCAGAAGCGTTTTCCGGAGGCGCTTCGCGAAGGGCGGAGCGCGCTGTCCATCGAGCCCATGTCGGCCCGATTCCTCAACGGGATCGGGGAGGTCGAGGCGTTCAGCGGTCGCCACGCGGAAGCGCTCGCGGTCGCCGATCAGCTCATCGCGGTCGACTCGGCCTTCTTGGGCTCGTATTACATCCAGGGGATTGCGTTCGAGCAGGCCGGCCGGCTCGCGGACGCCGAGCAAGCGTGGCTTCGCACCAATCCCGTCGGGTTCCGTGCCCGGCTCGGTTACATCTATGCGAGAACAGGGCGGCGCAAGCAGGCGCTGCAGGTTCTGGACACGCTGGCAACGGAGCTGCGAAACGCGAAAGACAAGATATCGATCGTGAACAGGTCTCAGGACATCGCGATCGTGCACGTCGGGCTCGGTCACCGGGCCGAGGCGATGACCTGGCTCGAGCGCGCGGCGAGCGAACGCGTAGAGATGCTCTACCTTGGCATCGACCCGCTGTTTCGCTCGTTGCATGACGAGCCGAGGTTCCAGGCGCTCCTCAAGAAGATCGGGCTGCCGACTAGTTAGGCGGTCAGAAGTCGATCCGCGTCACGAGCCGGAATTGGACGCCATCGAGGTCGGAGTTGCTGCTCGACACGGCGATCTTCGACCAGAACACGTCGGCGCCGATCTGGACGTCGCGTCGTCCGGTGTAATAGATCCCGACCTGAGCGGTGCGATATCCGCCCGCGATGTTTCCGGTCTTGCCCGAGCCGCTCTGCCCGCGATAACCGAGCGTCAATCCGAGGGGCACTTCGCTGCGCTTGCCGAAGTCGAAGCCGACGAGCGCACCGTACGTGGTGAGCGACTTGTTCTCGGAATTTTCATGTGCTCCGCCAGGCTCGAGCTCGCCGCTGACACCGACCCACGGCGCGATTCCCCACGCACCTCGGAGACCGACGGACCAGCGGTCCACCGGGTAGCTCCTGAGCAGGGCCCCCGAGTTCGACTCCGGATCGTACGTACTGTCGTCAACCTGCTTGGCGAATCCAAACGGGTCGACGTCGTACTGGGTGTTGCTTCGGTAATCGGCGACGGCCGACACGATGAAGTTTGAGCGATGCACTATCGGGACAGTTGCGCCGAACGCCGCGCCGAACGCCGCGGATACGCCGGTCGCGACCAGCGACGGGATGCTCGTGCCCAGTCGGCCAATGCCGCCAGCGCTGAGACGAAGCGCGAGCCACCTGGCGACCGCCTGTTGATACTCGAAGTCGACGAGCAGGAAGCCGACGCTGCCGTTGATCGTCTTGATCGTATCACCGGCCAGATTGCGCACGGGGATCGAGAGGTTGACGGCCGAGCCTCCGCCAGTCGAGTTCTGGAAGAACGTCGTCGCGAACGGGTCGTCGACGACGCTGGACGGCATGAATCGAAAGCCGTTGAGGCACCGGTGGCACGCTGAGTCGGCCTGGGCCTCGGCCCTGGTCGCGGACAGTGCGACGAGCCCGATGGCGGTCACTGTGAGCTGGTAGCGCATGCGACATGCATCGTGCGTCGCGCGCGTCGAGTCCAGTGTACCTTGGCTTATCGCCGAATTGATGGTGGGTTGACGTTCGGCGGCGCGTCAGGCCCCCGTCCGAATGACACCGAAATACACGAGTTGCGGGGAGAATGGTCGCCCGGTGGGATCCCGGCCCGTGATCTGCGCCCGGTACAGCCCGGCCGCGACCGGTGCACCGCCGTCAGTCGTTAGGTTCCATTCCAGCGCCCACCCATCGACCGGCGTGAGCGCACGAATCAGTGTCCCGTCCGGCTTCTGGATCTGCACCAGCGATCGCGGCGGCACGTTGAAGATGCGGAGCGATGCGCCCTGCGCGCTCATCTGGATCGCGCGCGGGCCGCGATCGCGAACGATGAGTGATTCGAGCGGCGGTGGGAGCTGCCTAACGCCCATCACCACGCCGCCGGGAGCGCGCACCCCGAACAGTCGCGACAGCGCCTCGCCCATCGACGGATCGAGGTCGACCGCGCGCCGGAACGCATCCGCCGAAGGTCGAGACTGACCGGATTCGAGCAGGACCGCCCCGAGGTTGAACCACCCCGTCGCGAGACTCGGCTGCTCGGCGAGCGCGGCACGATAGCCCTTGATCGCCTCGTCCGGCCGGCCGTGGCCCTGGAGGTAGTCGGCGTAATCCGCGCGCAGCCAGGCGAGCGCCGGCTGGAGGGACAGCGCTCGTTGGTAGAGATGGTCGATCGTCGTCGAGTCGCGACCGGCGCGCTCGTAGGCCTGCGCGAGCGCACGCAACCGATCGGGACGCCCGGAGTCGATGCGGACCGCCCGCTCGAGCGCACGAATGGCCTCGGCCGTCTTGCCGAGCTGCGTGTACGCGACGCCGAGCAGGAAGTGCGCTTCGCCACGCGTGGTGTCGGTGCCTAACGCCTTGTCGAGTGTCGCCGCGGCTGTCGCCAGCGCACCCGTGTTCGTCGCGAGCGTGGCGTAGACGATCCCGCCCATTCCCTGATAGATCCCCGCCTCGGGACCGGTCTTGTCGCGATCGAAGAACGGCTCGATGGGCGAGTTGCCCGTGCGCGCGACCGTCGGTGGGGGAGCGCCGCGGTTCACAACCCGAATCCAGTGGTCAGTGAACGTCCCGTGCGGAACGCCGCGCTCCCCGACTTTCGGCATGTGACAGCTCACGCAATCCGCGTCGGGTGCATGATCGGCCAGCGACGCCGAGCCCGTTAGGCGCTTGGCCAGCGAATCGGGCCGGTGGCAGGTCTGGCACACCAGGCTGCGCGATCCGGCCACCGGCGGCGGCTCGTGAGGATCGTGACACGTGGCGCACTCGAGCGGCCGTGCCATGGTGCGCGTCGCGAGAAAGCACGCGCTCTGGCGCAGGCGATCGGCGTGCGAGACGATGTCGATGCTACCGGCTTGCTTGAAGAAGGCCCACTGGTCCCGCAGCGGCTGCGATGGCAGGTAGCTGAACTCGTCCTTCCCTTCCCGCAGCACCGACACGGCCGTGTGCACGTGGCACTGCTCACAGACGTCCATCCGTCGCGCGAGTGGCAGGCGCGCCGGGTTCACGATCGTGTTGTCGTAGGCGCTGTCCGCTTTCCCCCCCGCCGTTCTCTCCTTCACGTGAAGGGCTCCGGGGCCGTGGCAGCGCTCGCACCCGATCCCCGGCCGGACTTCCGCGTACTTCCCTTCGGCAAACGGCAGCGCCTCGGGATAGCTCGAGTGACAGGCGATGCATCGGTCGGGCATCACCCGGTCAAAGCGCGCGTTGCTGACTCGATAGCCCGGACTGAAGTCCCAACCGTGCTCGCTGTACCACGTGAGCGGGAGTTGAAAGAGTCTGCCGTTCTCCTCGGTGAAATACGTTCGCGCGACGTTGCCACTGCCCGTCACGTAGTCCATGCGGCGCTTGAGCTCGTGCAGACGCTTCCCATCGGGCGCGGGGAGAAACTCGGTCTGGTAGAGTCGACCGCCTTCGTCCTCCACGGAATACGAGAAGCCGGTCGCGTCGTGAACGACCGGCGCAGCGAGCGGCTTCTCGACGCGCGTTGCAGCCGTCCACCGGTGGAACGTCTGCGACATGGCATGTTGGTGATACGCCGTGGTCTCTCGCGCGTGACAACTCGCGCAGGCCGAGTCGCCGACGTAAGCCGTGAGCGCGGAGACGTTTCGGAATGGGGGCGAAGGCTCGTCAGGCAGTGGGGCGGCGGCGGCGGAGCGTTGGGCTTTCCGCTCGCACGCCGCCAGGAGGACGATCGCCGTCAGCAGGAGAGGCAGCCTGGGCCACGACGGTGTGGGTGTTCGCATCATCGAGAGTGGATGCGCGCTCTGCCGGCGTTTGTCCAGACGGAGCGCTGAGACGAGCCTCCCTCTCGAAAAATCACGTGGCTCGCCTAGATTGGCCGGGAAGACCCGGCAGAGGGAGGTGTCGCGTGCAGAACTTCTCGGGATGGGAACGGAGTAAACTGGAGAAGCTCACGGAACTGCAGTCGCGAACGATCGAGGGCGTTGGGATGCTGCTCTCGACACCCGCTTCACCCGAGGAGAAAGTCGCGGAAGTGGAGGCGCTCGTGCAGCACTTTCAGGAGCTGAAAAGCGCGCTGACCGAGCCGGGAGGCCGGTGACGTGCGAGCAAGGCATCACGACCCCGACGCTTTGAAACCAGGGCGAACGCAGAAAACGCTGACCGCCCGCTACGCGGACGGACGCAGAGGGACGCAGCTTGCTCCGCGTGAGGATGGCGCTCCTCTCACAACGAGCCAGTTTTAAGGGGAACTGCCTCGGTCAGCCCATAGCTTCCCGAGGCTGTTCCCTCTCAAGAACGGCCCGGTGCGATGAAGGGTGGATGTTCGATGCCCCTTCAGCGTCAATCTGCGTCCGGCGCGAAGCGCCGGTCTGCGTTTTCTGCGTTCCCCTGGTTTTGAAGCCAGCCTAACGCGATGCCAGAGTAGCGGACCTCACGTCGCCGGAGCCAGATCCCCGCTCGCGCCCACTTCCTCTCGGGCGAGCCGTTTCTCCACCCGTCGGTTGAACGGATCCAGGTACGTGTAGATCACCGGCGTGATGTAGAGCGTGATGAGCTGAGAAAACAGCAGACCACCGACGACGACGATGCCGAGCGGTCGCCGCGATTCGGCGCCGGCGCCGGTGGCCATGGCCACCGGCAGCGACCCGACGAGCGCCGCCATCGTCGTCATCATGATCGGCCGGAAGCGCACGTGCGCCGCCTGCACGATGGATTCGGAGGCCGGAAGTTTGTCCTTGTGCTCGGCCTCGAGGGCGAAGTCCACCATCATGATCGCGTTCTTCTTCACGATCCCGATGAGGAGAATGATGCCCACGAACGCGAACACGCTGAGCTCCACATGGCAGACGAGGAGCGCGAGCAGAGCGCCGAACGCGGCGAACGGGATGCCCGAGAGAATCGTGAGCGGGTGGATGAAGCTCTCGTAGAGAATGCCTAACACGACATAGATCACGAATACGGCGAGCACGACCAGCACCATGAGGCCGGCCTGCGTTGCCTGAAACACCTGCGCCGTTCCTGAGAAGCCGGTCGTTAGGCTGCTGGGCAGGTTCTCCATGGCGAGCCGCTGCACTTCCGCCGTGCCTTCCCCCAGCGATACGCCGTCGGCGAGGTTGAACGACAGCGTCACCGACGGCAGCTGGCCCGAGTGGTTCACCGCCACCGGACCGGACGACTTCTCGAGCGTCGCGAGTGAGCTCAGTGGCACGAGCTGACCGGTGTTCGACTTCACGAAGAGCAAGCTGAGCGCGGAGATGTCCTGCTGATACTGCGGCATCAGCTCGAGGATGACGAAGTACTCGTTGCTCGGCGTATAGATCGTGGACACCTGCCGCGAGCCGTATGCGTCGTACAGGGACGTCTCGATCTGATCGACGCTCACACCGAACGTGGCCGCTCGCGTTCGGTCGATCTTCACGCTGACCTGAGGGTTGTTGAGCTGCAGGTCGCTCGTCACGTCTTGCAGCCTGGTAGAGCGGTGCGCCGCGTCGATGAGCTTTGCCGCCGCCGGATACAGGGTGGCCACATCGGAGCCCTGCATCGTGAACTGATACTGGCTCTTCGATGTCCGTCCGCCGATCTGAATCGCCGGCGGGATCTGCGGATACGCGGTGATCCCCGGGAGGCGAGCGAGCTTGCGGCGCAGCTCGGTCACGACCTCGTTGACGTCCACGCGCTCGTCGCGCGGCTTGAGCGTCACCTGCAGGCGGCCGGTGTTCGCGGCCGAGTTGCCGCCGCCGGACCCTCCGGCAGTGGACATGAGGGCATCCACGTTGGGGTCCGCCTGCACGATGTCGGCGACCTGCCGCTGCCGCTTCACCATGTCGTCAAACGACGTTCCCTGCGCTGCCTCCGTGGTAATCGTGATCGTGCCGGTGTCCTGCGTCGGGATGAAGCCGGTCGGTACCAGCCTGAGCAGAATCGCGGTGCCCACCAGCACGAGCACCGAGAAGACCATCATGAGCCCCCGGTGCAGCATCGCCCAGTCGAGCGTCCGCTTGTAGATGTCGAGCGTCCAGTCGTACGCGCGCTCGGTCGCGCTGTAGAGCCGTCCGTGCTTCACCTCACCCTGCTCGCGGAGAAACCGGCTCGACAGCATCGGCGTGAACGTGAGGGACACGACACCCGAGACGAGAATCGCCGCCGCGATCGTCATCGCGAACTCGCGGAAGAGTCGTCCGATGATGCCCGGGAGGAAGATGATCGGGATGAAGACAGCCGTGAGCGACAGCGTCATCGACACGATCGTGAATCCCACCTCGCGCGCGCCATCGATCGCCGCCGTCATCGGCGGTTTCCCCATCTCGAGATGCCTGACGATGTTCTCGAGCATCACGATGGCGTCGTCGACGACGAATCCGACCGCCAACGTCAGTGCCATAAGCGACAGGTTATCGAGACTGTACCCGAGCAGCGACATCACGCCGAAGGCGCCGAGGAGGGACATGGGCAGCGCGAGGCTCGGGATGATCGTCGCCCAGAGGTTCCTCAAGAAGAGGAAGATGACCATCACGACCAGCGCGAGCGTGAGCAGCAGCGTGAACTTCACGTCCTGTACGGACTCCTTGATGCCGATCGATCGGTCGAACAGGGTATTGACGTGAATTCCGTTCGGAATCTGCGACTTGAGCCGGTCCATCTCGGCCTGCACCCGCTCCGCGACGGCGACGGTGTTCGTGCCCGGCTGTCGCTGCACGGCGAGTATGACCGAGCGAGCGCCGTTGTACCAGCTCGCGCTCTTGTTGTTCTCGATGTCGTCCAAGACCCTGCCTAACATATCGAGCCGAACGGCAGCGCCGTTGCGGTATACGACGCTCATCTGACGGAATCCGGCCGCGTCATTGAGCTGGCCGTTCGCCTGTAGCGTGTACGCCGTCTTCGGGCCCCACAGCACGCCGGTCGGCTGATTGACGTTCTGCGCGTTGATCGCGTCGGCTACCTCATCGATGCCGATCTTGCGGTACGCGAGCGCGACCGGATCGACCTGCACGCGAACGGCGTACTTCGCGGCGCCGAACACCTGAACCTGCGCCACGCCATCGATCGTGGACAGCCGCTGCGCGATCGTCGTCTCGGCGGTTTCGTCGAGCTGCTGGAGCGGCACCGTGCTGGACGTGAGGGCGAACAGAATGATCGATGCCGCGGCGGGGTTCGTTTTCTGGTACGACGGGGGGATGATGCCCGTGGGCAGCTGGCGCAGCGTTTTCGCGATGGCGGCCTGGACGTCCTGCGCGGCGGCGTCGATGTCGCGATCGAGCGTGAACTGCAGCGTGATCGACACGGAGCCTAACGTCGACGACGACGTCATGTTGTCGATGCCGGCGATGGTCGAGAACTGCTTCTCGAGCGGCGTCGCAACGGCGGCGGCCATGGTCTCCGGGCTCGCGCCGGCGAGGCTCGCGTTGACGTTGATCGTCGGGTAGTCGACGGTTGGCAGGTCGCTGATCGGCAGCGTTCGATAGGCCACGATGCCGAAGACGATGATGCCGACCATGACGAGGATCGTCATGACCGGCCGGCGGATGAAGAGCTCACTCATTGTGGTGTCACAGCTGGAACAGGACTCGCGGACTCGGTCGTGACGGCGCGGGTGCGAGTGGTGTCGCCGCTGTCCCGCAGGACGGTAACGCGCGTGCCCGGTGTGAGCCGGGACTGGCCATCGACCACCACGACATCGCCATCCTTGAGGCCGCGGTCGATGACCGTCATGCCCTGCACGTCGGGTCCGGCCGACACGGTGCGCTGGGCGGCGACGTTGTTGACGATGACGAACACGTAGCTCGAGTCCTGGCCTGGCAGGATGGCGGGCGTGGGCACGGCGAGCACGTGGCGCCGTACATCGATCTGAACGTCCAGAAACAGGAGCTCGCCGGGCCAGAGCCGCCCGCTCTCGTTAGGGAACGTAGCCTTGGCGGTGACGATGCCGGTGAGCGAGTCGACGGCGTTGTCGAGAAACGAGAGCTGGCCCATCTCGGGTGTGTCGGCGCTGTCCTTCGAGGCCGCACGCACGAGTAGGGGATGCGTGGCGACCGCCCGCTGGACGCCCGGGAACTGCTGGTCCGGCACCGGGAACCGCACGAGCACCGGCTTGAGCTGGTTGATGACGACGAGCGGCCCGCCAGTCGGGCTCACGACGTTGCCGGGCCTAACGATGAGGCTGCCCGTGCGGCCGGAGATCGGCGAGCGGATCGTTGCATGCTCGAGGTTGAGCAGCGCCCCGCGAAGTGTCGCGCGATCGGCGTTCACGCTCGCCGCGGTGGCGAGCGCGGTGGCGTGATGCTGGTCGGCATCGGACTGGGTGACGTACCCCTTCCCGGCCAGCGTTTGATAGCGGGCGTCATCGTTGCGCGCCGCAGTGAGCTGCGCCTCGTCGCGCGCCAGGTTCGCCCGCGCCTGATCGACCTCGGCCTCGAGTGGCCGCGGGTCGATGTGGAAGAGCACGTCCCCGGTCTTCACGAAGTCGCCTTCGTGAAAGGCGACGTCGAACAGCACGCCGGTCACCAGCGTCGTGACGGCCACGGTCTGCATGGGTTCGACGACACCGCTGGCGGCGAGTGAGATCGGCGCGTTGATGCGGACAGCCTTGGCAACGCGAACCGGCGTGCTGGCGGGTGGGCGGGCGGCGTTCGACTTGGTGCAGGCGGCGGCTGACAGCGCAGCCAGCCCCGCGAGGAGGTACGGGCGTTTCATCGGTCGTTCGAGCGCTCGGTCGTCAGTGGGATCTGTGTCCGGCCCGTCGTGGTGAGCAGGCCGGTATCGTGCGCGAGCTGGGCGAGGGCCGTTCGCCACTCCCACCGCGCCTGAATGTCTTCAGCGCGCGCCGTGGCGAGCGCGCTGCGGGCGAGCAGCAGGTCGACGATCGTGCCGACGCCTTCGCGGTAGCGGCCTAACGCGACGTCAGCCGACTGTTGTGCGGCCACCAGGAGCTCGCGTGCTGCGCGCACGCGGTCGTTCGCGGTCGTCAGCTCGGAATACGCGGCGAACACCTGCCCGGAAACCTGCTGCCGTGTGGAGGCGAGCCGTGCGAGGCCGGCGTCGTATTGTTCGCGCGCGGCCCGCGTGTCGTACTGGCGCGAGAACCCGTTGAAGATCGGAATCTGGACACCAAGAAAGAGCTGAGCGTTCCGTGGGCTAATGCCGGTCTGTCTGGACTGGATCGAGCTCGTGGTCGAGCTCAGTGTCAACGCGGGATAGCCGGCGGAGCGCGCCACTCGAACGGCGGCGGCGAGCGATGCTGCTTCGGCGTGCACCTCCGCCACCTCCGGACGATTCGCGACCGCGGCGTTGATCAGCGAGTCGACCGATGCGGTGATGTGCGCGACCGTGTCGCTGACCTGGACTTCCCCGACCTCGAAGCGTGCATTCGCTTGCAGGCCCATTGCCGTTGCCAGGTTGCCCTTCGCGGTCACTTCCTGGCCTTGTAGCGTCGCGAGCTGCAGGCGTCCCTGCGCGAGCTGCGTTCGAGCCTGCAGCACCTCCGCGAGCGTCGCCACGCCGACGTGCATGCGTTCGGCGGCAGCGGCGGTGTCAGCGATCGCTTCCCGCACGGACTCCTCCTGCGCATCGCGCAGCGCCCGAGTCGCGAGATAGGAGAAGAGCGCGGACTCGACCTGCAGAATGACGTCGTGGACGGTGGCGTTATGTGTGAGGTCCGCCGCGATCGCGCGCTGCTTGGCTTCCTCGATCGATCCGCCGCGGCCTCCGAGGTCGAAGAGGAGGTAGGACAGCGTCGCGGATGTCGTGAGCTGCGAGCGGCTGCCCGTCGCGGCGTTGCGCGTGTTGATCTCGTTCCCGGAGGTGCCTAACGACGCGATGGACCCGGGGGCGCTGCTCGTGCGGCCGGTCGTGACGCTGGCCTCGATGCTCGGCAGCAGGGCGCCGCGGCTCGACCCGTATGCGTCGGCCGCCGCCCGGGCGTTGAGCCATGATGCGCGGGTGGTCGGGTTCGTTCGGAGGGCGAGGTCAACGACGTCGTCGAGCTCGAGCCGGTGGCCTTCATAGTCGGTGGTGTCTCCGCGGAGCGCCGCGGTCGCCTCGGTCGAGACGGGGATGGCGGCGGGAGGCGGCGGTTCCTCGGCCGCTTGCGGCACCGGCCACAATGCCGACGGGGCTGGCGGAGCAGCGGGACCGCCGTCGATGCGGGGCCTCGCCGGCACGCATGCCCCGAGCGTCGCGAGCAGTCCGATCGCAAAAAGACGACGTTGCATGATCCACCTACGCGAGTCCGCTTGTGCGCGTTGCGGCCGGGTGCGTTCGTTATCTGGCGTTGATGTTTGGGCTCGTTAGGCAGTCAGGTTGGACCATCGGAACAGGCGGCAGGCGACAGGCGACAGGCGACAGGCGGCAGGCGACAGGCGACAGGCGACAGGCGACTGCCGGGGACGGGCGAC
>Ga0207701_10005919_pt1 | contig 12241 bp, 7 predicted proteins | sample KBSSwiSSwithPhiX_FD_184294 | JGI IMG/M metagenome (GOLD analysis project Ga0207701, IMG submission 184294) | Switchgrass rhizosphere bulk soil microbial communities from Kellogg Biological Station, Michigan, USA, with PhiX - S5 (SPAdes) (version 2) | ecosystem: Environmental > Terrestrial > Soil...
GGCGTGCCGGTGGTGGTGTGGCTCGCGGTCAGCATCGTCTCCTGCGTCCCGGGCGCGCCGGCGCGGTTGTTGAACTTCACCAGGCCGAAGTCGAGCACCTTGATGAAGTCGTACTCGAGCCCCATCCGGCAGACGTAGATGTTCGCCGGCTTGATGTCGCGGTGGACGAGGCCGCGCGCGTGCGCGTCGGCGAGCGAGTGCGCTGCCTGCCGCAGCAGGTGGACCGCACGGTTGGCCGGGACCGGCCCGAACTCGCGCACCATCGAGTCGAGATCGCGGCCGGCGAGCAGCTCCATCACGTAGTAGAAGGTGCCCTCGCGGGTGATGCCGAAGTCGAAGACGCGAATCGTGTGCGGCGAGCTCAGCGCAGCGGTCGCCTGCGCCTCACGCTCGAAGCGCTTCATCAGGATCTTACCCTCGGTGGATCCGCTGGCGCCGAGCACCTCGGGACGAATCAGCTTGATCGCGGCGCTGCGCGCGAGCAATCGGTGCTGCGCCCGCCAGACTTCGCCCATGCCGCCGCGGCCGAGCAGCTCGATCAGCTGGTAGCTGCCGAGATCCTGCGCCGCACGCAGCCGGCGTCCGGCCCGTTGCAGCACGTGTGACGGCACCACCGCCACCAGCGCGCAGACATAGTTCGGGAGCAGCAGGATGAACGTGTTGGCCACCGACGGGACCGGCAGACCGCGCAGGTGCGCGATCCAGACGCCCAGCGGCTCCATCGAGGCGGCGATGAGCGACGCGGCCAGCACCCGGCGCGGCGACGACGAGACGAACATCGCCGAGATCAGGATGACGATCGTCGTCCACGAGAGCTTGGCCAGTGTTTCCGGGGTCGGGTTCGTCGCCCAGGTATTGATCATCGCGATCACGATCGCGTTGAGGACCATGTATCCCAGGCCGGCGTGCGTCTTGGTCTGACAGGTGTGCGGCGCGTAGCGGACGTAGAGGAAGACGAGGAGAGAGTCGACGGCCGCGAACGCCTCGATGCCCAGCACCAGTCTCGGGACGACGATGCCAAGCGCGCCGGGATACACGAACGCGTGGACGACGAAGGTCAGCGCCCACAGGCCGGCGGCGACCCCGGTGAAGGCGGCGAACCGCTCGACCTGCTCGTCGAGCATGTCGTCGGGGAGCCGGCCCGTCGATTTGAGGGCGTCGCCGGGTGCCGGCGTCGCCTCTCGCGGCTCGATACGCTTGTTTTGGATCTCAGCCATTTCCTTCCGGCCTCGTCCGATTATCCTCCGCCGGAGGCGCCGCCCGTTTGCGGCGGCTCGACGCCGGCCCGGCGCCGCAATTCTTCGAGGTTCAGCATGATCGAGTGGTTCGAGCGGAGCAGATCCGCGAGGATCTCGTCGCGCGGACGCGCCGACGAACGGGCCGCCGGCCGGCGATCTTCGAGAAACGGCCACAACCGGTCGCGGATCGGCGGCGGCAAGACGCCCTCCAGGTACTCGAGCGCCGTTCCCTGCAGGTTTTGATCGTCAGTATACAGACTGCGAAACGAGATCATCAGCGGTTCCCGCGGCAGCACCATCGACAAGAGCGTAAAGACGTGGGCGAGGCTCTGCCCGGCGCGATCCCGCACGAACTCATCTACGAACGAGACGTCATCCTGGACGTCGAGCTCGTCGAGCAGGCGGCGGCTCTCCCAGACGGGCCTGCCGACAGCCACCTCCCGCGTGACCACCGCGAAGATGCGGTCCCTGTCGATCGTGACCCGGGGGTTTTTCTCCAGCAGCTGCGCCAGCGACTGGCCGCACTGGAAGCGGACCTCGAAGCGCAGATCGTCGAGCCCCAGCATCAGGCCATCGGCGGCACGCTGCGAGACACAGACCGAGAACACGCGCGCCAGGCGGCGGCGGACGGTGAAGTCCTGGTTCGGATCGATCAGCGCGTCGATGAGCAGGCCGACGCGCTCCTCGGCCACCTTGCGCAGCGCGAACACGGCGTCGGCTGCGACCGGATGCCAGGCGAGCAGCGGGATGACGTGCGGCACGAGCACCACGCTGAGCCCCTCTTCGGCACGCAGCACGCGGGACACCTGATCGACGTTGCGCGAGCGGAGCTGGAGAATGGCCTGCAGATCCGGATCGAGCGCGGCCGGCTGCTGCGGGATCGCGGCGGTCCGTGCCGCTGTCTCCGCCAGAAGCGGCACCCGCAGGCCGAAGTCTGAGCGCGTGACGCCGAGCGTCCGCAGCATCAGCGTCCGGCTGGTGGAGTCCTCGACGTCGGCGAGATCGAGCTCGACGGCGCGGTTCAAGAGGCTCTTCTCCAGCGTCGAGATGTAGCCGCGATTCAGCCGGCTCGCCGCGAGCATCGCCGCAACCGAACAGCCCATCGCCAGCGACACGATCACCGACGACTGTGTCGCCGGCCCGAGCATCAGCGCGGCGCGGACCATGCCGCCGCCGACGGCGTCGCCGAGCCGATCGAACGCGACGTCGATGATCGACTTGGCGGCGCGCTTTTCCGCCGCTGCGATCGGCGTGTAGAAGAGCTCGTAGCCGGCGCGGAACAGCGAGCCGCGAAACACCGACTCGGCGCCGCGCGCCACCGCGATGGCGCCGAACCCCGGCGACAAGAGCCCGAAGACGCTGCCGCCAAACAGCGCGAACGACGGCGTGCTCGCGGTCAATGCCAGACCGAACCGCTCGAGCATGAAGCGGCTCGACGACATCTGGATGACGAAGGTGATCAGGCTCGTCGCCGCGTAGTAGACCGCGAAGAAGCGGAGCAGGTTGTCGCCGCGGCCGAAGGCTTCGACCGCGCGCACCTTGAAGAGATAGTCGAGCAGCGCGGCGCCGGTCGTGCCGAGGAGGACGAGGAGCGCGAGGTAGCGCAGGTAGGGCGCCTCGGCGATCACGCGCAGGCCGGAGCGGGTCGGGGCGGCGGTGGGGTTGCGGAAGGTCTCGACCGCCGCGGCCGCGTTCGGCACCACGTCAGATTCCATCGCGAGGCGGCGGACCTGCCACGCGCTGATGAAATGAAAGAGGCCGAGCACCGGCAGCATCGCCGCGGCGCCCAGCAGGGCCGCCACGCGTTCCGCCAGCACGGCGCTGAGCAGCCCGCCGAGCGTCCCGGCGGCCGCGATCTGGCCGAACCGGCGCTTGGCGGTCCGCGGGTCGAAACGCTCGCTCGAGATCAGCCAGAACCCGGAGCCGAGCAGCGGGCCGAGGCCGGAAATGTGGAGGTAGACGAGCACGGCGGCCGCGCCGCGCCAGCGATCGGTCATCATCCATTCGAGCAGGAACAGGAACCCGCTCGCGGCGAAGGAGACCGGGACCAGGATTGCCGGCTGCAGCTTGAGCGCGGCGCGCGAGTTGAGCGCCACGAGCACGATCGAGACGACCGAAGTGGCCATCACCATCGCCGGCAGCGCGGTGTAGTTGAGCGAGCCCAGGAAGAGCGCGTCGCGGGTTGCCTTGCCGCCGACAAACTGCGCCGTGACGGCGCCGGCGCAAACCATCGCCGTCATCATCGAGCGGGAAGACTGGCGGGAGGGCGTCAGCGCGCCACGTGAAGGCACTCGTTTCTAGGGTCTGGAGTCCCGATCATCGTATCACTCTTGGCTATCGTGTCTGTGGGCGCACGATCGTCCGAAGACGGATGACGGGAACGGATGGGACGTTGGGGACGGCTGAAGACCGTCCCCGCCCTTGCGTCCCGTATCGTTACCGCGTTCCGCTGTTCTGATCTTTCAGGTACTTGGCGATCTGTTCGCCGGTCGCGAACCAGACCCCCGGCTTGGCCTTCATGTAGGTGACGAGCTTCTCGAGCTCCACCATCCGCGACCGGTGCCCGACAACCTGCGGGTGCATCGTCAGCACGAAGAGCCCGCGTTCTTTGTACGCGACGTCGAACTCGTCGCGATACACCTTGAAAATCATCTCGGGGGAGGGGAGCGCGCCCGCCTGGCCGAAATACGGCGCGTCGTCGAGGATCCACTCGATCGGCAGCTCGATGAGGCCGCTGTTCTGGCCGTTGATCATCACTTCGTACGGATCGTCGGCGCCCATCAGGCTGCTGTCGTAGAGCAGACCGGCTTTCGCAAACTGGCCGAGCGAGTATCGGCTCAACGCCCACGACGGCGCGCGGATGCCGACCGGCTTCTTGCCGGTGACCTTGGTCAGGTACTCGATCGACTGCGTCAACAGCCGCTCTTCTTCGGCGGCGTTGTCGAGCGACGCGAGGTTCTCATGAATCCAGCCGTGCAACCCGATCTCGTGGCGGCCTGACGCCTGGATCTCTTTCACCATGCCCGGATGGTTGATGAAGCTCGACGCCGGCACGTAGAACGATGCCGGGATCTGCTGGCTGTCCATCAACGCGAGGACGCGCGGCAGCCCCTGCACCGCGCCGTACTCGCCCTGCGACAGCGGACCAGGGAGCAGCTGCGGACGCGTCAGGTACTCGTTGTCGATGTCGAAGGACAGCGACACCGCGACGCGGGCGCCGTTCGGCCAGGTCTTCGGCTTCAGCCGGCGGCCGACGCGCGACGGCGCGACCGCCTGCTTGATCTGATCTTCGTTCCATTTGAGCGCCGGCGGCGGGGCGCCGCCGGGCGCGGGCTGCTGCAGCGTCGCCGCGGCGGGCCACATGGCCAACGCCGCGATTGCGATGGCGAGACGTCTTCGGTTCATATCACCCTCCGCTGACGGCCTGAAGCGGTTCGGGGTTCAGGGTTCTAGGTGCTGGGTTCGCTCCCGGTTCGGGTTCGCGGGTCCGGGGTTCCAGGTTCTGAGCCCGACGCGCGAATCTGAACCCCGAACCAAGAACCCTCGAACCAAGAACCCTCGAACCCAGAACCGCACCCAGAACCCTCGAACCCAGAACCCCGAACCGTACGCGAACCCAGCACCTAGAACCCTGAACCCAGAACCTGCTCCTTAGAACACGTAGCGAGCGCCCCACTGCAGCTGACGCGCATCGCGCGCCGCCGTCCGGACGAGGAACGGCGCGGCGTTCATCGTGTTGTTGCCACCGGTGAGATCGACGAAGTTGGGGACGTTGAAGATCTCGAGGAACAGCTCGAGCCGGCGCGAGGCGCCGAGATTGATGCCGCGCGTCAGGCGGATGTCCATGATGCGCGTCATGTTCAGCTCGAGCAGCGACGCGTCGACCGGCGCGAGCCCGCGTGCCGAGCGGAACGCGTTCACGATCGCCAGCTCCTCCTCGACGTCGCCGCGGCCCAGACGCGGCGGCAGCCCCGCCGGACGATCGCCGCTGGTGTTGCCGTCGCCGTCGACGTCGATGCCGGCCGAGATGCGCCCGATCGGGAAGCCGCTCACCAGCTTCAGGATGCCGCTCAACTGGAAGTTCCACGGCAGGTTGGTCGACGCCGACGCCGTCAGGTTGTGCCGCGTGTCGGTGGTGTTGTAGCCGGTCTCCTGCGGCGTGCGCTGCGTGCCGCGCACGGTGCTGTAGAAATCGACGCCGTCGAGCCAGCTCTTCGAGAGCGTGTACGACACCTGCAGGTTGTTGGCGCCGCGGACGCGCGTCCGCAGCTGCGTCTCGAGCGCGTCGTACCAGCTGTTCGAGTAGTTCTCGACCATCGTCACGCGGCTGAAGTTGGGCACCGGGCGCGGGTTGGCGGCGGTGATCGCGCCGCTCGCCGGCAGGTTGCGGTCGGTCGCGCCGAGCTGATCGGTGCCGTACCCGTGCACGTAGTCGGCGGTGAAGGCCGTTGCGCCGTTGATCTGCCAGGCAAACCCGGCGGTCGTGTTGTACGCGCGCGGCAACCGGAAATCGTCGGGCAGCATCAGGAGCGATCGCACGCCGCCCTGGGAGAGGTAGGCGTCGAGGCTCAGGCCGCCGAGCACCGCGTTGACGTCGGGGAAGAAGCGCAGCTTTTGCGGATCCTGGATGATCACGGCCCCGCCGATCGTCTGGTCCTGCACGGTGGCGTCGAACCACGGCCGGTTGCGCGTGATGTAGACGCCGAAGCCGCCGCGCACGACGAAGGCACCGTCGCCGCGGGTGTCCCAGGTCGCGCCGACACGCGGCTGCAGGTTGTTGGTTGCCAGCCCGCGGTCGTTGCTGATGAAGCGCTCGATGCCGGGGAAGCGCGGGTCGCCGACCAGCCCCTCGAAGAAGCTGTTCAGCCGCATGTTCGTGTCGAGGTCGTAGCGCACGCCGAGGTTGAGCCGCACCCGGCTCGCGACCCGCCAGTCGTCCTGCGCGAACATGCCGATCGTATAGGTCTGGTAGCGGTAGTTCCCCGGCTTCTGGATCGTCATCGAGAACGGCCAGGTCGCCGGGTTCGCCGCGTTGAACGCCGCGTCGGTGTTGAAGGCGAACACGCCCTGCTCGTTGAAGTGCGCCTCGAACGGGAAGACCACGCGCGAGAACTCGCCGCCGAACTTCAGGTCGTGCGACGACAGGTTGATGTAGAGCGCATCGCTCAGCGTCTCGGTATCGCGCGGGAAGAACTGCGGCGCGATGCTGTTCTGGCCCCAGCTGAACGACGGGCGGTTGATGCCGAGCTCGTTGCTGTTCGGCACCGTGCCGAGGAAATCCTTCAGCAGGTGGAAGCGCAGCGTGTTCACCTTGTTGTTCGACAGCACCCAGTTGTCCTCGAAGACCAGGCTGTGCGCGTGGATGATGTCGTCGGTGGAGTTGGCCCCCAGGCTCAGCCCATCGACGACCTTGGTCGGCTTCTTGATGCCGCCGATCGACTGGTTGTCGTAGGCGTAGCGGCCGACGAGGCTGTGCGAATTGGTCGCCCGGTGATCGATCTTGAGGGTCACCATGTCGTCGCGGCTCGGCGTCTCGAACACGCCATTCTCCTGCGTCGCGAACGGGTTGCTCGTCGGCAGCGCCACGATCGCCGTGGCGTTCACCTTCAGGTGCTCGGCGGCGGCGAAAAAGTGCGTCCGGTTCTTGAAAATGGGGCCGCCGAACGATCCGCCGACGCGCGTCTGGTTGAAGGGCGGCTTGGTCGTGGCGAAGTAGTTCTTCGCGTTCAGGGAGTTGTCGCGGCCGAAGTAGAAGCCGCTGCCGCTGAAGAGGTTCGTCCCCGACTTGGTGACGACCGTGACGACGGCGGAGAGGGCGGCGCCGTACTGGGCGTCGAACTGGTTGCGAAAGACTTTGAACTCCTGGACCGCGTCCTGCGTCACGTTGATCGTGGGGCTGCCCCAGTCGGTGTCGTCCACCGAGCCGCCGTCGATGAGGGTGGTGTAGCCGTTGCGCTGGTCGGCGACACCGCCGAACTTGGTGAAGGCGAACTTGCCGGTGCCGGCGGTCGGGCCCGAGCCGGGGAGCAGCTGCGACAGCGTCAGGAAGTTGCGGGTGATGGTCGGCAGCGTCTGGAGCTGCGACGCCTCGACCACGGAAGAGGGCTGTGCCTTGGTAACCTCGACGAGCGGGCTCTCGGCGGCGACCGTGATGTTCTCGGACAGGCTCGCGACCCCCATCCTGAGGTCGACGGTCGCGTCCGTGCCGACAAAGAGGGTCAGGCTGCGCCGCACCGCGCCGAAGCCAGCAAGCTCGGCCGTGATCTCGTACGCCGCGGGCTGGAGCGCGACCGCCTTGTAACGCCCGTCAACCCCGGTCACCAGGGTCTGGGTGACGCCGTTGCCCTTGTTGGCGACGGTGATCGTCACGCCGGGCAGCGCGCCGCCGGTGTCGTCGGTGATCAACCCGCCAACGCTGGCGGTTGCCGACTGCGCAAAGGCCGGTGCGGCCGTCGACGCAGCCACGAGGAGCGCGAGCAACGGGACGAGGAGCCAGCTTGTGGGCAGACAGAGCAGAGGGACAGAACGCATGCAGGTCCTCCGGTAGAAGGGCTGAAAAGATGAGCGTTTCTACCGGCGCATGCGTGCGCTGTCAAGGCGCGAACACAATTGTTCCTGCAGCTGTCGCATCGAGACGCCTCGAGCGCGCCTGCGTTCGTCTCACCCCGAAGTAAAGTAGGACGCAGCTGCTGTGACCATCGACACTCGTAACGGCCTGGCGCCGGGCCACACGACGGCGAGCATCCTCGTTGTAGACGATCTCGACGCGAACCGCGCGTTGATTGCCAGGCTGCTGGCGCCCGACGGCTACCTTGTCAGCGGCGCGGTCGACGGCGCCCAGGCGCTGAAGATGGTGGCGGACCAGCAGCCGGATCTGGTGCTGCTCGACGTGATGATGCCGGGCGCCGACGGCTTCGCGGTCTGCCGCGCCCTCAAGCACGATCCGGCCACGCGTCTCATCCCCGTCGTCCTGATCACGTCGCTCAGCGAATCGCGCAGCCGCATCGAAGGCCTCGAAGCGGGCGCCGACGACTACGTGTCGAAGCCGGTCGACGCGCAGGAGCTGCGCGCGCGCGTCCGCTCGCTGCTGCGCATCAAGCGCTACACCGACGACCTCGACTCGGCCGAATCGGTCATCGTCAGCCTCGCGCTCACCATCGAGGCGCGCGACGCCTATACGGACGGCCACTGTCAGCGGCTCGCGCGCTACGGCGTCGCGCTCGGCCGCGCAATTGGATGCCAGCAGGAAGATCTCGACGCGCTGCAGCGCGGCGGGTTCCTTCACGACATCGGCAAGGTCGGCATCCCCGACGCGGTGCTGTTGAAAGGCGGCCGGCTGACGGCGGACGAGTACGACGTCATCAAGCAGCACACCGTCATCGGCGATCGCCTGTGCGGCAGCCTGCGGTCGCTGAAGCGGGTACGGCCGATCATCCGCTACCACCACGAGCGCCTCGACGGCACCGGGTATCCGGATGGGCTCAGAGGCAACGAGATTCCGCTGCTGCCGCAAATCATCGGCATCGTCGACGTCTTCGACGCGTTGACGACCGAGCGGCCGTACAAGCGGGCGCTGTCGCTCGAGGAGGCCGCTCGTGAGCTGGCGGCGGAAGCGGCGCGCGGCTGGCGCAACCGGGAGCTGGTGGATATTTTCATCGGGTTGATGTGCGAGAGCGGCGCGCAAACGGCCGGCGGATAGGACACAGGAGCCGCGCAACGATGCGCGCTGGAGCGGTGTATAGTGGACGCTCCGGAGCGACATGCCCGACGCGACCGTACCGCACGAACGCGAGCTCCTCCACGCGCTGAAAAATCAGTTGAGCATTGTCGTCGGCTTCAGCGATCTGGTCCTGTCCGAGACGCCGCCGGAGGATCCCAGACATGGCGACCTTGCCGAAATCTGCAAGGCGGCACGGGCGGCGATGGCCATCATCCCCGACCTCGTGAAGCAGCTGCGCTGAAGGCGCGACAGCCATGGAGCGCGAGCTGCTGGCGCACGCGAATGCGGTGCTGTTCACGCTCGCGGCGCTGCTGCCGATCGTCAACCCGCTCGGCTCGGCCCCGATCTTCCTCTCGATGACCGCCGACCTGCCGGTTGACGCCAGGCGGCGCCTCGCTATCGCGGTCGCGCGCCATGCCTTTCTGCTGCTGTGCGCGGCGACGCTCGTCGGCTCCTATGTGTTGCGGATGTTCGGCGTGTCGCTGCCGATCGTGCGCGTGGCCGGCGGGCTGCTGGTCACCTCGGCGAGCTGGCGGCTCCTCAACGACGATTCGCGGCCGGCCGCCGACCCCGGGCCGAGCGACGCCTGGGAGCGCGAAGTGGAGCGGCGCGCCTTCTACCCGCTGACGTTTCCGCTGACCGTGGGCCCCGGCTCGATCTCGGTGGCAATCACGCTTGGCGCCAAGGCGCAGAGCGGCGGCACCTGGAGCACGGGCGAGTTGATCGCCGACTTCATCGGCATCATCATCGTGGTCCTGGCCGTGTTCCTGAGCTACAGGTTCGCGTCCCGCCTGATCGCGTACCTCGGAGAGACAGGGACCAGCGTTTTCCTCCGCCTGTCGTCCTTCATTCTCTTGTGCGTTGGGGTGAGCATCATCTGGAGCGGGATCGTCGATCTCGTCCGGCCGTTGCTCACCGGCCGCTAGGATTTCCGTGTAGCGCGAAGCCTGTAGGCGAGCGCGAACGCTCGGCTGAAGCCTTCGCGCTGCCCGGTACGAAAAGCGTCAGCGAGGGGCCGCCGGAAGCGGACACGACATGAGTGTGCAGAATGCCCCAGGAGACTGCCGGGCTGGCACGTGCGATGCTCCGAGCAGGGCAAAACCCTCAGAAACGCCCAAAGCGTGTCTGAATCAACGACACGGAGATACCGTGGCAGTCGTCGATATCACAGCCAACGATACGTCCCGGTCGATCGCGTGCCCGTATTGCGGCCGGTCGATGCGGTGGTCACCTGCCCGCTGGCTGGCCCACGGAGTCTTCGAGTGCGATCAGTGCGGAGAATTCCCGGATTTCCGCCAGATCCGCCGCGCGCCGCCAGTCCGCGAAGAGGTCATTCTTCGGGCAGGGTGAAGTGGAACGTGGTGCCGGAGCCGACCGCGCTCTCGGCCCAGATTCTCCCGCCATGCGCTTCGACAATCCAGAGAGCGATATAGAGTCCCAGGCCCAGCCCCGTCCGATCGCCCCGATCCAGCTGCCGAAAGCGCTCGAAGATCGACGTTAAGTCGCCCTCCGGGACTCCCACCCCCGTATCAGACACAGACACCTGGCACGACCCGGCGACGCGCGCGGCGCGCAGCCGGATCGCACCGCCCTCAGGTGTGAACTTGATGGCGTGAATCAGGTTCGACAGCACCTGGAACAGGCGGTGCGGGTCGTATTTCGCCATCACCGGCTCCGTGGGAACGTCGATCGTCAGCGCGAGGTGTTTCGCCGCCGCGACGCTGTGGAAGGCGTCGCACGCGCCCTGCAGCAGCGTGCGGATGTCGAGCCGCTCGGCGGCGACGCGGAGCCGGCCGTCCTCGAACGATCCGAAATCGAGCAGATCGCGAATCAGCCGCTCGGTCGCTTTGCGATCGGCGCGCAGCGCGTTGCGCTCTTCGAGAAGCTGGTCCTGGAGACCGAGCAGCTCGTCGGTTGTCGTCCGCTCCTCGAGCAGGCTCTCGTCGGTATCGCGGCGGTCGATTGGTCGCGGATCGATCGGCAGGGGATTGGGGTCGCCAGGCACGCCCGCGAAGGAGGGCAAGCTGCACGCCGACCAATAGCCATCAGCCCCGGCCCTCTGTATACTCAGCGCCATCCACGCCGGCGGAGACATTCGTTTACGGCGCCGCGCGGCGGACGTGATCAGTTTCCAGACGGGAGTAGCGATGCGAAGCGCTCGATGGATTGCCGCGGCCTCATTCGTCCTTGTCGCGGGAGCGTCGCTCGTCGGGCAGACCGGCGCCCGCAACGGCGAGTGGCGCAGCTACGGCGGGGACATCGGCCACACGCGGTACGCGCCGCTCGACCAGATCGACGCCACCAACTTCAACAAGCTCGAGATCGCGTGGCGCTTCAAGCCCGACAACCTCGGCCCGCGCCCCGAATATCAATTCGAGTCGACGCCGCTGATGGCCAAGGGCATGCTGTTTTCGACCGCCGGCTCGCGGCGCGCCGTCGTGGCGCTCGACGCGGCGACCGGCGAGATGATCTGGATGCACAGCGAGAACGAGGGCGCGCGCGGCGCGGCGGCGCCGCGCCAGCTCTCGGGGCGCGGGCTCGCGTACTGGAGCGACGGCACCGACGATCGCATCCTCTACGTCACGCCCGGGTATCGCTTGATCGCGCTCGACGCGAAAACCGGGATCCCGATCCCGGGCTTCGGACAGAAGGGCGTCGTCGATCTGAAGCTCGAAGACGATCAGGAGATGGATCTCATCACGGGAGAGATCGGCCTTCACTCCACGCCGACAGTGGCGAAGAACGTGGTGATCGTCGGCGCCGCGCACAAGACCGGCGGTAACCCGAAGAGCCGGCGCAACGAGAAAGGCTACGTGCGCGGCTACGACGTGCGGACGGGCAAGCGCCTCTGGATCTTCCACACCATCCCGCTGCCCGGCGAGTTCGGCAACGACACCTGGGAGAAAGACTCGTGGGCCTACACCGGCAACACCGGCGTGTGGGCGCAGATCTCGGTGGACGAAGAGCTCGGCCTCGCCTACCTGCCGGTTGAAATGCCGACAGGCGACTATTACGGCGGCCACCGCCCCGGCAACGGCCTGTTCGGCGAAAGCCTCGTCGCCGTCGACCTGCAGACCGGCAAGCGGAAATGGCATTTCCAGTTCGTCCACCACGGCATCTGGGATCACGATCTGCCGTGCGCGCCGATCCTCGCGAACATCACCGTGAACGGCCGCGCGATTAAGGCGGTCGCGCAGCCGTCGAAGCAGGCCTGGCTGTATGTCCTGAATCGCGAGACCGGCGAGCCGGTGTGGCCGATCGAAGAGCGGCCGGTCCCCCAGGG
>Ga0207701_10005921_pt1 | contig 12238 bp, 12 predicted proteins | sample KBSSwiSSwithPhiX_FD_184294 | JGI IMG/M metagenome (GOLD analysis project Ga0207701, IMG submission 184294) | Switchgrass rhizosphere bulk soil microbial communities from Kellogg Biological Station, Michigan, USA, with PhiX - S5 (SPAdes) (version 2) | ecosystem: Environmental > Terrestrial >...
CGTGCGAGTAGACACACGCCTTGGTGCACTCGGCATCGGTAGGTCCCATGCGCATGGTGGCATGGCCGGCCGTGGCGCACATGTCGTCGGTGATCGTGCCAACGAAGGTGGCCTTCGCCGGCGCGGCGGACAGGGAGCACACCGCGAGGAGAATCGACAGGTACTTTTTCATGCTGGGTGATGCCGGGTCCACGCGGACCCGGCCTACCGTGATCCCTAACCCCTGATCCCTAACCCTGATTCCTAACCCCTGATCCTGATCCCTAACCCCTGATCCCTACTGTTTCCTGATTCCTGTTTCCTGTTTCCTGTCTAGTCCCCCGGCACCATCAGATGCGCCTCGCTCGTGCCCGCCTGCATCACCCAGGCGCCGCCAGCGTTTCCATTGTCCGGAAGCCCTGTGGATGCTGCCGTCGCGCCGGGAAGTGCGATTGTCTTATGGTTGCGTGCGGCCTCTTTGCTCGCACCCATCACGTGGAACCAGACCGACCCGTACTCAGCCTTGATGCGCGTGCCGTCTTTGTCCGCGGCGGCGATCGCCGCAGTCCTCTTGGCGCGATCGGGTTCGGCTTCGAACTTCAGATTCTGCGCGACCCGCGGAATGTTCGCCTGGCTCGTGCACTCGATGGAGAACGCCTGCTGGCCGGGCATGCCGGACTTGTCGAAGCACACCAGCTTGTTCGTGCCCTTCCGCAGCGTGTCGTAGGTGTAATCGGGCTTCCACTTGATCACCATCGCGCCGTCCTTCATCTGCGGCGGCGCGGCAAGCAACGCCGTATCGATGTCGGACTGCGATTGCGCCCACGCGCCGCTGGCCATGGCCGTCGCCGCGAAGACGATGAGAACTACGCGCTTCATTTCAGCCTCCTGATTCGTCAGTTCATGCACAATGTGCAGTGCTGGACGGGAAGTATAGCGCTGACAAGGGTTCGAGGGTTCGAGGGTTCGAGGGTTCGAAGGTTCGAAGGTTCGAAGGTTCGGGGAAGAGTGATTTGAAGGAGGCGACCGTGAGGACAGTGATGCGGCCAGTCATGTACGCGGCAGCGGCCGCGCTCCTGCTCGGCGCGCTGGTGTTGGCAGGACCGCGCGCGCGGCTCGAGGCTCAGCAGGCGCCTCCGGCCGCCGCGAGCGCCGTCGTCATGCCGCAGTACGACGCCGCGCGAAATCTGCGTCTGCCGTCCGGCTACCGCGAATGGGTGCTGGTCGGAACGTCGCTCGGACTGAGCTACGCCCCGGCGGGGCAGAGCGGCCATCAGACCTTCAACGCCACGCTGATGGAGCCGTCGGCGTATCGCCACTTTCTGCAGACCGGCCAGTTTCGCGAGGGGACGATGCTCGCGCTGATCGTGCAGGGAATCGGGACCAATCAGCTGCCGGCGCGTGAGGGTCAGTTCGCCTCCGACATCCACGGCGTGGAGATGGCAGTGAAGGACAAGGCGCGCACGCCGGAAGGATGGGCCTATTACGGCTTCGGCAGTCCGATGGGCAACGGTGGCCTCCGCGAGAGCGCGGCGCCGCAGCCGAAGGCGTCGTGCTTCGACTGTCACGTGCAGCACGCCGCGCGCGACAACGTGTTCACGCAGTTCTACGGACTGCTCAAACAACCCTGAGCATGTGCGGCGGAAGTCCGTAGGCCGGGTCCCCTTGGACCCGGCTCATTGACCACCATGCTCGAGATGTTGCGCGACCTGGTCGCCCACAAAGGACACGCGAACGCCGCGCTGCTCGACGCCATCCGGCAGAACCACACGGCCGCCGCGGATCCCGAGCTGCGTGAGCTGCTCCACCATGTCCTGATCGCGAATCGCTTCTGGCTTCTGACCCTGCTCGGACTGCCGTTCGTGTTCGAGGACGAGTCGCGGCCGTCCAGCTCCTTCGACGCATTGATCGACCTCTATCGCCGCACCCAGGAACAGGAGTCCACCTGGCTTGCCTCTGCCGCCGACGTCGACCTCTCACGTGTGCTGGAAAGCCCGCTCATCCCCGGCGGCAGCTGTTCGGTCTCGCACGCGTTGATGCAGATGTGCCTGCACGCACACGGTCATCGGGCCCAGTGTGCGAAGCTGTTTCGCCGTCACGGCGGCGTGCCGCCGAACACCGACTTCATTGTGTGGCTGGCGAATCGCGCGATCCCCGGCAGAGCGTCGCAGCCTGATCTTCTCTAGTTGACAGTCTACCTGAGACTCCAGTAGGCTGCCTCCTAGTGAAGGCCCGCATCCAGCTCCTGCCCGGGACGCTCGAGATGCTCGTGCTGCAGACCCTCGTCTTCGGTCCGCGCCACGGTCACGGCATCGTCGTCGCCATTCAGCAAGGATCGCAGGACAGCCTGCTCGTCGATCACGGGTCGCTCTACCCGGCCCTGCAGCGTCTCGAACAGGCGACGCTCATCGTGTCGGAGTGGGGTGTGTCGGACAACAACCGACGTGCGCGCTTCTACAAGCTCACACGCGCGGGGCGAAAGAAGCTCGTCGCTGAGACGAGCCGGTGGGAGGACATGGTCCGCGCCGTCAGCGGGATCCTTCGCCCGCCGGGAGCCGAGGAGATCTGATGCGCTGGCGGCGACAGCGATCCGACGATGACTATCGCGCCGAGCTCGAGGCGCATATCGAGATGGAAACGAGCGCGAACATCGATCGTGGCATGTCGCCGGACGAGGCCCGGCGCGCGGCTCACGTCGCCTTCGGCGGCGCCGCGAGCGTCCGTCAGCGTTTGCACGAAGGCCGTCAAGGCTTCTGGCTCAGTACGCTGGCCCGGGATGTCCGTTACGGCGCACGCATGATCGGGCGCAACCGCCTGCTCTCCTGCATTGTCGTGCTGATCATGGGGCTCGGTATCGGCACGACCACCGCGGTGTTCAGCGCCGTGAATGCCGTCGCCTTCGCGCCGCCAGTGTCCAGCGACCCGGACTCGTTCGTGCAGTTCGTCGCCGGCGACGAAGGCGGATATCAGGCGGTGTCGGCACGGGCGTACGAGGCGTTTCGGGCGCAGACGCGCTCGATGCGCGAGCTCGCGGTGTGGTCGGTGGGCTTTCTCGAGGGACCTCTCGGCCCGACCGATGGCACGCCTGTCGAGGGCGTGCTCGTGAGCTGCAACCTGCTGAAGACCTACTCCGGAGCGCCTCCGCTGGCCGGCAGGCTGCTCCAACAGGACGATTGCGCGTCAGCCGCGCCAGTCGCCGTGATGAGCGGCGATCTGTGGCGCAGCCGCTTCGCGAGCGATCCTGGCATCGTCGGCAGGAGCGTCACCTACGGCGGCCATCTCCTGACGATCGTGGGCATCGTTGCGCCGTTGACGACGCCCGATGGTGTTGCGGCAGGGCTGTGGCTTCCGTATACGGCGGCCAATCAGCTCAAGGATCTGAGCGTGTTCGGAGAAGAGTTCGGCGCCGGCGATTTCCCCTCGTTGGGGATGGTCGGGCGGCTGGCGCCGGGCTATTCGCGCCGGACTGCCGCGGCGGAGTTTCAGGTCCTGGCCGGCCGCGAGTCCCGCGTCCCATCCGACGACGTCGTGGGGCTGAAGCTGACTGATGGCTCGTACTGGTCGATGGCGCCGGTGCAGACGTTGTGGATGTTCTCGACCGTGCTGGCGTTTCCCACGCTGGTCACGCTGATCGTCTGCGCGACCGTGACCACGCTGCTTCTCTCACGGGCGGTGAAGCGCCAGCACGAGATGGCCGTCCGTCTCGCTCTGGGCGGCAGCCGGCTGGGCCTGGTCCGCATGCTCCTCGTAGAGAGCGTCCTCCTCGCGAGCATTGCCGCCGCTGTCAGTGTGGCCATCGTCGCCTTCATGCCGGCGGGTGTCCGCTTCTGGCCCGGAGGCTTGGTTTCGGCCGGGGCCCTTCGTCCTGACTGGAGAGTCGTGACCTACATGGGCGTGATGACGCTCTTCACAGCCACGGCCGCCGGTCTGGCGCCGGCGCTCGAATCGCTGAACCTCCAGCTGGGTGAATCGTTGAAGGGGCGACTGATGCTGATCCGGCGCGGTGGAATCACGTGGACGCGCGCGATCCTCGTGGGCGTCCAGGTCGCCTTCAGCATGGTTCTCGTGGTTGGTGCCACAGGCGTCATTCGCGCCGAGCGCTTCCTGGCCAATCCAGGTTTCGAAACCCGGCGTGTCGTCTCGGTCGCGCTTCCGCAGAAGCCCACCGTCAGCCAGACGCCGGCATCGCTCGCGACGCTCGTTGGCTCGTTGCCAGGCGTGCGATCGACGGCGTACGCATCCATGGTGCCGCTTGTGTTCGAGGACGCGATGATTCTTCAGATGCCCGGCCAACCGAGGCGGGCGCTGCTCTCCGCCCAGGTGTCGCCCTCCTACTTCGATACGCTCGGCATTCGTATCCTCGAAGGTCGTGCCTTCGAGGATGCAGATGCGTTTCGCGCGGGCGACTGGCCGGTCGTGGTATCGCGAAGGTTTGCTGCGCGCGAGTTTCCCGGACGGACTGCACTGGGCCAGGTGCTGACCGCGACCGGGCCGGCCGGACAACCCAGGCGTTTCGCCATCGTCGGCGTCGCGGCCGACAGGGCCACCGGATTCGGACCGCTGAAGGTTCCCAACGATGGCTCGTTCGTCTATCAGCTGATGAAGCCGTCCCTGTCGGGATACCTGCTGGTACGGTTCGAGGGAGACGCCAGCGGACTGACGACCGCCCTGCGCAATCGGTTGAAGGAGGCAATGGGCTGGGTACTCCCGGTTTCGACCATCCAGTCGAGCCTGGAGCAGCGCATGCTGCGTCAAGTTCGCGAATTCGAGCAGTGGATGACGATGATCGGCGCGATCGGGCTGGGGCTCGCGCTCATCGGCGTCTTCGGGCTGCTGGCGTTCACCGCCGTCCAACGGCGGAAGGAGGTCGCGATCAGGACCGCCCTCGGTGCTCGCCGTGCGGACATCTTTCGCGCAATGGTGGTGCCGGTCTTGCGGCCGACCGGAGTCGGGATTGTCGTTGGCGCGTTCCTGTCGTTCGCGGCGCTGCGGGTAGCCGAGTCGCAGCGCACAGTGCCGGTGGGTGTCCCGTCGATCGACCCGGTCGTCTACCTCGCCGGGGGACTGTTGCTGCTGATCGCCGCGCTCTCGGCCATGACACCACCCGCGTATCGCGCCACGCTGTCCGATCCCGGCCGCGCGTTGCGCGAGGATTAGCCGAGGGTCCGGCTAAAGCCGGACGCTACGCCGGACGCTACTCCCAGCGAAACACCTTCGCCGAGACCGCCGTGCAGATAACGAACGTGGCGACGAGCGCGACCACGTCGAGCAGGTGCGCCGACCACGCGTCGCCTTGCCAGATTCCAGACAGGAGGGAGACGGCGTAGGTCAGCGGCGACAGTCTGGCTACTGCCCGTACTGCCGGCGGCAGCAGCGCCGGCGGAAAGAAGAGCCCCGACAGCACGAGCATCGGATAGAGCACGAACGTGGCAATCGGCTGCGCAAAGCGCGCCGTCGACACGAGGCTCGCGATCACGAACCCGATCGAGAGAATGGCCCACGTCGCAAACAGCACGGCCAGGCCGAATGAGAAATACGGAACCTGCGCACCGGGCGGAAAGTAGCGGCGACCCGCGATGTACATCAGCACCATCGTGAGTGCCGTGAACAGCAGTTTGACGATGACGTGAGCGGCCAGGATGATCTGCGGCCGCAGCGGCGTTGCCCGGAGCCGCTTGAGAATTCCCCCCTCACGATAGATGGCGATGATCGCGATGAGCGAGCTGACGGTGTTCAGCACGATCAGCATCGTCGTCAGCACCGGCAGGAACCCGCTGCCGAGCGCGCCGGCCTGCGGCGGACGCGGGACCGTCGGGCCGAAGAACCGGGCGAGCCCCAGGAACAGGACGATCGGAATCACGAGGCTGCCAAAGAGCCCGAGCGGCTCACGCGCGAAGATCTTGATCTCGAGCCACGTGAGTTTCATCAGCGATCGAATGGCAAGCGGCATCGCCCGCTCAGTCACGGATCGAATGCCCCGTCAGCTGGAGGAACACATCCTCGAGATTCGACACCTCGGTACGGAACTCGGTGACGTGCATCCGGTGCTCCGAGATGCAGTGGATGATGTCGGTCACGAGGTCTTCACTCCGCCCCCGCAGCGTGTACCGACATTCCTGCTGTTCCACCGATGCGAGTCCACGCACGGCGGCAAAGTGGGTGCGCGCGGCGGGATCGGGCGTGGACAGGACGACCGTCTGCTCGGGGCAGTGGCGCCTGACGAGCCCTTCGGGGGTGCCGACGTCGATGACGCGGCCGCGGTCGATGATCGCGACCCGATCGCAGAGTCTCTCGGCTTCTTCCATCAGGTGCGTGGTGAGCAGGACGGTCTTGCCGCGCTCGCGGATGCCGCGCACCATGTCCCAGATCGTCCGCCGTGCCTGAGGGTCGAGGCCGGTGGTCAGCTCGTCGAGCAGGATGACCTCGGGATCGTGAATCAGCGCGAGCGCGATGAAGAGACGCTGCTTCTGCCCGCCCGACAACGTCATGAACCAGGCGTTTCTCTTGTCGGCCAGGCCAAGCCGCTCGAGCAACGCGTCGCCGTTCACCGCGCGCGGATAGAGCGACGCCCACAGGTCCACCGCTTCCCAGACCTTGATGCGCTTCTGCAGCTGCGCCTCCTGCAGTTGCACACCCATCCGGTTCTGCAGCGCGCGTGCGTGTTTCACAGGATTCAGCGAGAGAACGGCGATCGTTCCGCGGTCGGGGGTTCGAAGGCCTTCCACGCACTCCATCGTCGTCGTCTTGCCGGCGCCATTCGGGCCGATCAGCCCGAAGATCTCGCCCTCGTGCACGTCGAACGACACCTCGTCGACGGCGACAGTCGACCCGTAGGTCTTGCGAATCCCTGAGACGTGAACGACGGGAGCGCCGGCGGGCACGGTCAGATGCTATCCCGGGCGCGCGTGGCTGACGTCACTGCTTGCGTCTTACGCCGGTCGATTCACTGTTTTCCAGGAACGCGGCGAGCGTCGCCACCCATTCTTCGCGTCGAAACACGAACCCGTCATTGTGCCCGCCGGCGATTTGCAGCATCGCTTTCGGTTCGAGTGCGGCGTCGAACAGCCGCCGCCCGTGCCTGAACGGAATGACGTCGTCGTCCGGACTGTGAATGACCAGCACCGGCGCGCGCACGTCGTGCAACCGCCGGAGCGTCTCGTAGCGGACCCGGCTGACGAGCCGCACCGGCAGGAACGAGTACAGCTCCGCACCCAGATCCACAGCGGAGGTGAAGGTGGACGCGAGGACCAGCGCGCGGACCGGATGCCGTGCCGCGAGCCACGAGGCGACGCCACCGCCGAGCGATTCGCCGAACAGCACGATGTCGCGTTCCGGCACGCCTCGCGTGGTCGTGAGCCAGCGCCAGGCGGTGTCCGCGTCGATGTATGTTCCTGCCTCGGTGGGGGTGCCGGTGCTCCTGCCGTACCCGCGGTAGTCGACGAGCAGCGTCGAATATCCGAGTCGCCTGAACATCAGCGCGTACTCGATACGGTGGGAGATGTTGCCGGCGTTGCCGTGAAAGAGCAGCACCGCGCCGCGCGGTTTGTCGGCGGGGATCCACCAGGCGTTCAGCTGTTTCCCGTCACTCGTCCTGAGCACGACATCTTCGTACGGCACGCCGCGCGCGGCAGGCGTCGCGACGATGTCGCGCCCGGTCTGCGGGTAGAAGATGAAGCGCTCCTGCACCAGCCACATCAATGCGACGAGCATGGCGTAGGCCAGGAGGGCGACGATGATCGAGCGGGCGATCCATGGCACAGGGGGATCGTATAGGGTTCGAGGGTTCGAGGGTTCGAAGGTTCGAAGGTTCAGGGATCAGGTTTGGGGTGCGGCTGAGGGCCGATGTGCGTCGTCCGCGGTGAGGTGACAGCGCGGGCCAACACCTCCTGCGTCTTCCGGCAATTGTCGGCCACGCCGGGGTGTGACGTTCGTTGCGTTCTTTGAAACAGCATTGCGGCCGGACGGGGATCGGCTCCGGCTTCGATCAACGCGCTGACGTTCCAATACATGCACATCTCCGCGGCATGCAGCAGCGGGGTGACGCCGTTGCGAAGCGGCTGGTCGACGTCTACGCCCGCCTCGGCCAGAGTGGTGATGAAGCCCGAATTCAAGGCGCCCGCGGCGCGGTACAAGGGAGATTCGCCACCAGGGCCGGTCACGTTGGGGTCTGCTCCCTTCGACAGCAGGAAAGCGAGCGTCGCAAGGTCACCGGCTTCCTGGCGGAGACTCAGAAGCACGGTGCGCCCGTTTCGATCGCGCGCGTTGACGGGCACGCCGCGATCGAGCAAATAGCGGAGGGCGTCTGGATTCCGCGTTGCCGCCACGAGCGCTTCTGACGCAAGCGCGCCGTGCACGTCCAGTGGGGCCGCCTCGTCGAGCAGCCGCAGCATCCTGACGTCCATCCGAAGGGGTGCCGTCTGAAACGCCAGCGGCGAGATGGTGGAACCGGCATCGAGCAGCACACGCGCGGCGTCCTCGCCGCCCTCCATCGCCGCACAGGTGAGTGCGTTCTCGCCATCGTCATTGCGAGTATTCACGTCCCATCCCTCGGCCAGCGCCTTTCGATAGAGCTCCGGCGTCGGCGTGATCCAAGGATGGATGCGTCCGGCGTCTCTCAGTCTCTTCTCCAGCGACGAGAGATTTGCATCGTCGCGACTGGTGTCGATCGTCTCGTGGACCTTCCGGTTGTCGCGGTAGGCGACGGTAATGACGGTCGCATCGAAGACCTGAGGGCCTCTTCGAGGGGTTGTGAAGAAGTCGCTGTTCCGGAACGCCCTGACCAGTGATTCCCATTCAGCAGCAGCGATTCGATAATGGTGCCTGCCCGGCAGTGCGCATCCTGTGAGACCGCGAAACTCCACGCTGCCACCACTCCTGAACGTGAGCTCGAAGCTGGCGCATCCATCGCACAAGCCCGGTCTTTCGCTATACGACAGCTCGATTTCCCTTTCGTCCGGCCGAGAGAGGCAGCCCATGGTCAGACACGCCATCGCCAGGGAGCAGGTCACCAGGCAGACGATCGCAAAGAGGGTCCCGACCGGCCGCAACACCATGAGACTTCTGACATCGTCCGGAGCGAAACAGTCTGCCCAAGGTCCATCAGCATGGGGGCTCGTATAGGGTTCGAGGGTTCGAGGGTTCGAGGGTTCGAAGGGGCGAGGGTTCGAAGGGGCGAGGGTTCGAAGGGGCGAGGGGACGCGGCCGGACCACGAAATCCGGTGGTCGACACCCACGACATGCGGAGGTACGTCCGACGCGACCTCACAGGGAATGGGTTTTCCGGCCTCGGACGATGCCGGCCGGCCGACTCGGGCGGCACAGAATCTGCTCGGTTATGCTCTCTACTAGCGAGGCTCACATGCTCGTCGGTCCGAGGCATGCCTCGCCAGTCTCTTACAGAGGAGGAACCGTGCGTCACACCTTGACCTTCGTCGTCGGTGTTTGCCTTATCGCCGTCGGCACCATGACCTGGACCAGCGCTCAGCAAGCGAAGCCGGCCGGTGCGCAGCCAGCGAAGCCCGCCACTACCCAGGCTCCACCGGCCGCTGCCGCCGGTGCGCCCGCGCCGCCGGCCGCGGCGATCGACGAAGCGTTGCGCGCGATCCGGGCGGATCTGCAGAATGGCCGCGCGGACGTCATCGCCAAGAACATGCCGCTGACGAGCGCGGAGGCGGCGAAGTTCTGGCCGGTCTTCGAGCGCTACCAGAAGGAGCAGGACGCCATCATGGACGATCAGCTCAAGAACGTGCAGTGGTTCGTCGACAACTTCGAGAAGGCGGACGACGCCGCGGCGTTGCGATTGATCAATGCGCACTTCGAGCGGGACACGAAGATGGTTGCGCTGCGACAGAAATGGCTGCCGGAATTCCAGAAGGCCGTCGGCACGAAGATGGCGGTGCGCGCCATGCAGATCGACCGGCGTCTGTCGATGGCGCATCAGGCGTTCATCGCGTCGAGAATTCCACTCGCGCACTGACGCGCCGCGAGCGAGCCCTTCCCAGGCCCCGAAACAGCTCTCGCTGTGAGTCGACGGAATCCGCCAGCGGATCCCGTCGCTCACGGCCACCACGCCTCGCGTCCCTCGACGCTCACCCTATCGATTCGCTCCGGCCGCCGCCGCGGCGGCAGCGCTGCCGGCCGGCCGCGCGCTTGACAACGACTGCGCGAGTACTATACGACTAGTAGTCGCATGGGAACGACGCCTGCCCTCGGCGCCCGCGAGCTCGCCATCATGAAGGTCGTCTGGAAACTGGGCGACGCCTCTGTCCGCGACGTCTACGAGACGCTGCGCAAGGAGCGGTCCGTCGCCTACACCACGGTGATGTCGATGATGGGCACGCTGGAAGGGAAGGGGTATCTGAAGAAGCGGATCGACGGGCGCGCGTTCCGCTACCGTCCGGCCCGCCCGGAGCAGCGCGTCATCTCGGGGATGGTCCGCGAGTTCATCGATCGGGTCTTCGACGGGGCGTCGCAGCCGCTGCTGGCACACCTGGTGTCCGCGCGCCGGCTGACGGACGAGGAGCGCGAGGAATTACGACGGCTCATCGACGAGGCCGAGTGATGGATCCGGTCCTCGCGGCCATCCTCGTCTACAGTGCGCAGGTCGCCGTCGTTGTAGCTGCGGCGGGGACGGCAGAAGCGCTCGCCCGGATCGCGAGCCCCGGCGTCCGCCTCGCCTGGTGGCGCATTGTCGCCATCGCGTGCCTCGCACTGCCGCTGTTCGCCTCGTCTTCCGTATCCGAGCCGACCGTGTCGAGCATCACGTTTGCCGCGGCTCCCGTTCGCGCCGGCGCGGCGACGAACGTCGCGGCGACTGGCGTCGTGCCGGCGCCTGGCACCATGCTGCTCTGGCTGCTGTTCGGCGGCGTGCTGGCGCGTCTGGGCTGGCTTGCCGCCGGCATGATCCGACTCCGCCAGCTGCGGCACGCCAGTGCGCTGGTCACGCCCTCCGATGACATCGACCGGCTGCGGCTCGCCATCGCGCCGCACGCCGAGCTCCGCACGTCGCCTCGCGTCGCACAGCCGGCAACGTTCGGACTGTCCACGCCGGTCATCCTGCTGCCGCCGTCGTTCGCGGAGCTCGATGCGGACGCGCAGCGCGCCGTTGCCTGTCACGAGCTGCTCCACGTTTCGCGGGGCGACTGGCGCTGGATCGTGGCCGAGGAGCTGGCGCGGGCGGTGTTCTGGTTCCACCCGGCGGTCTGGTGGCTGCTCGATCGCATCGAGTCGAGTCGCGAGCAGCTCGTCGATCGGCTGGTCACGACGCGCGTACCGGCGACGCAGGCCTATATGCGGGCGTTGCTCGCGTTTGCCGACGGCGGTCCGGTCGTCCGGCCATCGACGGCGTTTCTGCGCAAACGACATCTTCGTTCGCGCCTGCTGCAGCTCGGAAAGGAGTCTGTCATGTCCCCACGGCGCCTCGCGTTCACGGCGGTCCTCCTCGTGTGCGTCACGGCCGCCGCGATGACGGGCGCGGTGCGTGCACTGCCGCTCGAGATTCCCGCGTTCGCGCAGGCCGCGGCGACCACGCGTCTGGAGATCCGTCTGGCCGAGCGCGTGCCGGCGCCGGGACTGTCGGAAGTCGTCGTGCCCGGATCCGGCGAGCGGCTTTATCTCCACCCGCCGATCGTCACCGGTGAGAACGTGTCGAGCGCGCGCGTTGTCGGGAACGGTCAGAGCCGCATGGTCGAAGTGACCTTCACGGCGCAAGCGGCGAACCGCCTGCGGACCGCCACGCAGAGCCACGTGGGGAAGCCGGTCGCCATCGTTGTCGACGGCCGCGTCGTCGCGGCGCCGGTGCTGCGCGATCCGCTCGAGGGAAGCGCGATGATCAGCGGCCTCACGCCGGACGAGGCCGAGGCGCTGGCGCGCAGCCTGTCACCGCCCAACACGCGGGCGGCGCTCTATTCGATCGAGCCCGGCGTATCGCCGCCCCTTCCGATCGACATGAAGAAGCCTTCCTATACGAAGGAAGCGATGCTCCGGCGGCTGCAGGGCGACGTCACGTTGAGCGCCGTGGTTCGCGCCGATGGGACGGTGGACGATATCAAGGTGATCACGCCGCTCGACAACAACAATTTCGGCCTGGACCAGCAGGCGATCGCGGCACTGACCGAGTCGAAGTTCCGCGCGGGCACGCGTAACGGCGAACCGGTGAACGTGCGCGTCACCGTGAGGATGACGTTCAACCTGCGGGACTCCCCGCCGTAGGGGTCCGCTAAAGCCGGACGCTACGCCGGTCCGGCTAAAGACGGACGCT